>Ga0209536_100014409_pt1 | contig 11361 bp, 8 predicted proteins | sample DeeMarSeWOR28_12_FD_187461 | JGI IMG/M metagenome (GOLD analysis project Ga0209536, IMG submission 187461) | Marine sediment microbial communities from White Oak River estuary, North Carolina - WOR-2-8_12 (SPAdes) (version 2) | ecosystem: Environmental > Aquatic > Marine > Intertidal zone >... | reverse complement strand
CTGGATCTCACGGTGAGCGCCCTGTTCGACGACCAGCGCATGGACCACAGCGTACGTTACTGGGAGGGTGCAGTAGAGGTCTCCGGCAGTCACACCGGGCGTGGTTACCTGGAGCTGAGCGGGTATGCCACCAGCGAGTAGCCAAATCCGGGTGAAACACTTGAAAGATACAAGCCACACTGCAGTTGACTCCGATGCCTAGAGACAACATTCTCGCTGAGAATGAACAGCGCCCCGGCAGCCGTGATCTGCGCGTGCTCGGGCAACTGTTCGGCTTCTTGCGGCCGTACGCGCCGGTGGTCATCGGGGCGGCCCTGGCGCTGCTGGTTGCAGCTGCGGCTGTGCTCGGTTTCGGTATCGTACTGCAACGCGTGGTTGATGACGGCCTGAATACCGGTTCGGCCGAGGCACTCAACCAGGCGCTGCTGCTTTTCCTGCTGGTCGTGTCGGTCATGACCGTGTCGGTGGCGGCACGCGTCTACCTGGTGACCTGGATTGGCGAGCGGGTGGTCGCCGATGTCCGCAAGGCGGTGTTTGCAAAGGTACTGCTACTGGAGCCGGCGTTCTTCGAGGTCATGCGCACCGGCGAGGTCATCTCCCGTATTACCACCGATACCTCCCTGTTGCAGGTCGTGGTCGGATCGACTTTGGCCATCGCGGTGCGCAATGCCCTGCTGATCAGCGGTGGGCTGGTCATGCTGTTCATCACCAGTGGCAAACTGGCGCTGCTGGTGATGCTCGGGGTGCCGCTGACCGTGATTCCCCTGTGGCTACTCGGACACCGCGTGCGCAACCGCTCGCGCATCACCCAGGACCGCATTGCCGATATCGGCGCCTTCATCGATGAAGTGCTGTATGGCATCCAGACGGTGCAGGCCTTCTGCCACGAGGCCATCGACCGGCAACGCTACGGTGATCAGGTAGAGGCCGCCTTCCAGGCCGCCATTGCACGGACCCGTGTCAGTGCCCTACTCACGGCGCTGGTCATGCTGTTTACCTTCATTGCCATCAGTGTGGTGTTGTGGGTGGGTGGTCACGATGTGCTGGCCGGGCGCATGAGCGGCGGGCAACTATCGGCCTTTGTTTTTTATGCCCTGCTGGTGGCTGGTTCAGTCAGTGCGCTCAGCGAGGTGGCCGGTGAGCTGTTACGCGCGGCCGGCGCGACGGAACGTCTGCTGGAGCTGCTCAATACACAACCTGTAATCTCCCCGCCGGTCGCGCCGGTGGCCCTGCCCGAGCCGCCACATGGCAAACTTGAACTCAGCAATGTAACGTTTTGCTATCCATCACGGCCGGAGACCAAGGCACTCAATCAGCTGTCGCTAACCCTGCAACCGGGCCAGAAGGTTGCCCTGGTCGGTCCCTCCGGTGCGGGCAAGTCGACCTTGCTGCAACTGCTGTTGCGCTTTCATGATCCGCAGACCGGCAGCATCTGTTTCGACGGCATCGATATCCGTGAGGTCGACCCCCGTGAGCTGCGCCGACGCATGGCACTGGTGCCGCAGGATCCGGTGATCTTCGGTGCCAATGCCTGGGACAATATTCGATACGGGCTGGACGCGGTACACGAGGCAGATATCCGCCATGCTGCCGAGGCGGCACATGCCGCTGAATTCCTCGACCAGCTACCACAGGGCTTTGCAACCTTCCTCGGCGAACGAGGAGTGCGACTCTCCGGCGGACAACGACAGCGCATCGCCATTGCGCGTGCCATCCTGCGCAACCCGGCCGTCCTGCTGCTCGACGAGGCCACCAGCTCACTGGACGCCGAAAGCGAGCGACTCGTGCAGGAAGCATTGGAGCATCTGATGAAAACACGCACCACGCTGATCATCGCGCACCGCCTGGCAACGGTGCGCAAGGTCGATCATATCCTGGTGCTTGATCAGGGACGCATCGTCGCCAGTGGCACGCACGATGAACTGATTGTCCAGCAAGGCCTGTACGCTCGCCTGGCGGCGTTGCAGTTTCGGGCATCCAAAGGGGGAGCAGGTCTTGAATCCTGACTCGACCAGATTGAACCTCTGGCCGATCCGGAAAACCCGTTGCACAGCTGTTGCGCATACTAGCCCTTCAGGACCGGGGCTTTCTCTCCTGCGACGATCCTGTTTCAAAGAACAGACCGCGCCACCACCCGGTCCGTTTTTTTTCAAAAGACCTGACCACCGGCTATTCTGATTTGTTCAGCAAGGCATCATCGACGCCGTCAGGCCGCAGCTGGCAGGAGTCTGTGCGTCGGAATGAAAGGCCTGCCGTTTGTTGGTCCAACCACGGGGCATGCTGCGTACTCTCACTGCGAAAAACTAATATGCATCAACATCCCCCTGTCGTGGCATGCCCAAGTGCTTGACGCGCAGATGAAATGAGAGAGTACGATGAAAACACAACCACCCGCCTACCCGTTACCCCGCAGCCGGTTCGAACGTCTGGCGCACCTTGGTGGGCTTGCCGGCAGGGTCGCAGGTGGCATGCTCGCCGAGGGCATGCGTCAGGTGGCAAGGGGTAACCTGCCCCGCGCAGCAGACCTGGTATTGACACCCGCCAATGCGCGGCGGGTTACCGAAAAATTATCGGAACTGCGCGGTGCCGCCATGAAGGTGGGGCAGCTCCTGTCGATGGATACCGGCGACCTTCTCCCGGCCGAAATGACTGCGATCCTCGCCAGACTACGCGCCGATGCAAAGCCGATGCCCATGAGCGAGGTTGTCGATGTGATGCAATCGTCATTCGGCCAGGGATGGGAGCACCGGTTCACGCGTTTTTCTTTCACGCCCATGGCGGCGGCTTCCATCGGCCAGGTGCACGCGGCAACAACGCAAAGCGGCCGACATCTGGCGCTGAAGATACAGTACCCGGGCATCGTCCAGAGCATCGACAGCGATGTTGACAACGTCGCCACGCTGCTGAGGGTCTCGCGCCTGGTACCCGACGGTCTTGATCTGCAACCCCTGCTGCAGGAGGCCAAGCGCCAGCTTCATGAAGAAGCAGACTACCTGCTGGAAGCCAGACATCTGAGACATTTCGCTGCCGTGCTGGCGGACATGCCGGAATACCTCGTGCCCGGTGTTGATGAGGACCTCACCCGGAAGAACATTCTTGCCATGGACTTCCTGGATGGAGTCCCCATCGAGTCCCTGACTACTGCTACCCAGACGACACGCGACCGTGTCATAAAGCTGCTGCTCGAATTACTGTTCCGCGAGCTGTTCGTGTTCGGAATGATCCAAACCGATCCCAACTTTGCGAATTTTCTCTACAACAACACAACCCGGCAGGTGGAACTGCTCGACTTTGGCGCGACACGGCATTATCCCGCCGCAGTTATCCAGGCCTACCGGGGGCTGCTCTGTGCGGCCTTGCGTGAGGACCATGCAGCCATGTCCGAGAGCGCAGAAGCGATCGGCTATTTCAGTGAGGGTATTCATACAAGACAGCGTGCGGCGGTCCTGAAACTCTTCTCCCTGGCCACCGAGCCGGCAAGAACCGGGGGCAGCTTTGACTTCGGCTCGAGCGATCTGGCCGTGCGCATTCGCGATGCCGGCATGGCACTGAGTTTTGACGAGGGCTATTGGCACACCCCGCCCGCCGATGCCGTATTCTTGCACCGCAAACTGGGTGGGCTATACCTTCTCGCCGCACGCCTGCGTGCAAACATCGACGTGCGCGCCATACTGGAAAAGCACCTTGAGAGTCAGGATACACCAGCCTGAGCAGGGGGCCTTCTGGCCTATGAGTCGCGTCTCAGGACCCGATTCTGACGATTTAGTGGTGTTGGAAGAAGTTGAAAATCAGACATGACTCGCTCCTCCCTGAACCCGCCATGCCCTTGGAAGTTGAATGTTCGGCAGCGAATCACCTGCCAAATCCACATTAGCTGATGCTGAAGCACCTGGGACTTCGCAAAACTGCGCCGGCATTACCTACCCTTTTTTAGTTTCGGCACATTTCCGGAACGCCCTTGCAACCCGAAAACCACTTATGTTCCAAGGACCTATCTGGTGGATCGTGAAGGATTCGAACCTTCGACCATCGGATTATAAGTACAGCAAGGTGATTTATAAGCTCTTTCTTTCAATCACTTACCGTGGCGCCCGTTGCGATCTGTGCACCACGATGCATAACGATGCACAACTGATCCCCGCAAAATCCCCACGGGGATTTCAGCCTGTTATCCGGCAGGCCCTCAGGTCTTCGCATCCGGATCAAGATGCAGCAGGCGTTCACTACGCCAAACACGCACAACCCTCACATGCCTGGTATCGTGACGGTAAACAATCCGAAACGGCGGATGTATCAACTCCCGGAGGAATGATTGCCCAAATTCGGGAACTACCCTACCGATGTCAGGATGATCGACAAGCGTCTCGACCCGTTGAAAGACCTCGGCTACCGACCGTTCACCGATATCGGGGACGCCTTGCCCCGCATACCAGGCCTTGATCTCCTCGAGATCTCGCAATGCCGACTCTGCGAAGCTGATAACAACCCGTGACATTGATCTATTTCAATCCCAGTCGCTTCCTGGCCTTGGCCAGTGAAACCTCGCGCCCGACTTCAAGATCCATCAGACCCTCCACGACTGCACGCATGAAGGCCCGCTCCTCCTCTGTTTGTTCATAATCGGCCACGGACTGAACCACGGCCACACCGCGGCCACGACTGGTAAGGAGTACCGGCCGATGCGCATCCGATACATGCTTCATCACACGACCGGGGTTGGTCTTCAGATCGGTGAGAGGAATGACATCCTCTGAAAACTTCATGCTCATAGCAACTCCAAATGATCTATTAAAAGACCATATAATAGCACCTGTTAAATGCACCAACAACAGGTCTATTATTCACAGGCAAAGGTATTTGTAATTCTCCCGGAGTTCTGCCTTTTAATCAGGCGGTGATTGAGTAGCCGTGGAACAGTCACTGCCACATCTGTAGAGGGAAGGGGCATATAATCTTGCGGACCCCAATCTGCAGGACCAGCCTCGCATCAGTCGGGTTCTGTAGCACCCCGTTCCGGTGGTGCTCGAGGCCACCATGGGCTCCATCACAGGGGAAGCAACATTCGAGTCATGTCCGATGGAGCGGTTGTTCAAGCGATTCATCCGCTGCCAACGCGCCTGCAATCCCTTAGCAGCGACTGGCCAATGCCGTTCACCATTCCATTACCCATTCAGTGTATTGAGGCAACACCGGAAGAAACAGGCAGGTCTGCCGGATTAGTAAGCGATAATATTGCAGGGCACTTGTGACTAACGCAATCAACCCCAAGGGAGTAGCTCAATCTATCTCGCCTTCTCTGAGCGCCTGAAGTGCTTCATCCATCACCCTGTTCACCTCCTCTACCCATAAGGCAACCTCCCCTGGTACATCTGCTTGCGCAAGAATATTGCGCACCAGGAGCAGACATTTGCTCATAGACCGGAGGTTTCTTACCGATTCCCAGCTCATCCCTTCGTCGATGTGCAGCAGTGCACGTTCCCAGCCGGAAAATCCCGCATGCTCCACTACTGTATCCCGCAGGTTCTGCCAGGCACCCTGGAGATCGGAGAGCACTGTTTTGTTATACACGGAAGGTTCTTTGTCAAAGGCCATTATTTGCGTTTTTCAGTAGAATAGCTGCACTACAAGATCGTCAACCATCCAGACAATACCTTCCTGTTATGTCGAAAACAAAGAAACGCCCTGAAGATCCGCAAAGACGCGCCGTGGTATCAGGCTGGTCCACCAGTGATGCCGATGAAATCGAGCGCCGCCGTTTGCGTGGCGCCAATGAAGCAATCCGTATCGAAGCCCAGGTACAGAATAGCGATTTCTTTGGTATCTACCGCACACACTCTGCTGGTGGACAGCGCTATCGTGTCGAGATTCGCTCGCTAGCGGAACCCATCAACAGCTGCGACTGCCCCGACCACCGCATCAACGGCCTGGGCACCTGCAAACATATTGAGGCGACACTGTACCGGCTCCAGCACCGGCGTAAGCGCGCTTTCCAGCAAGCAGCCGCAAAGGGCAGCCCGTACATCGAAATCTTTCTGGATCGGCGGGATCATCAGATACGGATACGCTGGCCGATGGGTAGCCGGAGCCGTTCCAGGGCCCGGGACCTTATTTCCCATTTTTTTACAGACGATGATACTCTGACTGGCGATCCCCTCGACACGGTACCAGCCCTGGAGCGGGCTATTAATGCCGCTCATTCAGCTGTCAGACGCAGGTTCCGTGTTTCCAGGGAGCTGATTGCCTGGCTCGAGAGTCTGGACAGACGTGCACAGCAACAACGCAGTCGCCAGCACTTCGAGGCAGAATTGACGGCAGGAAAGGCAAGCCTTGATGTGGTCAGGCATCCCCTCTACCCCTACCAGCAGGAGGGAATGTTGCACCTGGCCTTTACCGGACGTGCCCTGCTGGCGGACGAGATGGGGCTGGGCAAGACCGTACAGGCAATAGCGGCCTGCGAACTGCTGCGCCGCACCCAGGGCATCCGGCGAGTGCTGGTAATCGCACCCGCTTCGCTCAAGGGGGAATGGGAGGAACAGATCGCCAAATTCACCGATCTCCCTTCACACATCATACAGGGGCCACGTGCCCAGCGCCTGCGCCAGTACGACAAACCTGCATTCTTCTATCTTGCGAACTATGAACAAATTCGCCCGGATGTGCAGGAGATCAATTCCACACTGGCACCGGATGTGATCATTCTGGATGAGGCCCAGCGCATCAAGAACTGGCAGACCAAAACAGCCATCTCGGTCAAGCGCCTGAACAGCCCGAATGCCTTTGTGCTCACCGGTACACCGATTGAGAACCGCATCGACGAGATCTACTCCATTATCCAGTTCCTCGACCCGCAACTCTTCGGCCCGCTGTTCCGCTTCAACCGCGACTTCTACCAGCTGGATGAGAAAGGTCGCGCCATCGGCTACAAGAACCTTGATCGACTTCATGAAAGGCTGCAACCCGTCATGCTGCGCCGACGCAAGGAGGAAGTAGAGGGACAACTGCCAGGACGCATGATCAACACTTATTTCGTCGCCATGCACAAGGAGCAGGTAGTGCGCTACGGCGAATATGAAGCGAAAGTGGCGCGTCTTGCCTCCATGGCCAGGAAACGCCCATTGAGAAAGGAGGAGATGGAACGGCTCCAGCAATTTCTGGCGTGCATGCGCATGCTCTGCGATACGCCACATATCCTCGACCAGGATTGCCGCATCTCACCCAAGCTGAAGGAACTCAAAAGCATCCTCCAGGAACTCATCGAGGATGGCGATCACAAGATCATTATCTTCTCCGAGTGGGAACGCATGCTGGATCTGGTTCGGGAACAAGCAGAAGAGATGGGGCTGGACTATGCCTTGCACACCGGCAAGGTCCCGCAGCCGAAACGCCGCAGCGAGATCCGGCGTTTCAAAAACGATCCCGAGTGCCGCCTGTTCCTCTCCACCGACTCAGGCGCTACAGGACTCAATCTGCAGGCTGCCGATGTGGTAATCAATCTGGATATGCCCTGGAATCCGGCCAGGCTGGAGCAACGTATCGCTCGCGCCTGGCGCAAACACCAGAAACGCCCAGTGCAGGTAATCAACCTGGTCTCCGAACACTCCATCGAACACCGCATGCTCTCGTTGCTGGAGCAAAAACGTTCACTGGCCGAGGGTGTGGTGGACGGCAAGGGGAAAAGTGAAATGAGCCTGCCCTCCGGCCGGGCCGCCTTTCTGGAACGGCTCGACTCTCTGATGACCACAGCGACACAAGAACCATCGACACCCCCCATCGATCCGTTCGATCGTCTGCGGGACGACATCCTTTCCCGGTGGAGTGATCAACTGGAACTGATGGAACTGCATGGCGAGGGAAATCAGCAAACGCTACTGGTCGTAGCAGACCGGCTGGATGACACACTGCAGGATGCCCTTGCACGGCAACTGCAAGAACAATTCTCCGACCAGACGCCACAACTGAAAGTGCTGGATCGGGATGCCTTCGCGACTATCAAGCAACTGGTCGAGGCCGGCATCCTGAACACCAGCCAGGCGTCAGCCCGAACACTTTACCGGGCCCCGACCACGAACAGGCCGAAAGATGATGGACAATCACGACGATTGGCCGAAGCACTGGATCACCTGGCCCGGGGCGAACACAAACGGCGAATGGCAAAGGTGCTCGCAGACGGTGGCTTTACAATGGAAGCACTTGCCCCGATGCGTGAAGCCGTGGAGATTTCGTTGCAGGCATTAATCAAATGGCAGGGTCACAACACCGGGACATCACCAGATTTAAAATTGGTCGACTCAGTGCTGGTGAAAACCAACCTGCTGCCTGCTCAAAATCTTTCCCATATAGCCCGGCTACGGGATGAACAATCTGAATGGGATGATGCACAAGCGGGAGAACTGATTGTGAAAAGCGATAAAATCTTCTCGCAGGCAGTCTCGCTACTGGGATCGGCATAGGAGAGCCGGTGCCGCTTTGCCAACATCAACCCAAATAGCGTACTTCCTGCAACTAGTTGATAACAAGCCCACCCTTGTCGGACCGGCGCCCCATCATGACCACTCCATTTCCTCACCTGACGGCAAGATCCATCGACCATCGGATTAAAAGTTGGTCCACAGGCTGCTTAACGCATTTTAACGCAGACTAAAGCGCTGTAACAACAACCAGTTACACAAGTTTTGAGGCGTCAGAAAATTGCCATTTTAGGAACAATTGGTTACTGAATTTACCGGATCTGTACCCTTTTTTAGGGGCAAAACCATCGGATTACATGGACTGTGGTCAGGTGCGTTGATGTCTTTGTTTTTATGTTGTTTTAAATGTGAGGAAATCCGCCATCGGATATGAACTCCGATGGGCAGGGTATAGATATCAATCTATTGGGATGTGCCAGTGCACAAAAACGGAACGAGCGCTTTTTATTCAATCTTCAGACAGCAAAAGCTCGGGTATTGTGGTGGGCAATTCGGAAAACATGACAAGTAAATCCTCCGATCTTCCCGTCATCTGCCGCCGGTCTCTCCCGCTTCGACGATCACACAGGACATGCACGCCATCACAATCAACAAGTGGAAAATCCGTCGACAGTCCCCAGCGCCGATCCCCACGACGTCTCTTGGTCATTTCTTGGTTCCCCCCAACACTCACCGTAAATGCCGGCAAGGTTTTTCCCTGTGAGAAGCATTTTCCTGAAATGTTACCTGAGCCGGCATACGCAGGCAATAGCGAGGAATTTTCCTGATTTACAGGCAACTGCCTGTGATAGTGGTTAAAACGTCGGATTAGTCAGGCAGTACTGCACTCATGCCCTGCTCAGGTGCACCTGACTACTCATACAAGTACGTATCGAAGTCTTCAGGCTCATCAGCGTCGGTCCATTTGGATACGTGATCATCGGTATACCCGGTGCGATCCATGATTTCATTGACCCTTCCAGACTGCACATCCAGCTTGTCTGCCATCTCCTTCACTTTCCCTGAATGCCCGGCATCCAGCGCCATTCGGGTCTGATCGATGATATAGGGCGTTATCAGAACCACCAGCTCTGTATTGATGCTGTTGATCGCACGGTTCGAAAACAGCAGACCCACGCCGGGGATGTCACCCAGAAGCGGGACACCTTCCCGGGTCTCTGTTGCTGTGCGTTTCATCAATCCACCGATAAAGACTGTCTGACCACTTTCCACCAGCATCGTCGTCGTTACCTCGGTTGTGGTCTGGTTGGGTATCCCATCATCGGTAACCGACCCGTTGCTGACCTCCGGATGGATCTCCAGCAGGACACGCGAATCCTGATCTACCGATGGCCTCACCTTCAGAATGACACCTGACTCGAGAAACTCGGTAGAGGTCGTGGTGACATTATCGATGGTCGTGGTGACGTTATAACCAAGCCGCTCGCCGATCAGGGTTTCTGCCGGCTGATCCTCCAGTGCCAGGAGTTTGGGAGTGGCCAGGGTCCGAAGCCGCTCACGGGCCCTGAGCGTGTCGAGAAAAACCTCGATATTCGGCGTCACCAGATCGAAGAAAAAACCACTCGAATCGGGATTCGAGGTACCCCGCAAACCATAGGCACCATCGCCATCGTCATAGCTGAAGAGTTTGGCCCACTCCAGCCCGTATGACTCGCTGTCCTTGAGGGCGATCTCGAGGATTTGCGCCTTGATCAGGATCTGCTTCGGACGGCGATCAAGCTCTTTCAATAGCGCTGCAATGCGATCCAGGAAAAACGGCATATCCTCCACAACCAGCAGCTTGCGCTGATTGAGGGTGGTGATCTTGCCATAACTCGAGAGATGATTTTCGAGGATCTCCTTGATCACATCCGGCTCTGAATACTGGATCTTGAAGGTGCGAAGTTCGGTCGGACCACCCGCTGCATGCCGGCCCGCCTCTTCGCGACTGACAATGAAATAGCTCCCGCCCCGACGCTCGACGGCATAGCCGGCCGCAGAGGCGATCGAGTGAACGGCTTCATCGATGTCGACACCATACAGGTTGACAGACACATCGCCCTCGACATCATCGGACAGCAGGATATTGACCCTGGCAGAGCGCGATAACATCTCCATCACTTCGGCGATCGCGACCTCACGCAGCGTTAGCGATATTTTTCCATTGGTCACCACGCCCGAGTCATGGAGCCCCGGCAACGATTTCCCGCCCTGCATGGCATCCTGCGCGACAGCAGGCGATGACAGTAGCAGCGCACATAACAGCAGCACAGGGGCGAAAACCGCAAGGACACCCTGCCTGTTGTGCCCCGTCATCAGAGGTCGCCCTCCGTTTCCTGATCGACGGTCAGCACCCTGCGATCATCATGCCTTTGCAGGACAACTTCACGTTGCTGGACATCGACCAGCTTGTAGCCGTTGATTTCCTCGCCCAGGGAGACGACCACGCCACTGATATTGGCCAGCGACTGCTGCCCGGCCACCATGGTGCCACGCAACACAAAGGGTATTGAAAGCCCCTCACTCACAGCTGAGGAGGCAGGCATCTGCGCCTGTACCTCGGCCGATTTTGCAAACGGATTCGTCTTGAGCTCATGCCCCGCAGAATGACATGCCTGTGACAGGCACATGCATACCAGTATCGCCAGCTCGGGTCTCAGCAATCGCCTAGCCATTGGCCGCCTCACGGTAGGAGACGAGTGTGAGACTCGCTTTCAGCTCCGGCGTATCACCAGCGGTGTCCACAGGGCGGATGTTGAAATGCCTGATTGCCAGAAATTTCAGGTCCGCCCCAAGGTCCTGCAGCCAGGCATACAAATCGAAATAATCACCGGACACCTCGACACTGAAGGGTATTTCCTCGAGACTGCTCAGGGTCGTTGTCGTACCGGGTCTCACACCAAGCAGCGTGATA
>Ga0209536_100014408_pt1 | contig 11361 bp, 7 predicted proteins | sample DeeMarSeWOR28_12_FD_187461 | JGI IMG/M metagenome (GOLD analysis project Ga0209536, IMG submission 187461) | Marine sediment microbial communities from White Oak River estuary, North Carolina - WOR-2-8_12 (SPAdes) (version 2) | ecosystem: Environmental > Aquatic > Marine > Intertidal zone >... | reverse complement strand
GACGGCCGGTGCGCTCGAGGTACACCAGCGTCTCGTCGTCCACCGGGAAGAACCCGATCGTGGCGCCGTACTCGGGGGACATGTTGGCCAGCGTCGCCCGGTCGGCCAACCCCAGTCCGGACAGGCCCGGGCCGAAGTACTCCACGAACCGTCCGACGACACCGAATTCGCGCAGCATCTGCGTCGCGGTGAGCACCAGGTCCGTCGCCGTGGCCCCCTGGGGCAACCGCCCAGTGAGCTTCATGCCCACCACCTCGGGCAGCTGCATGAAGTACGGCTGGCCCAGCATCACGGCCTCCGCCTCGATTCCCCCCACGCCCCACCCGACTACGCCCAGACCGTTGATCATGGTGGTGTGGGAGTCGGTGCCGACCAGCGTGTCGGGGAACGCCACCGGCTCGCCGTCGCGGTCCGCGCACCGCACCACGCTCGCGAGGTACTCGAGATTCACCTGATGCACGATGCCAGTGCCGGGGGGGACCACGCGGAAGTTGCGGAACGCCTGCTGCGCCCAGCGCAGCAGCTGGTACCGTTCGCCGTTGCGCTCCATCTCGCGCTCGACGTTGAGACGGAACGCCATGGGTGAGCCGAAGAAGTCGACCTGCACGGAGTGATCGATGACCAGATCGGTTGGGACGAGGGGATTGATCTGATCGGGATCGCCTCCCAGCTGCACGATGGCGTCCCGCATGGCTGCGAGGTCGACCACGGCGGGGACGCCGGTGAAGTCCTGCAGCACCACCCGCCCCGGCATGAAGGGCACCTCGAGGTTGCGGTCGGGCTGCGCGGTCCACCGAGCCACGGCCGCCACATGGTCCTCGCTGACGACGCCGTTGCCGGCGTGCCGCAACACGTTCTCGAGGAGGATGCGAATGGAGAATGGGAGCCGATCCAGGTCGACCAGGCCCGCCTTCGACAGCGCGTCGAGCCGGTAGAGCGTCACACTGCCCTCGGGGAGCTCGATGGTCGCGCGGGATGCGAACGGGTTTGCCATGGGTGAGTCCACCGTTGAGTGTAGCCTTCCGCGGGATAGCTAAGAATAAGCGGCCGGACCGGAGAGTGGCAGAACGCTCACGCCGAGGGGGGACTCGGGCGGAGCGACCGGGCCGACGAAAAGGCGACCTTCAGTTCCGGAAATCCGGAACCGAAGGCCGCCCAGCGGACCTTGGTCCGCCATGATCCCGAGGGCTCTGTAAGCCCCGCTCGTGCCCAGCCTCTTACAGAGGCCTCGCGCAGTTTGGCTGACAGCCTTGCCAGGTGTTCGGAGTCCGTTTCGAACACACTGCCGCTGTGAGCCGCGGGAGGATCACCACCACACCGGTGTCGGACACGAGCTCCTCCCGACCCACGGCGGCACCATACCCGGCGCGGCTTGAAGGGACGATGAATTCACCGTGAATCCGATTCGGGGTCCACGGGGTTGCGATACGGACCCGCGCCGAGGGGGGCTTCGGGGTTCACGGGGCGGTCCGTCTGCAGGTTCGCGGTCACGAACCGCCACAGCGGGCAGTCCTCCCGCCGCATGTCGAACCGCAGCAGGGGGCATCGCGCGTCGGGGAGGCGGCAGTTCCGCAAACAGAATTCCTGGGCGGCTCCCGCGAGCGCCGCGGTGCGCCGGCGCGCGTGTCGCGTGCCCACCCAGTACCCGGCCGCGGCCGCGGCCGCGACGAACACGCCAGTGGTAACGACTCCGAGGGGTGGCATGGGTGGTCCCAGCGCAGACATCCGCAGAGTGGAGGCGCGCGGCTGAAGAGACGGTGAAGCGAGTGTGAACCCGACACGTCGCGGACCGGTTTCTGCGGCCGGGTACGCTCGCTATCTTCTAACCCCAACCGACCTGGTCTCACGGAGACATCGAACATGCCCCAAGCCGTCGTGGCGCGATCAGCGGCCCTCGATCAACTCTGCGTGAACGCCGCTCGGACGCTGGCCATGGACGCCGTACAGCACGCCAACTCCGGGCATCCCGGGGCGCCGATGGCTCTCGCACCCCTCTGCTACGTCCTGTGGACGAAGCATCTGCGTCACAACCCGGCCAACCCGGCCTGGCCGGGCCGAGACCGCTTCGTGCTGTCGGCGGGCCACGCGTCGATGTTGCTCTACAGCCTGCTGCACCTGACGGGGTACGACCTCCCGCTGGAGGAGCTGGTGAACTTCCGGCAGTGGGGGAGCCGGACGCCCGGACACCCCGAGTTCGGGCATACTCCGGGGGTCGAGACGACCACGGGCCCCCTCGGCCAGGGGGTGGGCAACGCGGTGGGCATGGCGCTGGCCCAGGCCCACCTCGCGGCGGTGTTCGGGAGGCCGGGTCACGGCCTCCTGGACCACCGGACCTACTTCCTGGCCAGCGACGGCGATCTGATGGAGGGCATCTCGCACGAGGCGGCGTCGCTCGCCGGCCACCTGCGTCTCGGCAGATTGATCGGCTTCTATGACGACAACGGCATCACGATCGACGGCGCCACGTCGCTCACGTACAGCGACGACGTCGCGAGCCGGTTCGCAGCCTATGGGTGGCACATTCTCACGGTCGAGGACGGCAACGACCTCGGGGCAATCGACGAGGCAACCGCGGCGGCGGCCCGGGAAACGGAGCGGCCCTCGCTGATCATCGTGCGTACGCACATCGCGTACGGCAGCCCCAACAAACAGGACACCGCCGCGGCGCACGGTGCGCCGCTGGGTGAGGAGGAGGTGCTGCTCACCAAGCGGAACCTGGGCTGGCCTCACGAGGAGCCGTTCACCGTGCCTGAGGAGGCGCTGGCGGAGTGGCGCCGCTGCGTGGATCGCGGAGCAGACCTCGAAGCCTCATGGAGCGAAGCGCGGCGCGCGTACGCCGAGGCCCATCCCGACCTGGCGGGAGAGCTGGAGCGGCGACTGGCCGGCGAGCTGCCCAATGGGTGGGAGGCGCGGCTGCCCGTGTTTGCCCCGGACGACGGTCCGCTCGCGACGAGATCCGCCTCCGGCAAGGTGCTCAACGCGCTGGTGCCCACCGTGCCCGAGCTAATCGGTGGCTCGGCCGACCTGAGTCCATCCAACAACACGCTCGTCAAGGATGCGCCCCCGCTCGCCCCCGGCGCGCTGGGGGGACACAACATTCACTTCGGGATTCGCGAGCACGCGATGGGTGCCGTGCTGAACGGCATGGCGCTGCACGGAGGCTTCCGGCCGTACGGAGGGACCTTCCTGGTGTTCTCCGACTACATGCGCCCGGCCATCCGGTTGGCCGCTATGATGGGGCTCGACGTGATCTACGTCTTCACCCACGACTCCATCGGTTTGGGTGAGGACGGTCCCACGCACCAGCCGATCGAGATGCTCGCATCCCTCCGGGCGATCCCCAATCTCACCGTGGTGCGCCCGGCCGACGCGTCGGAGACGGCCGAGGCGTGGCGGCTGGCGGTGCGGCACCGGGGTGGGCCGGTGGCGCTGGTGCTCACCCGGCAGAAGGTACCCGTGCTGGATCGGAGCGATCTGGCACCCGCCGAGCAGCTGGCGCGGGGCGGGTACGTGCTGGCCGACGCGCCTTCGGGCGCGCCGGCGGCGGTGATCCTGGCCAGCGGCTCGGAAGTCAGCCTGGCGCTGAAGGCCCGGCAGCTCCTGGCGGCCGACGGGCTGGGGGTCCGTGTCGTGAGCATGCCGAGCATGGAGTTGTTCGCCGCGCAGCCGCCATCCTATCGGGACCAGGTCCTGCCGCCTGCGCTGCCGGTCCGCCTCGCGGTAGAGGCCGCGCACCCTCAGCCCTGGTATCGCTGGGTGGGAGACCGTGGCGAGGTCGTCGGGATCGAGCGGTTCGGGGCGTCGGCCCCGTACCAGCGCCTGTTCCGGGAGTTCGGCTTTACGGCCGAGGCCGTCGCCGACCGCGTACGCACGATGCTGACGGGGTGATCCGATGACCCAGAACCTGCGAGATGCGCTGGCGCGCCGCCTCGAAGCGCTGTCCGACGCCGACGTGATACGCCGGGTGTGGGAGCGTGACCCCACGGTCTGGGTGGACGACCCGGCGACGCCCGAGCTGAAGGACCGCTTGGGATGGCTTTCGCTCTTCCCGCAGATGCGGCGCGACCTGCACGAGGTGACCCGATTCGCCGAGGAGGTGCGCGAGGAGTTCGACCGCGTCATCCTGCTGGGGATGGGCGGCTCGAGTCTCGCCCCCGAGGTGATGTGGCGAACGTTCGGCCGGAACCCGCGCTTCCCGCCGTTTCAGATGCTGGACAGCACCGCCCCCGAAGCGGTGATAGAAGTCGAGCGAGGGGGTGACCCCGGCCGTACGCTCTACATCGTCGCGAGCAAGTCCGGCACGACGCTCGAGACGATGAGCTTCTTCCGCTATTTCTGGCGTCAGAGCGGGGGGCGCGGGGACCATTTCGTGGCGATCACCGACGGGGACACACCGCTGGCGAGGCTCGGGGCGGAGCAGCGGTTCCGGCGTGTGTTCCTCAACCCCACCGACATCGGCGGACGCTATTCGGCGCTGTCACTCTTCGGGCTCGTGCCGGCGGCGCTGATGGGGGTCGACGTGGGGAAGCTCCTGGACCGGGGCGAGGAGATGGCGCGCCGCTGTGGTCCGGACGTGCCGGTGGAGTCCAACCCCGGCGCCTGGCTCGGGGCGCTCATGGCGGAGACGGCGATCGCCGGTCGCGACAAGCTCACCCTCGTGCTGACACCGGGTATCGCCGGCTTCGGTCTGTGGGTCGAGCAGCTCGTGGCCGAGAGCACCGGAAAGGGAGGCAAGGGAATCGTCCCGGTCGTGATGGAGCCGCCGCGGGCCCCCGGTCACTACGTGGATCACCGGCTCTTCGTGGTGCAGTCGCTGGGGCGGCAGCTCGATCCCCGGCTGGAGCGATGGATGCACGCGGTCGCCCGGAACGGGCATCCCGTGGCGTGGGCCCCGCTCGACGATCCGTACGACCTTGGTGGGGAGTTCTTCTGCTGGGAGTTTGCCACGGCCGTCGCGGGGGCCGTGCTCCGCATCAACCCGTTCAATCAGCCAGATGTGGCCGAGAGCAAGCAGGCCACCAAGCGCGTGCTGGCTGAGCGGCGCGGCCTCGATCCGGTTGCCCAGCTGCGGCGGCACGACATCACGGCCTTCCTCGAGGGCGTGAGCGCGCGCGACTACGTGGCGGTGCTGGCGTATCATGCACCGAGCAAGGAAGCCGACGAGCGCGTCGCCGCCTTCGCCGGCGCGCTGCGTGACCGCCTGGCGGGCGTGGTGACCTGGGGGTACGGGCCGCGTTACCTGCATTCCACCGGGCAGCTCCACAAGGGTGGGCCGCCTACCGGGCACTTCGTCCAGCTCGTCGGAGATGCCGCCGTCGACCGTCCGGTGCCAGGTGAGGACTACAGCTTTGGTGAGCTCCTGCGCGCGCAGGCGCTCGGTGACTATGAGGCCCTGGTGGCACGGAAGCGGCCCGTGCTGCGGGTGACGGATCCGGAGAGCTTCCTGGAGCAGGTGTGATGGGCGCACAGAGCGAGCTCAAGCAGCGGGCGGCCGAGGAGGCGGTGGCGCACGTACGCTCGGGCATGGTACTGGGATTGGGGACCGGCTCCACCGCCGCGCTGGCCGTGGAGGCGATCGGACGCAAGCTCGCGGCAGGCGAGCTCGCAAGCATCGTGGGCATCCCAACCTCGACCCGCACGCGCGACCAGGCTCGCGCCCTCGGCATTCCCCTCACGACCCTCGAGGAGCATCCGGTGGTCGATGTCACAATCGACGGTGCCGATGAGGTGGACCCGCGTGGGAACCTCGTCAAGGGCGGCGGGGGGGCGTTGCTGTGGGAAAAGATCGTCGCGGCCGCCACCACGCTGTACATCATCGTCGTGGATGAGTCAAAGTTGGTGGACCGACTCGGCGCCGGATTCGCCGTACCGGTTGAGGTCATGCCCTTCGGGTGGGGAACGCATCTGGAGCCGATGCGGTCGCTGGGTGGTCAGCCGGTCCTGCGGCGGGATGACGCGGGCGAGCCGTACCTGACCGACGGCGGGCATTACATCATCGACGTCTCTTTCCCCGGCGGTTTGGAGGATCCCCAGTCGGTCGACCGAGCGCTGCGTGATCGCCCGGGCATCGTCGAGACCGGGCTCTTCCTGGGCATGAAGCCCCGCGTGATCGTGGGGCGTGTCCCACAGGGGTGAGGCGCTACCTCGTCTTCGTCATCGCGTTCGCCGCTGCCGCCCTGTTCCTGCGACTCGGGGTGTGGCAGCTGCAACGGCTGGGGGAGCGACGCGCCCGCAACGCGGTGATCACGGAGCGGCTCGCCGCTCCGGTCCTCGAGTCGCCGCCTCTGCAGGATCGCCCCAGCCTGCCCGACAGCATGGGGTTTCGGCGCGCGCGGCTGGTGGGCGTCTTCGACTTCACGCACGAGATCGTGTTGACGGGCCGGGCGTATCACGGGACGCCCGGTGTGCACATTGTGACGCCGCTGCGCCTCAGCGACACGGTGGCAGTGCTGGTGGAGCGTGGCTGGGTGTTCTCGCCGGACGGCAGGACGGTGGACGATCGGGACGACCTGCTCGAGCCGGACACGGCGGCCGTATCGGGGGTGCTGCTGGTGCCATCGAGTGTGCCGGAAGCTCCGGTCGGCGACAGCGCCTGGCCGCGCCATGCGCGCAGCATCGACTTCGAGCGCCTGGCGCCCGCGTACCCCTACCGGCTGGTTCCCCTGGTGCTGCGTCGAATCGAGACCGACAGCGGCTTTCCCAGACCCATGCGTGCGGTCGCGGCACCCGAGGTGAGCGGCGGCCCACACCTGTCCTACGCGATCCAGTGGTTCGCGTTTGCCGTCATCGCGGTGGTTGGCTCGCTGCTGCTGTACCGGCGCTCAAGCGGCGACGCGGCAGGCCGTGCGTCCGGGGAGGCACGCTAGCGCGGTATTGACAGCGACGGCTCCAGGCGGCACTCTCGCGCGAACCGCACAAGGAGCTCCACCGTGTTGACGCGTCGCGATTTCCTGCGCTCAATGTTCGGCACGGCCGGGGTCGCGCTCCCCGCGCTCAAGAACGACGGGCTCGAACGGATCTTCTCGGCAGCCTCCGCGGTCGATGGGCGAAGCGCCGAGGTGGTCGCGGCCGACGAGGACTACTGGTTCGGCGTCCAGCAGGCGTTCACCGTCGACCGCTCCCTCGTCAATCTCAACAACGGCGGTGTCTGCCCGAGTCCCAGGGTCGTGCAGGACGCCATGCGCCGGTATCTCGAGTTCTCGAACCAGGCGCCCGTGTACACCATGTGGCGCGTGCTGGAGCCCCAGATCGAGGGTGTCCGCCAGCGCCTGGCGGGAGCGTTCGGGTGTGATCCCGAGGAGATGGCGATCACGCGCAACGCCAGCGAGGCCCTGGAGATCTGCCAGCTCGGGCTCGACCTGCAGGCAGGGGACGAGATCCTGACCACCGATCAGGACTACCCGCGCATGAATACGACGTGGGATCAGCGGCGCCGGCGGGAGGGGATCGTGGTGAAGATGGTCTCGTTCCCGACGCCGCCTCCCAGCATGCAGCACCTGGTGGACATCTTCGAGCAGGCCATCACCCCGCGCACCAGGGTGATTCACTTCTGTCACATCACCAATCTCTCGGGCCAGATCTTCCCCGTGCGGGAGATCTGCCGTCTGGCGCGCTCCCGGGGGATCACCACCATCGTGGACGGCGCCCACGCGTTCGCCCACTTCCCGTTCGAGCGCGACCAACTCGAGTGTGATTTCTACGGGACGTCGCTGCACAAGTGGCTGCTGGCGCCGCACGGTACCGGGTTCCTCTACGCGAAGCGGGATCGCATCGGCGACGTGTGGCCGCTGATGGCGGCCCCGGAGTCGATGAATGCGGACATCCGCAAGTTCGAGGAGATCGGAACCCACCCGGCGGCAAACCACAACGCGATCGCCGAAGCGCTCACGTTTCACGAGGGCGTCGGGCCCGAGCGCAAGGCGGCGCGCCTGCGCTACCTGCGGGACCGCTGGATGAAGCGGCTCGACGGGCAGCCGGGGGTCACGCTCCACACCAGCTACGATCCCGCCATGTCGTGCGGCCTCGCGAACGTCGCCGTCGAGGGCGTCGATCCCGGCGCGCTCACGCAGCACCTCTGGCACACCCGGCGCATCATCGTCACCCCCATCGGCCATCCGGCGTGCACCGGCCTCCGGGTCACCCCCAACGTGTACACGACGCTCGAGGAGGTCGACCGCTTCGCGGAGGCGATGGAGGAGGTGATCGAGAAGGGGCTGCCGAGCTAGCGTGAAGGAACTCTAAAGTTCCATCTGGCAATCGCTTAGCGAATCAGTTGCCCTTGACCTGCTGCCGCGCGGGGGCAATCGTTCATGGGTCTGCAGCCGGGGAGCTTCGGTGGCCAAGTACTACAAGGAGGGGGAGAGCGGCAAGCGCAAGCTCGAGCCCGAGACGATGCGCGTGGGGAAGAAGCAGCTCCAGCCCGAGAGCATGATGATGACGTACGGGTACGACCCGGAGCTGTCGGAGGGAGCGCTCAAATGCCCCATCTTCCAGACCTCGACCTTCGCCTTCAAGAGTGCCGAGGACGGCAAGGCGTTCTTCGAGCTCGCCCTCGGATTGCGGGAGAAGGGCCCGACCGAGGAGCTGGGGCTCATCTACAGCAGGCTGAACAACCCCGATCTTGAGATCCTGGAGAACCGGCTCTGCCTGTGGGACGAGGCCGAGGCCGGGGCCGTCTTCCAGAGCGGGATGTCGGCCATTGCCACGAGTCTCCTGGCGTACCTGCGGCCGGGCGACGTGCTCGTGTTCAGCGAGCCGCTCTACGGCGGGACCGAGTATCTGATCCACCACTACCTGCCGGAGTTCGGCGTGGGGCTGGTGGGCTTCCCCGCCGGCGTCCCCATGGCGGAGCTCGAGGCGGGGATCCGTGAGCGTGTGGGCGATCGTCGCGTGCCCGCCGTGCTGATCGAGACGCCCGCCAACCCCACGAACCACCTGGTGGACATCGAGGGTGTCGTACGTCTGGCGCAGTCACTGACCAGGGGCGGTGACTCCCCCGTGGTGATGGTTGACAACACGTTTCTGGGGCCGCTGTTCCAGCACCCACTCGCGTTGGGCGCCGACCTCGTGCTCTACTCGGCCACCAAGTTCATCGGCGGCCACAGTGACGTGGTGGCCGGCGCGTGCGTGGGACGCCGGGAGGTGGTGGAGCGGATCCGTACGCTGCGGACCTTCATCGGCACGGCGGCCGGGCCCTGGACCGGATGGCTGCTGCTGCGATCGCTCGAGACGCTCAAGATGCGCATGACTGCGCAGATGAAGAACGCGCGATACGTGGCGGACTACTTGAACGATCATCCCAAGGTCAAACGCGTGGAGTACCTCGGCCTGTTGCCGGAGCAGCACCCCATGTACGCGGTGTACCGCAAGCAGTGCGTGGCGCCCGGCTCGCTGATCGCCTTCGAGATCGATGGCGGCGAGGGCGCGGCGTTTCAGTTCCTCAACCACCTCAAGCTGATCAGCCTGGCGGTGAGCCTGGGCGGTACCGAGTCGCTGGCGGAGCATCCCGCCAGCATGACGCACTCGGACGTCGAGCCGGGCGATCGGGAGCGCCTTGGCATCACGGAGGGGCTGGTGCGCGTCTCGATAGGGGTGGAGCACTTCGAGGACCTGATCGCCGACATCGAGCAGGCCCTCGAAGCGGTGGGCGCCGGCGCCGCATCGCGCAGTGCCACCAAGGAGCGTGATGTGGTGAAGATGTCCAAGTAGCGGGGAACGGACCGACGGCCGCGATCTCGGCTACAGTTCCCCCATCGAAGAAGTAGCGAGGGCGGGGCCCGCCTGGGCCCCGCCCTTCGCATCTGTCTCCCCGCACGATCCGTGTCTCACTCCGGCACCGGCACTCCCTGCTCCATCCACGTCGCCTCATTGGCCATGATGCGCTGTGCCGACTTGTACACCTTGACGTCGTCGTTGCGGAAGACGCCGCTGAAGCGATCGCCGATGCGCCGGCGGGCGATGCGGCAGAAGGTATCGGCCAGGTCGACCGCCATCTCGGCCTTGGCGCGCTCCTCCGGCGACTTGCTGAGGCGCATCGCCTGGGCCCGCGAGCACACGGCGCTCATGGCAAACAGCTCCGCGCCGATCTCGACCATTCGCCCGAGCACGGCCTGGCGTTTCTCGAGGCCCGGGCCGAACCGCATGATGGCGTGGAACAACGCCCGGGCGAGACGCCGCGAGGCGCGGTTGATGAAGCGCATGTGCTTGGCGAGAGGCCCGAACTCGCCGTAGCGCGGCCACCGGCCCCAGCCGAGCCACCGCCCTGGGTACCACACCGCATAGTAGAATCCGGCCCTCACGAGTGCCGACAGCTTCGCGAGGAGCGGCGCCTCCGGATCGGCGATCGCGCCCGCCACCTTCAAGTGACTGTCGAGCGCTTCGCGCGCGATGAACAGCCGCATGATCTCGCTCGAGCCCTCGAAGATCATGTTGATCCGGAAGTCGCGCATGATGCGCTCGACGGGCTCGGGTCGGTCCCCGCGCGCCTTGAGGCTGGGGGCGGTCTCGTACCCCCGGCCGGAGCGGATCTGCATCGTGTCGTCGATGACCTCCCAGCCCCGCTCGCTGTTCCACATCTTCGCCATCGCGGCCTCGAGTCGCACATCGAACCGCGCCTGATCCGACATGAGCGCGGCCAGCTCGGCCACCGATTCCATGGCAAACGTCGTGGCGGCCATGCGCCCCAGCATCTGCGCGACGGCATCGTGCTTGCCGATCGGATGACCCCACTGCACCCGCTCTTGGGCGAAGCGCCGAGCGATACCCACACAGGTCTTCGCCGCGCCCGCAGCGGCCGCGGGAATCGTGAGCCGTCCCGTGTTGAGCGTGATCAGGGCCAGCTTCAGGCCCTTGCCCATCCCCCACAGAATCTTGTCCTTCGGCACCCGCACGTTCGTGAAGCGCAGCAACGCATTCTCGATGCCGTGCAGGCCCATGAAGTGACACCGATGGGTGACCTCAACGCCGGGCCAGCTCGATTCGACGATGAAAGCGGTGATGCGGTTGTCCGGCGTGCGAGCCATCACGACCATCACGTCGGCGATGGTGCCGTTGGTGCACCACAGCTTCTCGCCGTTCAGCAGGAACGCCTCACCATCCTCCGTCGGGACCGCCGTCGTCTGCATGCGGGCCGGGTCGCTGCCGACATCCGGCTCAGTGAGGGCAAAGGCGCTGATCTCGCCCCTGGCGAAGCGGGGGAAATACTCCTGCTTCTGCTCGGGGGTGCCGAAGAGCTTGAGGGGCTGGGGCACGCCGATGGATTGATGGGCGGAGAGCAGCACGCCGACCGAGCTCTCGTAGCACGTCGCGAGCGAGACGGCGCGGTTGTAGATCGTCTGAGAGAAGCCGAGCCCACCGTACTCT
>Ga0209536_100014407_pt1 | contig 11361 bp, 9 predicted proteins | sample DeeMarSeWOR28_12_FD_187461 | JGI IMG/M metagenome (GOLD analysis project Ga0209536, IMG submission 187461) | Marine sediment microbial communities from White Oak River estuary, North Carolina - WOR-2-8_12 (SPAdes) (version 2) | ecosystem: Environmental > Aquatic > Marine > Intertidal zone >... | reverse complement strand
AGCGATTAGGCCATCAGCGATGGCTTGCTTATGAGACCAGTGACCCCCGCCACCGTCTTTGATCGTCGTGAAACCCGCAGATGCGATCTTTTCCAGTTGCGATTTAATTTTTAGCGCGGTAAAAAATGGGAACTCAAACAAATTCATTCAGCAGCAGGACTAATGACCGTATCACAGAGATATGCTGAGCATTTGTCAAAGATAACACAAGAAAATATCCGTATCCAGGCAATCCCATGTGCTGTTGATCCTGAATTGTTCAAATTTAATGAAAGAGACCGTGCCAGGATAAGAGATAGGTTGGAATTTGATGATAATTATATACTTGGCATATATGTTGGAAAGTTTGGAGGTTTATATTTAGATCCTTCAGATTTAGTTTTTTTAAATCATTTAAAGAAGCTTACCTCGAAATTAGGTTTGATTTTTTTAACTCCGGGAAATAGGGAACAGCTTCAAATAAAATTGAATCAATATCTATCCTCCGATATCACATGTGTTGTAAAATATGTAGATCATAAAGATGTGCCAGTCTATCTTTCAGGATCTGATTTTGCTTTATCATTAAATAAATATTTTACCACAGGAAAGTATTTATCCCCTGTTAAACATGGCGAATATTGGGCAAATGGATTGCCGATTCTGATGACAGAAGGCATTGGGGATGAAAGTGAGTTTCTTGAAAAAGAAGAAGGTGGGGTTATATTTAATAATGAAAATTCACATGCCTCAATAGAAAAACTCAAAGAAATTCTAGAAGATCCTGATCATAGAAATAAAATCCCTGAAATTGCAAAAAAATACAGGTCATTTGAAAAAGTCCGGAAAGCCTATATTGAGATGGTTCTTGAAAAATAGATATTCAACAGAATACACTGCTTCTTTAAGCGATAAATAATTAGACTATTCCCAAACCTTACAACAATCCTTCTTCTTCAGTCATTAGGCTGTTATTGATGCTGAGGGCGAAGGAGATCATTGACCACCTTGACCGGGTTGAAGGTTTCAATGGGTACTTCTACAAAAATGGTGATCCAGTCGGACATGGAGCCGTTCCACAATCCGGGAAGTTCTAATGCCTTAAGATCCCGGCCACCCTGTGATTTCCTGGAGATAAATCCGGTTTGAGGATCCACATATTTGGTCAGGTCAAACTTTTCACCCTTGTAATTTCTGATACCACATATCAAATCAACCGGATTGAAATGTGTGGCGGATCTGGCAATTTCCAACTGCTCCTGGTCAGCGGGATCTACCTGTGCACTTTCCACCACCTGCAGGGATATGGTGTTGTCAGGATTCGCGGCCCAGAATGGTCCTCCACCTGGTTCGCCCTCGTTTTTAACCATTCCGCAGATCCTGATGGGGCGATCCAGTTTCTTTTTGAAATATTCGCCTGCATTAATTATCTCGTGACCTGGGATCAGCTCTTCACAAAGTTCGTCCTGAATAAATGCTGCAATTTCCTCCATAAAGGAAGGGCTTAAAGTTGAATCCTCACTTAAAATATTGAGGTAATAAAATATCTTTTCCTGAAATTCAAGTAAAAGACCAGCAAGGGCTTTTTTATACTGAACGGTCACCTCCTTCAGATGGTCCGGAACCACATTGTCAATGTTCTTAATGAAAACTATATCCGTTTCAAGATCATTTAAATTCTCGATCAATGCACCATGACCTCCGGGCCTGAACAGGATCTCACCATCCTCCAGCACAAATGGATTATTGTCAAGATCCACCGCAATGGTATCAGTAGATGACTTCTGCGTAGAGAAACTGATCGAGTATTGTGTCTTGTAACTATCGGAATAATCATCCAGAACCTGATCTACAAGTTCCTGGAACTTTTCTTCATGCTCAGGAGAAACCGTAAAATGAAGATTGGTGTTCTTTGCATTGCTCCTCGCATACATTGCCCCTTCCACTAGATGCTCCTCAAGCGGAGTCCTGGCTCCCTGCTCATACCTATGAAATTGCAACAACCCTTTGGGAAGATTGCCGTAGTTCAATCCCCTTTCGGTCAGGACATACTGAAGGACAATCTGGTATTTACCTTCGGCAATCAAATCCGAGAAGTTTAATCCATCTTTTCCGATAGTAGATTTCAAATCTTCATAAAAAGCAAAACGATCAACATTATCAAAAAAATTCTTAACCGATTTCCATGCGCCCGATTCCCTGAATTTCACCATATCTTCCGGTGTCCCCCGGTATTCGTTCATAAAAGAAAACAGATCTTTAAACATCCTGCTGGCAGCGCCTGACGCCGGCACGAATTTTATTATTTCAAAATCACCCAGGGTATTGTCATAAAAGTCCACCGCTTTTTTCAACTCTTCTTCTGACAGGTGAATAATACCATCTCCGATTGTAGCAGCGCGATTAAGCTGCATAAACGGAAAGCCATTTACAAAATTCTGAATCTGGCTTTCCACTTTCTCAATATCTTTTCCCTGAATTTTAAGTTGTTTAATACTGGACTCAGATAACATGGTTATTTTTTTTTGTGTTATAAATCATTGTATCAATGCCATCCAGTTTCCCGAATCCGGGGCACTGATCTGTACATTTTCTCCATCCTTTATATCCACTTCCTCAACCCATTTTCCTGTGCTCAACGACAACCACCGTAATGTGCCTCCCCCACCAGGCAATTGGATATCAACACTGACCTCCCCCCCATTGGTAAAATAAAGTAAATATTCCCTGCCTTCTATACCCCTACAGTAGGCTTCATTAGGGTCTTTTTCCAAAATTACATTTCCCAAGGGAACGCCATTAAAAAAATCCATTGCATCAGTCACTTCACGCACTCCCCTGATCACGTTCTGTGCAATTTCATTCAATCCCTGGCCTGAAGTGGGACGATGGAATCGTGAAGAAGCAGCACCAAACAGTATGTTCCGCACAAAGCATTCGATTCCATTTTGCGTGGTCTGGTGCCTTCCCCCATCATTGCCATACACTTTCACGTTATTGCAGGGCCTCAACGCATTGATTGCCTTTAGATGTTCAATACGTTTAATCCCATTGGTCCAGTGTTGCTCACCGGAATTATGATTGTTCTGCGAAATATCGACAAAGGTGAATATGTCAGGATTATCTGTTGTTTCCCTGTGAACAATGTGATCCAGGTCCCACGGATCCCACATTTCCGTTGTTTGAAGATTTTTACCATTTTCAGCACCTACCTTCTGAATATAGTCTGCCCAGTATTTTCCCCAATCCGAGGTAACTGAAGTTTCATTGTCCATGCAATACAATATGTGGTCATAAGCCAGAGTATGCGTAAGCAGTTTATCAACATATTTTTGCTGATATTCCAACAGTTTTAAAATACTCATCTGCGAGGGTACAGATCGAAAGAAATTATTTTCTGTAAAGATTGGGTGAGAATCTACTTCCAGGTCCAGTTTGGTCCTCCGGCTATCATAGTTCTTATTATTCCTGGGATTGAAAGGGTTTACCAGCCAGTTCTCCCGGTAAAAATCAAAAGTGGCCCATACCTCCAGCTGGACTATGACCTCCCTTTGTTGCGTTTCCTTAAGGAAATTCTCAAAGCGCATCCAGTAGGCTTCATTCCATTGATCCAGGTCATACAGGCTATCCTCCGAAAGTGCAAATGGCCATAGGTTCCCTTCATCCCGGCACGACATGGTGTTCCTGACATAATTACCTCCAGCCTTTACCAATAAATCAAGATGTTCTGCAAGATCAGGAATCTGGAATAGATTATCCTCCACCGATCCACCCAACAACAGAATATCCTTACCCCGGTAATTCCAATATTGCAGATGATCAGGGCTGGGCTGGATTCCTCCATCAGGAGATTCCAAGGACTCCAGGTTGTCTGACCCAAGGATAATCCATACTATGGTGGCAAGGGTAATTAGAAGTAGACCAATTAAAAATCCATATCTTTTCATATGATCCTTCTTTTTGCCGCCCTATTCCGTTTCTTCCTTTGAGATCCCATGCAGGATGCGCCGTATTTCATTAGCATGTTGCATTAGTTCATAACTCGCCCTTTCATCATCCTCGGTAATTATCTTTCTAAAATATTCCAATTTACTGATGTAAGCATCCAGTGCTGTCAGCACGTTATTCTTGTTTTGGCTAAAAATAGGCGCCCACATATCGGGAGAGCTTTTGGCCAGGCGGACGGTCGATGAGAAACCTGATCCGGCCATTGCGAAAATGCTGCGTTCATCCTTTTCCTTATCTAAAACCGTAGCTCCCAAAACAAAGGAGGTTATGTGACTCAGATGGGATACAAAAGCGATATGCCGGTCATGCTCCTTCGCATTCATATGGGCTATCTTCATCTCGAAGGATTTGAAGATCCCTTCAACCTCATTCACAGCATCAGGATCACTGAGTTCGCGATCACAGATAATCATCATTTTATGGTGCATCAATGATGCGAAGGCTGCTTCAGGACCCGAATTTTCAGTACCCGCAATAGGATGAGCGGCTACATATCTGTTGCGCTTGGGATGGTCCTGAACAACTGTGGCCAGGATTTCCTTTGTGGATCCTAGATCTGTCAGTATTGCATCCGATCGCATCAGATCCAATGCTTTAACGATCTGATGGATCATTACATTGACCGGGGTGGCCAGCACGATAAGATCCGCCTTTTGAACCCCCTCTTCAAAAGAAACGATTTCATCTGCAATGCCCAATTCCCTGGCCTTAGTGGCATTGTCAGGAGAGATATCCACACCCAACACCACGTCGTCACCCCGCTCTTTCTTGAGGGCAAGGGAAAAGGATCCCCCCAAAAGTCCCAATCCTATAACACAGACATTCATGTTTCTATTTTATAATCTTTAAGTCTTTCCAAAGCCTGCCGGAACATTTCTACATCTGAACACAAGGATACTCTTATATACCTACTTCCCTTTTCACCGAAAACAAATCCCGGTGTTATAAATACCTTGTAAGTATACAGGATCTCGTCTACCCATTGTTCAACATCCTCAATTGCATCCGGAATCTTAGCCCAGATAAACATCCCCACTTCCTCTTCTTTCCAGGAACAATCCAGTTTGCGCAACAATTCATACACCAGCTCCCTCCTGTCTTTGTACACCTGATTACGCTGATCATGCCATTCCTGGGGATTGTCCAGGGCCGCGACCGCCGCCTCTTGTATTCCTTTGAACATCCCTGAATCAAAATTGCTTTTTACCTTCAATACCTCGTTCAGGTATTCTCTTTTCCCGCTTAACCATCCGATCCGCCAGCCGGCCATGTTGTGTGATTTGCTGAAAGAATTCAATTCGATAGCTACTTCGAAAGCGCCCTCAGCATAAAGCAGACTAATAGGCTGCCCCTGGTTCAACACCAGGCTGTATGGATTATCATGACACAGAAGGATCTTTTTCTCATGTGCCAATTGTACCAGGCGATCAAAAACTTCAAGCTTTGGAGGAGACCCGGTGGGCATATGCGGGTAGTTAATCCACATGATCTTAAACTGATCAAGATCGGCATTGAATAAAAAATCGAAATCAGGAATCCAGTTTTCCTCTTCCAATAAGGGGTATGTCTCTGCCACAGCACCTACCATTTCGGTAACTGCCCTATAGGCAGGATACCCTAATTCAGGCACCAATACCTTATCACCGGGATTAAGAAAGGCCAGGGAAATGTGCATTATTCCCTCTTTTGAACCCATAAGTGGCAAGATCTCATGGTCCGGGTTCAGGTCTACCCGGTAGGTTTTCGAACACCACCTGCTGATGGCATCTCTGAGCTCAGCAATCCCCCGGTAGGGCTGATACCCATGGTTTTTGGGATTCCGGGCAGAATCTACCAGGGCATTGATCGTGGCGCGGGAGGGCATCATATCCGGACTGCCTATGCCCAGGTTAAGTATATCATATCCCCTCTTGTTGAGATCACGGATCTCCTGTAATTTTTTAGAGAAATAATACTCCTTAACTTTATTTAACCGGTCAGCAGGATGGATGATCATATTTAGGTTATCAAAATTTCATTCGAATTTGATTAAAAAAAATCAATTTATCACCACATGTGGACATATAAGTGGTTTTTACTCCGTCTCCGAATAGGCTACGGAGACAATTTTGTATAATTTATCTGAACGTCGCACCATGTTATCCACGGGGATAGAGCAACGATCACCCTTGACCGTTTCCTGTACCGGCTTAAGGTCAACCCGTATCTCTTTCACTGTAGTTTCAATCACACCGGTTGTGGGACCTGTAATAAGGATCTCATCCCCTACCTTCAAGGATTTAGTTTCCATCAGAAATTCCGCTACGCCAATTTTAGAAAAATAGTTCATCCCTTTCCCCAGGTAGATCTTTCTTTTGGTTGCACTGGATCCATAACGGGCACTCCACTCCCCTGACTTTTTCCCCATGTAGTATCCTTCCCAGAAACCGCGGTTAAACACCGAACGCAATCGATCCTCCCAATCCTGAACCTTTTCCCTCGTAAATATGCCCTCTTTCCAGGCATCGATGGCCTCCCGGTAGCAACGCGTGGTGGTTTTAACATATTCAGGTGGCCGACCCCTGCCTTCAATTTTAAAGACTTCAATGCCAGCATCCAGCAACCTGTCAATAAACGAGATCGTACTCAAATCTTTGGGGGACATGATGTATTCATTGTCGATGTCAAGCTGGTACCCATCCTCCTTTTCAGTCACGGTATAGCCGCGACGGCACAACTGCATGCACTCCCCGCGGTTGGCTGATTTGTTCTTTTCATGAAGACTGAGATAACATTTTCCGGAGATGGCCATGCATAAAGCGCCATGGGCAAAGGCTTCAATTCTAATCTTTTGTCCCTTAGGCCCGGTTATATTTTGCTCCTTAACCTCCATGCAGATGTCCTGAACCTGTTCCAGTGACAATTCTCTGGCCAGCACAATTACCTCGCCGAAACTGGCAAAAAATTTCAGGCTTTCAACGTTACTTACATTCGCCTGGGTTGAAATGTGCACATCGATCCCTTGTTCCCGGGCATAATTGATGACAGAAAAATCGCCGGCTATAATGGCATCTAATCCTTCAGCCTTGATCGCATCGATTATTTTCTTGGCATGCTCCAGGTCCTCGTCATACATCACAGTATTCAGGGTAACATAGGATTTCACTTTATGCTTTTGTGTGATTCTCCTGATCTCTTTTAAATCCTGAACTGTAAAATTCTTGGATGAACCTGCACGCATGTTCAATTTTCCCACGCCAAAATATACGGCATCGGCTCCACCCTGAATGGCAGCCATCAGGGATTCAAAATTGCCTGCAGGAGCAAGAAGTTCAATACCACTATATTTTCCTGATACCATGCAGCAAAATTACGTAATTTATCATTGCAACGCGATGAGGTGCTCAGCGATCAAGCCATTTCTTGAAATCACTGGTTTTTTCGCGGCTTACAAGCAGGTCGTCGAGGTGTTCGAAATTTTTCAATACTACCTTCAACCGGCTTGAAGAATAGCTGATAATATCGGCAATCGAATCAATGTTGATCATGTAATTTCTGTTGATCCTGAAGAACCTTGCCGGATCGACAAGTTTCTGAACCTGATCCAGGGAATAGTCAACATCGAAATTCTTGCCTATGACGGTTTTTATAAATGTAGCCCGGTCCCGGATAAAATAACAGGCAATATCATCAACGGATATGGAATGAAAATGTGTCCCGATCTTTACAAAAAAACGGGTCTTATATGACTTCACCAGTTGCCGGTAAAGGTGATCGAACTTTTCGGATTGGAAATGTTGTTCCTCATGCAGCTCCTTATATTTGTCAATGGCTGATTTCAGATCTTTCGGAGTATAGGGCTTCAGCAGATAATCCACGGAATTCACTTTGAAAGCTTTGATCGCATATTCATTGTAGGCGGTGGTAAATATGATGGGTGTGGTTACTTTCACCGAATCGAATATTTCAAAAGAGATCCCATCATCCAGTTGTATATCCATAAATATAATATCCGGGGCTGGATTGCTTGCGAGCCAGGCGGCAGATTCTGAGACTGACTCCAGCATAGCCAGGATCTCGATGTTTGGGTCCAATTGGTGTAACATGCGGCTAAGCTTATCCGCTGCGAGGTGTTCATCCTCTATTATCAATACCTTCATCTTTTGTGCTTTTTAGGGGGACGATCACTTTGAATTCTTCCTTGGATTGTATGATCTCAATATCTTTTCCGGTTATTAATTTATTCCGTTCTGAAAGATTAGACAGGCCCAGTTTGGATGAAGACTCAATCAGTGTTTTGGGCCTGAGCTTATTCACTACTGAAATGGCTTGCTGCTTTTCAAGAAGTTCTATTACTATTTTTAATGGTTTTTCTTTGGTGGCGACATTATGTTTAAAAGCATTTTCAACCAGCAATTGTAAAGAAATTGGCAGTATTTCATATCTGTCAGGATCTTGCGTTTGTATATCAAGATCAATTTTCCCATCATCCCGCACTTTCTGAAGGTAGAAATAATCCTGAACGAATTCAAGCTCCTCCCTGAGATTGATATGATCATGGTCTTTATTCTCAAGAATGTACCGATATATTGATGATAGCTTTTGAATGTATTCTTCTGACAGGGAAACGTCCTTAGCTACCAAGGATGACAGGGTATTCAGACTGTTGAACAAAAAATGAGGATTTACCTGGTTCTTCAGCGTTTCATATTGAAAGATCAACTTTTCCTCCTTGAGTTTTTGTTCTCTTTTTAATGCATCGGTCCATTGAAAATAAAAGAAGATCAAAGATCCGAAAACATATCCTGATCCCGCCCCGATCAGGAATCCTTTGGTTTCTGTTTGTAAGATCTGCCTCATAAAAGTATTGAAGTCCAATCCATTGATCAGGGCAACCATTGACATGGTCAAAAAATAGATAACCACGGAAATGATGAATGCACAGGCAAAGAACAGGATCAATCTAATAACCGCTTTTTTAACATATTCATTGACGGTTTTATACTGCAATCCGGAAAAGAATTTACCCCCCAGCCAGATGAATAGCTCAAATTGTATGGCAAGCAGGAAAAATAGAACCATGGTTCCCTGATTCAGTATTTCCGTACCAGTTATAATTTTTACAAACACAGAGGCAATAGCACTCAGTAGAATTATCCGTGTATGATAGCCCCATTTGGGGGGAAGATAAAGATCGATTAATTTCCGTTTTGCCATGACTTAAAGTTCTACATTTAGTTGCTCAAATACTATTTCTCGGATGCAATTGCTTGTTTTATCCATGATGTAAGCGTCAAAACGACAATATAAAAATGCGAATACCTGCAGAAAGAATGAAAAAATATATGCAGAGCAGTCATATTCCGGGGTTGAGCTGTTGTTGCACTGCGTCGATCCGACCTGCAGAACCATTGGGTGAGAAGAATCAGCTATTAAACCAAGTGGTATTATCAATATTCGTACTTATCACCCCAAAGCGCCCTGAGTCTTTTTCTCAGCTCCTCCTCACGGGGATTCTTCCCGGGTTCATAAAATTTCATCCCACTGATATCATCCGGAAGGTATTCCTGCTTGGAGAAATTATTTTCATACATATGTGAGTACTCATAACCTTTTCCATACCCTTGTTCTTTCATGAGCTTTGTGGGTGCATTCCGGATATGGAGGGGCACTGGCAGATCGCCTTTGTCTTTTACCACACGAAGCGCATCATCAATAGCGGTATAGGCGGAATTACTCTTGGGGGAACTGGCAAGGTAGGTAGCACATTGAGACAGAATGATTCGCGCCTCGGGATATCCAATCATATTCACCGCCTGAAAACAGTTCGTAGCCATAACAAGGGCTGTTGGATTGGCATTGCCGATGTCCTCAGATGCCAGAATTACCATTCTGCGTGCTATAAATTTAACATCCTCGCCGCCCTCTACCATCCTGGCGAGCCAGTATACCGCTGCATTCGGATCACTCCCTCTTATAGATTTAATAAAGGCTGATATGATATCATAATGCTGTTCTCCGGTCTTATCGTAGAGCGCCACCTTCTGCTGTACCAGGTCCATGACAAGCTTATCCGTTATGGTCAATTTATCGGTTTTGACAGCATCGGCAACCAACTCAAATACATTCAACAGACGCCTGGCATCGCCCCCGGATAATTTAAGCATGGCTTCTTTCTCTTTTACAATGACCTTACGCTTTTTATATTCGGGATCTTCTTTTATCGCTTTTTTTAGAATGGCCATCAGGTCTTCTTCATATAGCGGTTTTAAAACATAAACCTGGCATCTTGAAAGCAGGGCGGAATTTACTTCAAAGGAGGGATTCTCCGTAGTTGCCCCAATCAAAGTTATAATTCCTTTCTCCACCGCGCCCAATAAGGCATCCTGTTGCGCTTTATTGAAACGGTGGATCTCATCAATGAACAATATGACTTTTGACCGGGTTTTGGCCTGGCTGATGATCTCCCTGACATCTTTTACACCGGCACTGACAGCGCTTATCGTCTTGAAGGGCCGCTTGACCTGGTTGGCTATGATATTGGCGATGGTGGTTTTTCCCACCCCCGGAGGCCCCCATAGTATCATGGATGGCACATTCCCGGCTTCGATGGACTTCCTCAATATACCCTCCTTCCCGGTCAGATGCTCCTGTCCAAGAAGATCATCCAGGGTGGCCGGCCGTACCCTTTCTGCCAGTGGGAATGTGTTCTCAAGGATCATAAAATCATATTATGAAGAATAACGAATTTACCCAAAATCTAACTTTTTGCCCTTTTTATATGTAAAAAAACAATAGGCTAAAGACCTAATTGCAAAATGCGGATATCACAGAATATTAGATGAACCTATGTTCCTTTCCGGTTTTGATCAGGGTAACGAAAAAGCCACGTAGTAATCCCCGCTTGGGGTGCCCATCTTTCCTCCCCCACAGGCGATAACCACATATTGTTTCCCATTCGCCGCATATACGGCAGGTGTGGCATAACCACCGAAAGGCAAATTGGTCTCCCACAATTTTTCACCGGTGTATTTGTTGAATACACGGAATTTTTCATCCTTGGTGGCCCCTATGAATAGTACGCCTCCACTGGTAACTACCGGACCGCCATAATTTTCTGTACCTGTGGGCGGAATGCCCTGTTCGGTAAGATAATCCAGTTCCCCCAGTGCGACCTGCCACAGGTGTTCGCCACTATTGAGGTCTATGGCCGTCAGGTTCCCCCACGGTGGTTTGATCACAGGATTTCCCCGGGCATCCACCCACCGGTTATATCCTGTATGACTGTAGGGAATTTCCTTTAGCTCTTCACCAATAGCCTCCAGATTGCCCACATCCATGGTATTTGCATCAGGATTCAGCACGTAGGCCACCAACTCTTCCTTCTGGGAATCT
>Ga0209536_100014406_pt1 | contig 11361 bp, 2 predicted proteins | sample DeeMarSeWOR28_12_FD_187461 | JGI IMG/M metagenome (GOLD analysis project Ga0209536, IMG submission 187461) | Marine sediment microbial communities from White Oak River estuary, North Carolina - WOR-2-8_12 (SPAdes) (version 2) | ecosystem: Environmental > Aquatic > Marine > Intertidal zone >... | reverse complement strand
CAATGGATCAGTATAAACCCCAGTAAATTGTGCTACGGTTTGCTGCTCTTGAAGAATTCTTGTACTTGTGACTGGTGATCTAACAGAAAGAATTCTCTCTTGTGTTGTGTTTGTACTTCCAGAAGCAAAGTATTGAGTTTCTGCAGCAGTTCCAGGAGTTCCTGGTATAAAATTGTTAGTTGAGTTACTAGTCAATCTAAAAGTCTGAATTCCATTCTGGAATTTTGGATTATTTTGTCCATTTGGATTTGGTATAAAGAATGATCCAATAATATCACCATCTTTATCAACAATTAAATTAGTATTTGTTACTGTAGCAGAAGCTCCACTAGTTCTTCCAACCAGAACAAAATTTTGACGAATCAAACCATAATAATTAGATTCTTCCATAGTGGAAAGTGAAGAAATGTCAATATTTAATAAAGAAGAAGCTGATGTATAAGTTGTTGGAATTGATTGATTAGTGAAAGGATCTTGAGTGTAAACTTGTGTTGGAGAATTATATATTCCAAATTTATGATTTGCTGATGCAACTCTAAAAGAACCTACTACTTGTGTATTATTTGTATTTTTTATATCTACAGTTTCCCCAACTTGGAATACTCCAGATTGCATTGAAATCTGTATTAATTTTGGGAAACAGAATGAGGTTACATTAATTCCACCAAAAAATGCATAAATTCTAGTATTTGGTTTAAAATCAGATCCTCTAAATTCAACATTTCTGGACCTCATATAAGTTTGTAGTTGACTTGATACCATAAAGTCGCCAAGGGATTCTGTAGAAGTTGTTTCAGTAACAACTAACTGAGATCCAGTTCTCATAGATATTGCATCTATCTGCTCTACATAAAACCCTGTAGTTGGTATTAAACCAAATTGATTAGCTAATCCTGAATTTATCCAATTAGGATCTGTATTGGATATTCCCCCTGCTGTTTGTTCTGATCTCCAATTCAAAAATTCTTCCCGAACTGCAACAGTTTGCTCATTTCCACCTTGCTCTAAAGGTCTAGCATCTAAAAATCTTGATTCACCAAAACCAGTAAATACCCAATCATTCCAAATTTCTGGACCCAAACCAGTTTGAGGATCTACACCCAATTCAGAAAGGGATGGTGTGTAGTTATCTACAGTGATTGTAGTTGATTCTATTCTTACCGTATCCACCCATATATCTGATGGTGGACTTAATTCTAATGAACCTTCCCAGAAAGTAAGAATAAATGGGTGAACACTTTCAACTCTAGTTGCATAAGGTTGTTTTAAGAATTCAACGCTTGTATAATCTAAAGTAATAATATCCCCACTCTTTTTAATATTTTCTCCCAAAATTTGTTCGGATGTTATATTCTTAATATCTAAAGAACTATCATCTGTCAAATTTGTAGCGACCGATAAATCAATTGATGTTGTATAATGTGATGGTCTTAATAATTTTAGAGATGGATCTATTGCATTTTTTATTCCTGTGTTAGGATCTTGAGTGGTTCTAGAACTAAAATTATCGACAAAAAATCCAGACTTAAATCTATTTAATCCATTAGCATCTGGAATAAACATACTAGATGTTTCAGTTTCAAGGAGAGATAGTGTAGTATAATACTCAAGATTTTTAATTCTGGTTTCCAATTTTGAGATATCAGACATTTGATATCTCTTGTAATCATATGAAGTTATGGATACTTTATTTGTATTATACAAATAAGGTGGTAAGAATATTTGTGCTATTTCAACAGAATCATCTATCTTAATCGGTGGTGCCGGATTTTCACTAGGAACTCCTTTTTCAACAACAAATTGCCCATTCTTGTTTATAAAAATTCTATCTATTCTTGGAAGATAAAATTTATATTTTAATGTTATAGATTCATCTTGAGCTAAGACATTTGTTGTACTATTTCCTTGTGAATCGAAAGTTCTTCCGTAAAATTCAAACGGAGATCTTTTTCCAGCACCAACTACATATTCGGAAACTCTTGGTCTAATATCAATAATATCGGTGGTTTTATTTCCATTATGGAATGAAGCTTCTTTATTATAATCAAAATTTTGATATGAATTTGCAGTAGTTATATCTCCAACGTCTTGAGAATCATAGTATGTGGAATCATAGTAAATTCTAATTTTTCTTTGTGGTGGGAGAGTATCAGAATTTCTTATTATTTTGGAGTAATCATAATAAGATTCTTTTTGCCCATTATCTAATGTATAATTTTTAGTAATATTTTTATTAATATCACTTGTTATTCCAACAACAGCAGTTACTCCAGATTCTTTAAATGTAACTACTTCACCAAGGAAAAATTCGTTTTCATTTTTATAAACAAATTCGATTTGATTGGAAGATGGTTTTCCAACACAAATAGCAATTGCATCACTATTATCTCCAACTAAATTTTCCCCCAATATGATATCTATAGTACTAGAATTTGGACTCAAAATTGATGATAATGTCATTTTTGGTGCTGAGGGTGTACTAATATCCCTGGACTCAAAAATACCGTGAACACTAATTACATCTGGCACATTTAAGCATATTTCATTATCTTGAACTCTCGTTCCGTATGGATAATTGTCATAAACTAATCCATCATTTTTAGTTGTTGTTCCAATTCCAGAAGTTCTTAAAAGTGATTTATCAATTACAAGGGATCTTGCTCTCGATTTTTTCTTTATTTTTGATTTTGGACTTATTTTTCTCAAAGTAGCAGTTAAATTCGCATCAGCGTCTGCTGCTACAGAGAGACCTCTTATTGATAAAGTTTTTCCATCTTCTGATATATTAAACTGGTCAAATGTCAGCGGTTCTATGGAACCATCAGAATAACAAAGAATGTATCTTTCCTCATCATAAGGTAAGAAAAATTCATTATCATCAGCAGGAATTGTTTCTGTAGCAGATGATGTGATAGATGTAGGATACTGTTTTCTTATAATTAATTCGGATTCGCTTAAGTCTACAGAAGCAATATTTTTTTTAGGTAATACGGTATATAAAGTATTTCCAGAAGAAATTACATACCCTTTAAGTATCGAAAAATTAGAAGTTATAATTTCAGAAGTTGGCAAACTTCCATTACATACACCACTAACAGATTGAACTGCTGCAAGAGTAACAAGTGTAGAAAAATCATTAGAAGAAACTGCCACAACTTCATTATATGTGGGAACTACTGGAGAACTTGGATTTGTGTACCTAACTATGTTACCAACTTTTATATTTTCCAGATATTCCAAAGAAATAGTTGCTATTGAATTAGTCCCGCTTACTGCTGAAATAGTACTAATTCCAATTGAATATGATTCCTGCTGAACAACATCTGCAAAAAATTCAACCGAAGATTGATTTGAATAGATTGATTTCACATCAGATAGTCCATAACTATTGATTGATATTGCAACTCTATTGTCCCTTACTCCGCTAAAAGTAAAAGATTCATTTTTAATGAATTGTCCGGAAACATTATATAAAGTTAAAGTAGTGCCATTATTTACTTGTGCTCTTAGATATCCAAATGCTCCACTAGAATTTCCTACAACATAAGTTGGAATTGATAAATTAATTGGCTGATTTAATGTAATAATTGTATATGTTTGTACATCATATAGAGAAATGTCCCATCTATTAGATTCTGGAAATACTGAACTATATGAACCTTCTTCTAACGCAAAATCTACAACTCTAGCAACACCAATATTAATCATTCCCGAAGATCCAATTCTTTTAGACCTTAAATTTACTGTATAACTATTTCCAATTCCAATCACTGGGCATCCACTAACTCTGTTTAATGCTAAAGATGGACCTGTAGAGTATGTTATAGATTGTAGATCAGTTTCTTTTGTTGTCCTTGGTTTTTCAATATCTATAAATGTTGGAGAATTTATTTCTACTTCATATCCTCTAACATATGCTTTTCCGGGACTTATTTCATATATTGCCAGATCTTCTCTTGGAGTATTTCCATCATATGTTGTTGTTCCTTCACTAAATACCCCATTATTCCCCAAATTATCATTTAATGAATCTTTGCAAGAAACTTTAAATCTTTTTACATAGTAGTCACCAGATTCTTCATAAGTTCTTTTTGCAAATTTATCATTAATAATATTATACAGAGGATCATTAGGAGTATTTCTAACAATTCCTCTTTGTATTCTAGAAATTTCGATAAAATTTTCTGATGAAGTATCGGATAATTCTTTTTTATCCAATATTGCAGTTATCTTTAATCTATCTGCTCCTGGTGCAGCATAGTTATTGAATCCCTTGGCGTTGTCTGTTAATGAACTATCAGAGTCTGAAGTTACTATATCCTCAACTATAGTAAATCCAATTCTATAATCTGGAGTATTTGTATATTGATCTAGTATTATCAATTGCTTTTTCACATTTACAAAGTGTCCCCTTAGATAATAAACACCTTCCGTAATTTCAAAAGAAGACCCAAATGAAGTTGATTCAAATGGTATAGTTGAGGCAATAGACTCTCCAGTATTAAAAAATACTGCTGATGTAACTATAGATTCCTCTAGTACTAAAGTTTCTCCATCTAAGAAAAATGCAGTTTCGTTATCATTTAAACTGGTGGATAGATAACTAACGTATATCGTAGCATTTCCACGCTCAGATTCTTCAGATGTTATCGCATTAATAACTTCTGCAACAACATTTGAATTTTCTCCTCTTATTTTTTTACCAATTAATAATTTAATATATGAGGATACATCAATTCCAAGATAATTATTATTTAACTCTACTGCGTTATAATAAGCATTATAAGAAGTATCTCCAGATAGTACTTTTGCACCTTCCTTAAAAACATGATCTCCAAGTTTTTCAATTTGATTTTGCAAAATTGATTGAGAAGTAGTTAATTCTCTAGCTTGGACTGGATACCCAGGTTTAAACAACACCTTATAGTAATTACTATTCTCATCAAAATCATCAAAATAAGGAGATATATTTAAATTAATTTCTTGTGGCATGATTCTTTAGAACTGCAAAATAACTTTTACGTTTTCTCTTTGGTTTGGAGATCTAGTTATAGATGCTCTATGGTCAACATATATAACACTGCCAGAGTATTTCTTTACTTCTGGATTTGAGAATCCATTAATAAAAGATTGTCCTAACTGGTAAGTATTGTTATTTATTGAAACTGCTGAAACTGGATTTTGCTCAGTACCAAAATTAGTGTCTATTTGCAAATCAATCGTTTCACTTCTAATCACCAAAGATCCATCATTTATATCTGGATCTGGCGTAAATTTATTGAGAGAAAATCCGTATTGTGGAGATAAATTTTTTGTTCCGTCAGTGTTAAATCCAACTAATCTCTTATCCTGCCAATACTTTAAAACTCCAGTATTGTAATCATAAGAAATTACCCTCCCAACAGCAGTAACTCCCAACCCTATTGTCTGAGTAATATAAGAATCTGGTGGGAATCTTGCTTCTGTAAAATCATCAGGGTTAGTTATTCCAGTTAATTTTAATGCATTTAATGCACTTATTTTCTCATCAACTAGTAGTGAATTTGAATTGTATTGCTCTGGATTTTCTACGATACCAATTCTAGATATTTCATTTCCAAGAATAAAATCTGGATTTTCTAAATCATTTTCAATTTTAGAATAAATCATTACATAATAAGCACCCAATTCCCTATTAATATCATAACCATGACCACCATTTGGTGGGATTATAACGTCAAAAGAAGGAAGTAATGCTGTTTGGTCAAGATTAATTCCCGGAGTATTAAGAAAATCTACTGTACCATAAGTATATCCAGAACCACCATTAGAAATTATTATCGACTGAACCTTTGAATCGTTATTTGTAGATATTGTTGCCTTTGCCCCTACACCATCACCCTTTATAGGAACATTTTTATAAATTCTATTTCTACCAAGATTGGAACCACGATCCAATATTACAGCAGTTTTTATTTGACCACTAGTTGACGCATTGTTTCTTATAACCTGTGTTTGAGGATCGGATCCCCAGTTTTTAGGTACAGGAATAAAATTTACACTATCAAACTTTATAATATCACTTGGCTTTACACTGAATAAGTATTTCCAGATATACCCATCACCACTGTCCCCAGCAGCTCTTGGTTCTAAATCTGTGAAAGTTGGTTCATCCAAAGATGGTTTCCCAGATGGATTTTCTGGATCTGTTCCATTATAAAGGCAAACATAAACACGATAATCACTATTTAAAACATAATAATTTGATGTATACAAACTAGTTGCACCAGAAGGTAGTGAGAGTCTATCTCTACTAATATCATGCCTATACATGTCATAAGTTATTCCACTATCCCAAGTCACCTTTCTAATGCATTGCTTAACATCATCTGCCTTTATTTTCTTTAAGGCAATCATAGTATCCCAATAATCATTCTCTTCAATAAAAGAATCTCTGGGGGATAATGGTGATGTATTCCATTCTGGATCATATTCATTGGAATTTGGTAGCCCAACAAAAACATAATATGAATTTGCTTCATCAGATAACTGATCCACAAATTTTTTGGCTTTAGATATCCTTAATTGATCTGTAATTATAGCTGGCATCTGTTAAAGATTTTTTTATTTATTTATGATACATAATCCTCGTATTTTAAATAATTTATTCTCCTTACAATTGGGGACTGTGATAAGTTATTTGAAGTAACATCATATGCTTTTGGTCTTCTTCTTCTCAAATTATAAATTCTCCCCCAACTATAATCTCCATAATATTCAGTATTACCAAATCCAACTATTGTGTTGTAATCAGAAACCCTAGCAAAAACTTTTAATACGGATGTAACTCCAATTCCAGGAATATCTTTACTTGAATATTGGAATGAATGTACTTGATAAACATTATCAGAATGTAATGTACTTACGCCAATTACTGTCCCATCAATATTAAGAGATTCAATAGAAGATCCAATATTAGAATTAGAAACAGAGAAATAATATCCAGTAGAAATTCCACTTACTCCAGTACTAGCAATTCCAACATTAGAATTTATTGTTTCATTTCTCAAATAAGATTCTATAGGTATAAAGAAATCAAATGCAATTGCCTGAGAAGACCCATCTACAATAGATTCCTGCATTCCAACAATTATTCCAAAATCTCCATCATATTTTACATCTTCCAATATTTCATAATCAATTTTTGGTTCTTCAATTATCACCAAAGCACTATCAGTATATCCAAATCCTGGATTTGTAACATTTATTTGAGTTATAGATCCATTTCCATCTATAACAGATGATGCTGTTGCTCTAATAGAATTATCATCTATTGTTAGTGGATCCGAAATAGAAACAAGAGGAGATACGGAATAACCACTACCACTATCTAAAATCTGTATTTCACTAATGGTGTTATCACTTATTATTGCAGTTGCAATTCCAGCTCGTAGATCATTTTGAGATATAATTATAATTTTATCTTGAAAATTTTCTGAGGTTTGATATTCGTTAGATGGATCAAAGAGGGTTTTAATATTTTTAACAAAAATTTCAGTTGAAGCAGTTCCAATCGAATTTATGATATAAGTTTCTGGATTGATAATTGGCTCATAAATTCTTCTATTTTTATTAACTTGCATACCATTTATAAACCTATCTTCAGTTTGTTGGCACACAATTATTGGTCTTCTATAATTTTCATCTGGAGATATTCCCCGTCCACCATAAATGTTAGTTTGAATAGTATCTGAGGTCAATATTTCTTCAACTGTTCTATAATTTTCAGTTAATCTTTCAGTCTTGTCGTAAATTTTTACAGTATCCCCCGGTTCAATTGGTTCAACAATATCTCTAAAAATAGTATCAATATCAGTTGTTCCACGATAAAATATTACATTACACTTATCACCCTCTCTTGGGGATTCAGTAAATTCTAATAAACTTCCTCCACGTATAGTGTAAGAATCTCCAGGTTTTTGGAGTATATTATTAATAAAAATCATTAATGTAGAAGGAACATCAATATTAGATCCCTTTCTAGCTCTTATTGATATTCTCGATCCATTTAATGATAGTGGGAATCTTTTTCTTTTTCCATCAAATAAATCTTCAATTTTATCAAAAGTTTCAAATTCCCCAACAGTCCATCCATTAAACTCATCATTTTTTATTTCATTTACATATATTTTAAACTCAGAAAATTCATTAGTAATATAAGTTGGTATTCCAGTAGAACCACCAATGTCAACTGTAAGTATTTCCCCAACTTCATATCCAAATCCCAAATTTCTAATATCAAATTTTATAATATTGCTATTTTGACCAGCAACAATATCAATTGTTGCTTCGGTTCCTATTCCGGGAGGAGAATCTTGACTATAAACTAATGGAACACTCCAATAGGATAAAGGTTCATCAAAAACTACTTTTGGTGGATTTTGTTGATTGTATCCAGACCCAGGATTTGTAATGCTAACTCCAACTACACTACCATTAGATACTACTGCTGTTCCAATATATTCTATATTTGGTGTAAAAAGACTTTGAGTTTGAACTCCAACATTAACTATCTGTAATCCAGGTCTATATCCAGAACCACTATTACCAATGCTTATTGACTGTATGGTTCCTGCAATTGAAACTATTGCAGTTCCTCCAGCAGAAACTAATGGTTGATATCCATATCCCTCAGTAGATCCAACAGAGAATATGATTCCTCCCCTAGGTAATTGAGAAGTATTAACATCATACGCAACTGATGCTGCTAATCCGGCAAAGGTAATGGATGAAACGCCAGATATTTCAGACATAGAATAATCATTTACCATCTGTATTCCAGTTGTTCTTGATGGAGTTTGGTAAATATCATTAATTAAGATAATTCCATTAAATGTAGAAAATCCTACAATAGGTTCCCCATTTTCCGTTAGTGTAAATGATTTATTATATCCATCAAATTGATCTGAGATTGAATCAAAAAGATGGTTATCTGTGTATGTTTCTTGGTTTCCAAAAGGTATTCCAGATCTTAAAAATACCCTTCCATTAAATTTAGATCTAGCATCTAACCCAGTATATTCTAAATCTGATCCAGAAACTTCTTCATTTAATCTACTTAATTCATTTCCATATGGAGCTTTTGCAAAATGCAATATATTATCAACTATATTGTAATTTCCTTGAACTTTTGTAATAAATGCCCCGGATAAATGTGATTCTTGAGTAGTTCCCAATATTGGCCTTTCTACCTGAATCTTATTGAATCCAGTACTTCCTATTCCGACTTGGAAAATTCGCATATATTCATTATCTATCTTTATTATATCTCCACTTTTAAATTTTGTTGGATCGCTGACATCAAATTCAACATCAGTTTGATTTATATTTGCAGGAGAAATATCAGTAATTCCAGTAGATATAATTGGTGATTGAATAATATTATCTAATGCAATTAAACATTTTTTATTTTGATTATTTGCTAATAACTTATGCTGACCAATACCCAAAGAATTAAAAGTTAATACTCTTGGGGGATCAGATAAAGCATCTTCTGGAGTTGCTGCTGCTCTTATTTCAATATCAGAAACTTTAACAGCGTAAAATTCTTTAGGGAGGTAATTAGTTACAATTCCAGAAATAATAGTTTGAGCAATCCCAATAGGAGCATGTCCCCTACCCTCATCATATTCGTAGGTTATTTTTTCGCCAGTTACAAAAAAATGATTAATTAATCTAATAGTATTTCTATCAAGTCTAAGTACAGTTGATCTTGAAGAATCAATCTGCCTCTCAAATATCAAATTATTATTATGAGTTAGGAAGAAAGAATTTACTTCACCTAGAGAAGGATCTCTATATTGACTAAATCCTGATGTGAAAGAAAAGTTGCTCATATTACTGCGATTCCTGTTTGATCTTCTATGCCTATTAGTGCTTTTAGTATCCTCATTTCATAGTCAATATTTTGATTTGGTGTAAAGTATAATTCATAGTCTCCAGTAAGATCGGATATTTCACACTCAAAAATACCAATTGAATTATTTGTACTTAAATTTCCATATTCAACAATAAAAGATTGTTGGTTAGTATTATTTAATAACGTTATTAGTTCCAAAAATTCAATTTCATTATTTGTTTTGTCATTTATTACAATTAAATTATATGTTGAAGTAAAATCACTTGAATAAGAGAAAATTAATTTCTTTTCTGGTTCTGGACCTGTTATAGAAGTTGATATAAAGTTTGATTGTAATAGATTTCCACCAACTTCAACCGATCCATTTTGAATACTTGTAGATGCTATTGAGGTAACAACAGCATTGACTCTAAATGATGAAGCAATTGAAGTTTGTGATGGATATACATTAAGGACTATATTGTCATTTTGAATCTCCGATGAAAAAGTTACCAATCCCACAGAAACATCGGGGAGTGGACTTCCTGTGGACAAATCACCATACATAGAGACGTTTAGAGTTCCATTATCATTAACACTATTTAATTCATAATACTCATAATAGGAGTTAGAATCATCAGTTATGGTTACAAGATACTTACAAGAGTCTTGTCTTGTTGTAGTCAATCCAACTAAAGATACTGGTTGTGTAGAATTTTCTGTTTTTATGCCAGTAACATATGAGACATTTCCAATATCACCAATAAACAAAGTAGTCGTTGCTGCACCAACAACATCACCAATATCATAAGAAAATGTATTAAATTTATAAATTTTTCTATCTGTTATTGTTGGATAATATATTAATTGTCCGTATCTATCAAGACTTGTCGTATAGTCATAGTATCCAATACTGTCTTCACTACTAATAATTGCATAATTATTAATATATCCTTCGTTTTGACTATTTAAAAGAGATACTACAGAAAATTCAGATCTTGATGGATCTAAAACATCCATAATATGAATGAAATACTTTTTAAATCGAATATCAAGAAATTCAAATTGATCTATTACCTGATAAGGTCTTCTTTCAGAGGTTGTAAATTTATCGGAAATGTCATCTATAAGAAGAACTCTATTTCCCTTGGATTCAATATAGTCACTTATAATTCTAGATTCAAAATATATTTCATTTGATTTTAATTTGCTGGAAATTTCAAATGAATTTTCAGTAACTAAATCAAAATCATGATAACAATTTAAATTAATAACTTCAGGACTTAAACTTTCTGCATAGAAATTTCCAAAGTCTTGATTATACAATAATCCAGTTTCTACAGAATCTGCTTGCTGGATGTTAAGATTGCTAAATTTCTTAAATCCTGCGGTATGATTTAATCTATCAACTTCATCTGACCAAGTGGAGTAATCTGTTTCTGATTCTACAGAGTATGAAAAATATTGATAGTAATCATTATCAT
>Ga0209536_100014405_pt1 | contig 11361 bp, 7 predicted proteins | sample DeeMarSeWOR28_12_FD_187461 | JGI IMG/M metagenome (GOLD analysis project Ga0209536, IMG submission 187461) | Marine sediment microbial communities from White Oak River estuary, North Carolina - WOR-2-8_12 (SPAdes) (version 2) | ecosystem: Environmental > Aquatic > Marine > Intertidal zone >... | reverse complement strand
GCCTGTCGACGGGGGTCACGGAAGTTTTCGTGCGGCTGCACGAGGAAGGCCTGATCTATCGCGGCAAGCGGCTGGTGAACTGGGACCCGGTACTGCACACCGCCGTGTCCGACCTGGAGGTCGTCTCCGAAGAAGAGCAAGGCTCGCTGTGGCACCTCCGCTATCCGGTGCTGGAGAGCGGCAATTATCTGGTGGTGGCCACCACCCGCCCCGAAACCATGCTTGGTGACACGGCTGTCGCCGTGAACCCGGCCGACGACCGTTACCGGCACCTGATCGGCAAGCGCGTCGAGTTGCCGCTCGCCGGGCGCGACATTCCGGTGATTGCCGATGACTATGTGGACAAGGAGTTCGGCTCGGGTTGCGTGAAGATCACCCCGGCGCACGACTTCAACGACTACGAGGTCGGAAGGCGCCACCGTCTGCCGTTGATCAACATCTTCACACCGGATGCGAAAATCGACCTGCCGGGATCGCCCTATCACGGCCTCGACCGCTTCGAGGCGCGCAAGCGCGTCGTCGCCGATCTTGAGGCCAAGGGGCTGATCGAGAAGATCGAACCGCATAAACTCATGGTGCCGCGCGGCGATCGCACCAATGCCGTGATCGAACCGTTCCTCACTGACCAGTGGTATGTGAAGGCCGCCCCGCTCGCCACGGTTGCCACCAAAGTCGTCGAGGACGGGCGCATCCGGTTCGTGCCCGAAAACTGGGCCAAGACCTATTACGAATGGATGCGCAATATCCAGGACTGGTGCATCTCGCGCCAGATCTGGTGGGGGCATCGCATTCCGGCGTGGTACGACGATGCCGGCAATGTGTACGTGGCGCGCACCGAGGCCGAGGCGCGCGCCAAGTTCAAGCTGTCGCCAACCGCCCCGCTCAAGCAGGACGAGGACGTGCTCGACACCTGGTTCTCGTCAGCCTTGTGGCCGTTCTCGACGCTCGGCTGGCCGGAGCACACGCCGGAACTGAAAACCTTCTATCCCACCAGCGTGCTGGTCACCGGTTTCGACATCATCTTTTTCTGGGTGGCGCGCATGGTGATGATGGGCATGAAGTTCATGGACGACGTGCCATTCAAGGAGGTCTATATCCACGGCCTGGTGCGCGACGCGCACGGCCAGAAGATGTCCAAGTCAAAGGGCAACGTGCTCGATCCGATCGACCTGATCGACGGCATCGACCTGGAAACACTGGTGAAGAAACGCACCACCGGCCTGATGCAACCGCAGATGGCCAAGAAAATCGAGCAGGCAACACGCAAGGAATTTCCCAAAGGAATTCCGGCGTTCGGCACCGACGCCTTGCGTTTTACCTTTGCCTCGCAGGCCACGCAAGGGCGCGATATCAAATTCGACCTCAACCGTGTCGAGGGTTACCGCAACTTCTGCAACAAGCTGTGGAACGCAGCGCGCTACGTGCTGATGAACACCGAAGGCCAGGACTGCGGCCTGACGGGTGAAATCGAGCTGAACGCCGCCGACCGCTGGATCGTCTCGCGCCTGAACGAAGTCGCGGCCGAAGTCGACACGGCGTTCCGGGATTACCGTTTCGACCTCGCGTCGCAAGCGATCTACAGCTTCACCTGGAACGAATACTGCGACTGGTATCTGGAACTCTCCAAGGTTGTGCTTAACAATCCGAAGGCGAGCGCTGCCGCACAGCGCGGCACGCGCCACACCCTGATTCAGGTATTGGAAACCCTGTTGCGCCTGCTGCACCCGATCACACCGTTCATCACCGAGGAAATCTGGCAGCGCGTCGCCGCACTGGCGGGAAAGACCGGCTCGACCATCATGCGCGAAACCTATCCGCTGCCCGAGCCGGCGGTCATTGACCGCCAGGCGATCGAGGAAATGCGCTGGGTCATGAATGTGATTGCCGGCGTTCGCAACATTCGTGGCGAGATGAATATTTCCCCGGCGAAACTCCTGCCGGTGCTATTCCAAAACGGCTCAACCTCTGAACAGGCGCTGCTGAACCGCTACGAGCCTTTCATCGCAACGCTTGCCCGCACAGAATCACTGACCTGGCTCAATGCCGGCGATGCAGCGCCGGAATCGGCGACAGCGCTGGTCGGCAACATGCAAGTACTCGTGCCACTGGGATCGGTAATCAATAAGAATGTCGAGCTTGAACGACTTATGAAGGAAATAGAAAAAACCGAAAAGGAACTTCAGAAAGCAGCAACAAAGCTGGAGAACAGCGAGTTTGTCGCGCACGCGCCTAAACAGGTGGTCGAGCAAATGTACGAGCGGGTGCGGCAGTTCGAATCCGCACTTGCCAGTCTGCGTGCCCAGCACAACAAGGTCGCGGCACTGCCGAACTAGGCCAGCCGATGCAGGTTGTGCCTCAGCTTGTTTTCCGGAAGCGCGTAACTTGCAGATCCTGCAGCAGATCATTTAGTGGCATCGGTCGAGCCAGCGCATATCCCTGGCCATAGTCAACGCCGAGCGCCTCAAGCGCCCCGCGAATCGCATCGCTCTCCACATACTCGGCAATTGTTTCGATTCCCATGATGTGCGCAACCTGGTTGATCGAACTGACCATGGCGAGATCGATTTTATCGTCAGCAATGTTGCGCACAAATGAACCGTCGATCTTGAGGTAGTCGACTGGCATGTTCTTCAGATAGGAGAACGAACTCATGCCACTGCCAAAATCATCCAGCGCGAAACGGCAACCCGCCTCCTTGACGCATTTGATCAGGTGTAAGGCGTTGCTCAGGTTGGACACGGCTTCTGTTTCGGTAACCTCGAAACAAATCTGTTCTGGAGGCACACCACTTGTCTCGAGCTGCAATAACACAAATGCCAGAAAATCAGAATCGCAGAGTGATTGTCCCGAGAGATTGATATTGAAGCAGCCCAGGCGCTGGAGAGTATCAGGGGGCAGGTCACGCAGGGTCGAGAGCGTTGTACGTACAACCCAGCGATCGATGACCGGCATCAGCTGATAACGCTCGGCAGCCGGCAGGAAAGCCGCGGGCATGACGACTTCGCCTGACTCGTCCCTGAGGTGTAACAACACTTCACAGTGCGACGGCATATTCTGGGCACGACCAAGCGGCCGGATCCACTGGCCATACAAAACAAACTGGTTTTCATTGACGGCGCGTCCTATGCGTTGCACCCAGTCGATTTCACGCTCGCGGCGGGTGACGGTAAGATCGTTCGGCCTGAACAGATGTATTCGATTGCGCCCTTCTTCCTTCGCTACCCGGCAAGCCACATCAGCAATACGGAAGACGTCCTTGATGTCGCCGCTATCAGCCGCTACGCGCATCACCCCGATACTGACGCCAACGTCTACGGTTTTCTCCTCCCAAACGAAGCGGTAATCCTTCATGGCGCCACGGATCATTCCACTGATTTCTTCAGCACGCTCAAGCGTGCAGCGGCGCAACAGAATGGCAAATTCATCCCCACCGATACGTGCCAGAATATCTTCCTTGCGTAGGCACTGGCGCATCATCAAACTGATTTGCTTTAGCAGTTCGTCACCCGCGACATGGCCGCAGGTGTCATTCACCACCTTGAACATATCGAGGTCAAGATAACAAAGTGCATATTCGACGCCACTGGCACGGGCATCGAGCAGTGCTTCCTGCAGATGACGCTCGAATTCACGGCGGTTGTACAGGCCAGTCAATGGATCGTGCGTAGCGTGGTACATCAGCTCGCGGGACAGGGCACGGATTTCAGTCACATCGCGGAATACCATAACCATTCCGGCCACATTACCCAGATCATCATTTATGTTGGTTGCAATCAGCTCAATGCAGTACTGCGTGGAATCTTGCACAGAAATGACAAAGTCGACCGGCCCGGAAGTTGACTCCTTGCCGGAGAGAATATTTCCCACGGCTTCGATTTGCGTATCGCACACGCTATCGTGCACGATGTTAAAGATGTCTTGAGGCAATTTTCCGCGCGCAGCGTCATTGGTCCAGCCGGTCAGCCGTACCGCAACTGGATTCATATATTCGATATGTCCATCCGCATCGGCTCGAATCACAGCATCACTCAACGAGTGCAGCGTCACCTGGGCGCGTTCCTTCTCCTGGCGCAAGGCCTTGTCTGCCCGGCGTGAGTAGCGCACGACTGTTACCGCAACCATCAGCGCCAGAACCACGGTGACGGCGGCCAGCAGCGCCACTTGCAAACGCGCCGCATGGTAATCGCGCGAAGCCTGAGTGACGATTTGTTTTGTTTTCTGTTCCTGCAATTGATAAAGCGCGCTGAGCTGTTGCAGTACATGATCCTGGGCCGGAATTGCCTCGGCGACGAGTAGCTGCTGCGCTTCCGTTATACGTCCTGCCGAGACCAGTTTTACCACGCGTTCTTGTATCGGCACCGCGATCCCGGTCAAGCGAGACTGGTTATCAAGCAGAGTTACTTCTTCCGTGGTAAGCGGCAAGGCCAGCAATGCTTGTCGCGCCTGCACAAACTCGCCAGCCTTCGACAGGTAGCGAATCCACTGTTCGTCACGTTCGAACGGATCGCGCAGAATTGTGAGTTGCTGCAGACTGACCGTGCGCTCGCGCGCGGAGGTGTGCATGCGGGTAGCAAGCGATACCTTGGCAAGGTGGTCGCCGACTATTCCCTCCAGACGCTTCTGACTCGCTTCTAGCTGCACCAGCCCGACTGCCGTCAAGAACACCATTAATGCCAACACCGCTGCAAAACCCAGTCCCAAGGCAAAATCAGGGGCTTTCCAGACTGAAATACGACGCAATTTGGTTGGTAGCATTAGCGATTTAACATAGTGGACCTTTCTGGTCCGGTAATAAAACTGAATGACACAGGCGTGGTTCGCTCATTCCTGACCACCCAGACTGGAATGAAGCCATACTTTCAAGTCCATGCTTAAAATTACTGCAAAAGACATACCATCTAATAAGAGCGGAACAATCCGGGGCTGACATGGCGTAAATAAGCCAATTTATTGATTTCTATACAATCATTATAGGACATGGATTCTGCTCTTCTAGAAAATAGTGCACATGGGGTCTGCACACACCTGGCTGCGCAGTGGCCGGCGCTTCGACTGCTGGTCCAACGGGTGATGCAGCAGCCCGGATGTGCCAGAATGCCGGCCAGGCTGGGGCAACGGAGCAATTGGCATGCATGAAGGGCCGAGTAAAGAAGAAAAGATTCTGCGCATGCTTAAGCGCGTATTGACTGATATTGCCAAAGACACCTCCACACCGCCGGGTATGAAACACCCGCTGTCTGAAAACACCATACAGAACATCCGTGATTGTCTCGGCCTCATCTCTGCACGCGAGAAGGAACTGGCTGACGAATCCGGCCGGCCAAGCCAATCGCGTCCGGGTTTCGTCGACGAGCCGAAAAAGACGCAGGTCGTGACCTTGCACAGGAAAAAACCTGAAAGCGACAAGCCACATTAACGACCGAATTACGACGCATGCAGTAGAGTTCTTAACTCCGACGCAACGACTCCAGCCCGTTGCGCAACACTACCACTTCAAACTCGCGTTGCCGCATAAGAAAGGCGGCCACTTCGCTTTGCACACCGTTGCGGCAATAAATCACATAAGGATGACCCGGATCGAGCTGCGTCAGCCGCGTGCGCAACTCGTCAATGGGGACGTTCACGCTGCCCTTGATCGAGCCTTGTTTAAACTCTGCCGCGCTGCGAACATCCAGCAGGCCAGCACCCTGACGCATACGCTCCTGGGCTTCTTCGACAGTGACGTGAGTAATCAATGGCTTCTTCAATAACGCTTCAAAGTCCGCACTTGTCAAACGCATGACAATGCTGTCACGCATGGCAACAATGCTGGCATTGCGTGGATCACCGGTGAGCAGCGCCTCTTCGCCAAACACATCGCCACGTTTAAGTTTGCTGACTAGTTTGACCTTGCCCTGCGAATCCTTGCGCGCCACTGTGAGTTCACCATCTTTGAGGATGTAGTAGTAATCGCCCGTCTCGCCTTGCCGGATCACAGCCTCACCGGCCTTGACGATTATGGGTTCCAGTTTGAGCAGCAGCATGGCAACTCGCTCGCGTGCCAGATTACTGAATGCTGAGCTTGCCAGCATTTCCTCCAGCCACACGTTGTCGCCGGCAAATGCACTGCCAGCGTCGTGTATGTGCGTAATAGTGGTGGAAACTTCATCCAACAGGACAGCACGTTCAAGCATCGCATTGTCGATGCGGAAAATACGCGCGGCGGTTGTAGCGGTGACGGTGTACGGCCGAGGGCGACCGGGGGACAGCGGGAAACCGGCATCCGGCGTGCCGGCCTGCAGAATGCGTGACATGCTACTCGTACGCGAGCGCATTTCTACACCACCAGCCAGGAGATAAATTGCATCGTTATCGGTGTCGCCTTCACGGCAAATTGCAGCATCCTTGAGAATGTCCTCCACCACGATCCGTTTCCCCAAGCGCGCGAGATGTTCCTCTGTCAATGTGTGCAGGGGCGTGAAATTCTTCAGGAAATCAATCGTCTGCATGGGGCGTGTATTACGGGATAGAAGCGCGACTGGAATTCTGCGTGTCGGGGGCTGCGAATACGTTCAGGCAGCACCTTGGCGGCGCTTGGCCAGACGCGACGGCAGAACATTCTTGAGGCGGCTGCGCACGTCGCGCAGCAGTTTCTCTGTGGTCGCCCAATCAATACAGCCATCCGTCACCGACACGCCGTATTTCAAATCGGCGAGGACCTGCGGGATCGGCTGGTTTCCGGCATTGAGGTGACTTTCCAGCATCAGCGCGACGATTGATGTATTGCCGTCGACTATCTGGGTTGTGCAGTTCTCGGCCACCAGCGGCTGCAGGGCATAGTCCTTGTTAGAGTTGCCGTGGCTGCAATCCACGGCAATGTTGAGCGGCAGTTTGGCGGCTTTCAGTTCTTTCTCGGCAATGGCAATTGACACCGAATCGTAATTCGCGCGACCGCCGCCGCCCCTGAGCACAACGTGCCCATAGCGGTTACCGCGTGTGCGGAAAACAGCGCTCTGGCCGCTCTGGTTAATGCCGAGGAAATGATGCGGGCGCGAAGCCGAATGCAGGGCGTTGATCGCGACAGCGAGACTGCCATCGGTGGCATTCTTGAAGCCAACTGGCGTCGACAAGCCGCTCGCCATCTCGCGATGCGTCTGTGATTCCGTTGTACGTGCACCAATCGCGGTCCAGGTAATGAGATCGGAAAGATATTGTGGCGTGATTGGATCGAGTGCTTCGGTAGCAGTTGGCAAGCCCATTTCGGCCAGGTCGTGCAACAGTGCACGTGCCATGGACAAACCTTTCTCGATATGAAAAGAGTCGTCCATGTCCGGATCGTTGATCAGCCCCTTCCAGCCGACCGTGGTACGCGGCTTCTCGAAATAGACGCGCATGACGATCAGCAACGTATCGCTCACTTCGTCAGCCAGTTTTTTCAGGCGTGCGGCATACTCGTGTGCCGCTTTGATGTCGTGAATCGAGCACGGACCCACCACCACGAACAAGCGGTGGTCCTCATGGTCCAGGATGCGTCGCACCGCCTCGCGCCCGGCAAGTACCGTCTGTTCGGCACGCTTGGTAAGCGGCAGGGCGCGCTTCACCTCCTCCGGAGTCGGGAGAAGCTCCTGCGAGAGGACATTTACATTGCTGAGTTGTTGTTCCGACACTAATGAAGTCCTAGTTCGTTCGTCTTGCCATTATAGGTGATGCCCTGTTTCGATTGTCTTGCCGTCAAGCATTTATCGCTGTGAATCGCCATTTTTCCACAAAATCCGTGTGCCCGCCCATTTCATTCAGCGGCGCCAGGTAAATTTATAGCACTGGTGAATACGCGGGTTGCGCTGAAAATCCTTAGGGATCGTGGCACGTGTGAGGTCTTCGATTTCAAACTCCACCAGCCCGTCCCGGTCCAGACGGAAACGCCGAAAATTGGTGGAAAAAATCAGCGTCCCGCCGGGACTGAGCAGACGCCCCGCGGCCCGGATCAGTGCCTGGTGATCACGCTGAATGTCGAGGGTATCCTGCATGCGCTTGGAGGCGGAAAAGGTCGGGGGGTCGAGAAATATCAGGTCGTAACGACGCTCCACTTCCTCCTCCAGCCAAACGAGCACATCCGCCTGGATGAGCTCATGTTTATGGCCCTCGAAACCGTTCAACGCCAGGTTGCGCCGTGCCCAATCGAGATAGGTGCGTGACATATCCACCGTGGTGGTTGCGCGCGCGCCGGCCGCGGCATGCACGGTGGCAGTGCCGGTATACCCGAACAGATTGAGAAAGCGCTTGTCCTTCGCCAGCTCGCGCAGCATGCGGCGCGTGAGGCGGTGGTCGAGGAACAGGCCGGTATCGAGGTAATCGGTGAAGTTTACAAGCAGTTTGAGGCCATCCTCCTGTACTTCGTGGAACTCGCCGCGCTCCGCCAGACGTTCATATTGCGCACTGCCCTTTTGGCGCTGCCGGACTTTGAGGAAAATCTGTTCCGCAGGAATGTTGAGCACCCCCGGTATGGCGCTCAACGCCTCTTTCAGACGCTCGCTCGCCTTGTCCGGTTCGATGCTCTTCGGCGCCGCGTACTCCTGCACATGCGCCCAGCGTGCCGTGCCCTGGTACAGATCGATAGCGAGTGCATACTCCGGCATGTCAGCATCGTACAGTCGATAGCAGCAGATGTACTCGCGTTCCGCCCACTTGCCGAGCTGCTTCAGATTCTTGCGCAGCCGGTTGGCAAACATCTCGGCACCGGGCGAGAGCGCCACCGGCCCCTGTTCCACCCGGCGCTCGACCGGACCGCGATCGGTCACATACTGCTTTGGCTGCACCTCGAAGTGCAACAGCTTGCATTCGATGGCGCCGTTGTAGAGCACGTGCATCTTGTGGGCACGCAGGCCCATTACCTTGCCGAACTCCGGATTGCCGGTAAACACCGCCGCGCGCCAACCTTCGTAGCAACGCTTGAGCACATTGCCGAGCTCGCGATACAAACCCGGCAACTCCGATTCCTCGCCGAGACGTTCGCCATAGGGCGGGTTCACCACCACCAGCCCGGCATGCTCGACGTGTTCACTGCGGCAGTCCGCCAGATAGCGTCGCTCAATATGTACTAGCCCGGTGAGCCCTGCGTGCTCGACATTTGCCAACGCCACACGCACGGCAGTTGGGTCGTGGTCATAACCGCGAATCGACGGCAGATTTTGTATTCCCGCTGCACGCCGCTCACGCGCCTCAGCCAGCAGTGCCTCCCAGGTGGCAGCTTCGTGCCCACGCCAGCGCAGGAATCCATAATAGGTGCGCTCAAGGCCGGGCGCACTGTCGCTGGCAATGAGCGCGGCTTCAATCGGCAGCGTGCCGGAGCCGCACATCAAATCCACGAATGCGCCACCCTCGCGGGCAACCGCTGGCCAACCGGCGCGCAACAATATGGCGGCAGCGAGATTTTCCTTGAGCGGCGCAGTCACTGTGTCCGTGCGATAACCGCGCCGATGCAGGCTCTCGCCGGACAGATCGATGCTCAGCGAAGCAACATCCGCGTGCACATATACATTGATGCGCACATCCGGCTCATTGGTCGCCACAGACGGCCGCTCACCGGTGCGCTCACGGAACTGATCCACAATCGCGTCCTTGACCTTGAGCGCGCCGTAGTGGGTGTGGGTTATTGCAGAACGGTATGCGTTAAATTCCACAGCCAGGGTGCCGTACTGGTCGAGATGAGCCGTCCAATCGATAGCGCGCACGCCGTCATACAACGCCTCAGGTGTCGGCGCCGGAAATTGCACAAGCGGTAACAGCACGCGATTGGCAACGCGCGACCAGAGACAAACCCGGTACGCGAGCATCAAGTCACCATCGAAAGTCACACCGGCACGCGTCTCTTTTACATTCCCGGCACCGAGCGTACGCAGCTCATCGGCCAGCAAGGGCTCGACACCGCGTGGAGCGGAGGCAAACAGACACAAGGATGGCGACATGCGGATTAACAGAACTGAATGTCGGTATTGAAGAGCCCGGCAACCCACCGGGACATGGCGTGATGGCTATTGTTTCCGCTGGTTGGCGGCTTGTCCAGCACGCTGACCGGCGGGGTGTCTGATGGATGTGATTACTTGTCTCGGGATAGATAGGTGCCGATATTCGGAAATGGGAAGGCGTCGGCATACCGTGAGATCCACTCGAGCGCCGCCTCCTGGCTACTCATGGCACGTCCCTCGTTCTTGTGCACGGTGCGCCGGTATTGTTCAATGTGGCAAATCTGCTCCACCATTCGTGCGCGGAACAGATCGTCCTGATCAATAAACTCGACACCCACCTGCCAAGCATTGCCGTCTGCCTGGCACCAAGTCACTTGGCAGCGTGCCTCAAATGGCGGCGAGGTAAGGGCAATCCGCACGGTGATATGGCTACCCACTGGCGCTGCTTCCGGATAGATAAAGCACAATCCGCCACGACTGACATTTCGCAGTGGCTCGTGCTTGTTTGTCTGGTTCTCAAGGCTGATCTCGATCGGAATACCGGTCGGATGCCGGATAAAACTGCGCATGACTCATCTCTGTTGGGTGCTCATCTCAAGTGTAGTGAACCACGGGAGCCAGCTCGGGTCTAAATAACCATAAATTATATGTGTGTATAAATATCACATACCTGACTTTTTTGATAAACTAATCACACTTAGCCTGTCTCGACAGGCATAACTGAATTAACCAATTTCTGAACGAGGACAATACGATGGGACTGCAGGCCGAAAAACTGGAAGTAGATGGCGATGGCTTTCTCCTGGACCGCGATGTATGGAGCGAGGAACTCGTGCCACAGCTCGCTGCGAATGACGGCGTCGAAATCAACGATCAGATTATGCATTACATCAATGAGGCGCGCCGCATGTACGAGGAAGACGGCGTGGTCCCGCCGCTGCGCAAGTTTGCCAAGGCGATGGGTGTCACCACAAACGACCTGTATGCGGTCTTCAAGAAAGGACCGATGAAACTCATCTGCAAGTGGGGCGGTCTACCAAAACCCACTGGTTGCGTGTAACCCCTGGCTGTACCGGCCAGCCCGGGAATTCCCTGGCTGGCTAATTCACGACACGCCTGTGAACCAATTTTACCCGCTGACGCGCGAGCTTCACGGCATTCATTTCAGTCTGCTTGCACCACCCGAGTCCACCCGGACACGATTCGCATTTACGGGCAGGTACCAGAATAAGGAAATCGTCTGGGATGCCACCCTCCTCACCTTGGCGCACTATCACGCTGAGCAGCCGGAATCGGCACAACCAACAGTGCGCACCGCATTTCTGGAAATTGGCGATGAGACGGCGTGCGGCCGTGCCATCCGCGTGGCGCTCGATATCCCTCGCATCGACGAGCCCGCAATTCTGCGCACCATCAT
>Ga0209536_100014404_pt1 | contig 11362 bp, 6 predicted proteins | sample DeeMarSeWOR28_12_FD_187461 | JGI IMG/M metagenome (GOLD analysis project Ga0209536, IMG submission 187461) | Marine sediment microbial communities from White Oak River estuary, North Carolina - WOR-2-8_12 (SPAdes) (version 2) | ecosystem: Environmental > Aquatic > Marine > Intertidal zone >... | reverse complement strand
AATTGGGCGTAGCTACGAGCTTGACGTTGTGGTTGTTGATGCACCTTTGGGCGAGCCACTTAACCCTTCGGCCGTGGTGGAAGCGTTAAATCAGAACCCAGGAGCAGTCGCTTTGGCTGTGGTTCACCTGGAGACTTCAACCACCATCGTGAACCCCATCGCAGAAATAGCGGAGGCCGCCTACCAACACGGAATACCGGTCATCGTCGATGCTGTTTCCTCTCTCGCTGGTTTAACTCTGGCCATGGACGAGTGGCATATCGACATCTGTGTAGGCGCATCGCAAAAGTGCCTGGGCGCGCCTCCTGGTCTGGCGCCGGTGGCTGTCTCTTCTCGCGCCTGGGAGGCCATGAACGCCAGACCCAAGCGGGGGCATGGCTGGTACCTGAATTTACAGACCTGGCAGCGCTACGACGAAGCGTGGGGCGAATGGCATCCTTTCCCGGTCACCATGGCCACCAACAATGTCCTGGCCTTGCGCGCTGGACTCGAGAGCCTATTAGCCGAGGGTTTGGAAACCCGCATCGAGCGATACGCAAGACTGGCCCATCGTCTTCGGGATGGGGTACGACAGCTAGGGCTCCAGCCCTTCACCCCTGACGAGGAAATGGCGCCTATCTTGACAGCCGTCTATTGCCCGGAGGGGATCTCTTCCGGGGAGATCGTCCGTTACCTGTTAGAAGAGCATGACATTAAGATCGCCGGAGGTCTGGGACAAGAGTTAAAAGATCGGCTCATCCGTATCGGTCACATGGGTGCAACTGTCAGCGAGGAGGATATTGACGCCGTTCTGGACGGTTTGGCGGGCTTCCTGCGCCAGAGATAAGGTCACCTTATTATCGGCATCTATTTTGCAAGAAAAAAGGAGAAGATAAGATGAAGAAAGGAACCATTCTGAGCCGTTTTGTGATCCTGTTGTTGTTATTTAGCCTGGCTCTGGTCGCCTGTGGCGGCCAGGCCGAAGAACCTGCTCCTACCGAGGAGATGGCCGAACCAGCCGAGGAGGAAGTGGCTGAACCAACTGAAGAAGCAGTCGAACCTACCGAGGAAGAAATGGCTGAACCGGCTGAAGAAGAGGCGACCGAGCCAGCCGAAGAGGAAGCGACTGAGCCGGCCGAGGAAGAGGCGGTCGAACCGGCTGAAGAAGAAATGGCTGAGAAAGACAGGATCGTCATCGCCTACGATAGTGACATCGACCACATCGAGCCGATGCAGTTCAGGAGCCTGGGTGGCTATGATGCCACCGCCAATCTTTACGAGCCATTGATCACCCAGGAACTCGTGCCCAATGACAATGGCGAGTTAATCGGCCAGCGAATGATGGAAGGCGCAGTGGCCGAGAGCTTTGAGGTATCTGAAGATGGTACCGTCTTTACCTTCAATTTGCGCGAGGATGCGCAATTTGCCGATGGTACACCTATCACCGCCCATGATTATAAGTACACCTTTGACCGGGCGATGCTGGGACCGGGTTATATCGGCTTACTGACCCCCTTCATGGCGCTAGAATCACCCGACGACGTGGTAGTAGTGGACGACTATACCCTGCAAGTGACCACCAGCAGGCCGGCTGCTCTGACCGAAACCATCATCGCCTTTCAGGTATTTGGAGCCATCAGCCAGGCCACCGCCGAAGCCAACGCCACCGAGGAGGATCCCTGGGCAGATGAATGGTTTCACACCAATTCCAACTCCAGTGGTCCTTACACCATTACCGAGTGGAACCCAGGCGTCGAATACCTCTTCGAACCCAATCCAAATTACTGGCGTGGCCAAGACTTCTTCCGTAACGGAGGAGCTGTCTTCCGCGTGGTGCCCGATGCCTCCACCCGCATCCAACTGTTAAAGGCAGGTGACGTGGACGTCGCCCTGGGCATCCCCTTCAGCGATTTGGCCGACTTGGACGCCGATCCCAACGTCTCCGTACACGCCATTCCCACGACTCGGGTCTATCATCTGGGCATGAATTTGAACCAACCGCCCTTTGACGACCAGCGGGTACGGCAGGCCATCTCCTACGCCATCCCCTACGAAGCCATCGTCGAGAATGTCATCTACGGCTACGGCCTGCAACCGACCAGCCCCATTCCCGAAGGCATGGAGACCCATACCGACGAATTCTTCGTCTATGGTGGGCAGGATCTGGATACGGCCAGGGCTTTGCTTGAAGACGCCGGTTACCCGGACGGATTCGAGGTTGAATTGACCGTACCTCAGGAAGATCAAACCCGCGTCGACGCGGCCGTGTGGGTGCAGTCGGGCCTGGCCGAATTGGGCATCGACGTCAATATCAACGCCGTTCCCACGGCCGAATTCTCCGAGCTCATCAACAGCCATGAATTGCCCTTCTTCATCCAGGAATGGTATTCCTGGGGCAATGATCCCTTCTACCAGTTAACCTGGAACTTCAAGTGTGACTCTTTCCCCAACTTCGTCAACTATTGCAACGAGGAGTTGGACGAGATCATCGAGGCCGGGACCTTCAGTCGCGATGCTGCCGAGCGCGAGGAGTTGGGTCGCCGCGCGCAAGAGATCCTCATGGAGGACGCGCCCTGGGCCCTCCTCTACCAGCCGTCCTGGATCGTGGCTACCCAGTCTGACGTAGATGGGATCGCCCTTTTCGATGACCTGACTTTGCGATACGCTTATCTGGGAAAATCCGAGTAACCATCTAGCCAGGTATCGAACGAAAACTGGGGAAGCGAAATGATTTCGCTTCCCCATCTTGTAATATATCATCCATGTCGCCTCTAGCCCGATATGTCCTACGCCGCCTGTTGCTGGCTTTTGTCACCCTCGTCGGCGTCGTTGTGGTCGTCTTCATCCTTACCAACATCTTACCCGGCAATCCGGCCGCGCTAAGAGCCGGGCCACTAGCCAACGAAGAGCTCATCGCCGAGTACGAGGTCGAGATGGGTCTCGATAAGCCCCTATATGTCCAATTTACCAACTATGTTGGCCAACTGGTACGGGGCGATTTAGGTGAAAGTTGGCGAACGGGAGAACCGGTAGTGAAAGAACTTGGCCAGCGAATTCCGGCCACCTTGGAGCTTGCCGTCACTGCTTTCGTCCTCGCCCTCGTCATAGGCCTTACCTTGGGGATAGTGGCGGCCGTGTTCGCTGGTTCGTTACTCGATCATTCGGCCCGTCTTTTCGCCACCCTGGGCGCTTCCCTGGCTCTCTTCTGGCTGGCTCTGGTAGGGGTGCACGTCTTTTATTACAATTTGAGTTGGGCCCCACCGCCGCTGGACCGGCTGACCATCGGCGTCAGTGAGCCTCCGCAGGTGACTGGCCTGTTTACCATCGACAGCCTGTTAAGCGGCGACATACCAACCTTCGTCGATGCCCTTAGCCACTTATGGTTGCCCGCCCTAACCCTGGCTTTTGTGGTCAGTGCCCCCATCATCAAGACGGCCCGGGCCTCTATGCTCGACACAATGGGCTCTGACTATATTCGTACGGCCCGGGCCATCGGCGTCAAGGAGCACCGGCTGGTGTTATCCGATGGACTCCGCAATGCTTTTATCCCAGTGCTGACCACCCTGGGCATCGTCCTGGGTTATCTCATCGCCGGCAATGTCATCGTCGAACGGGTCTTTTCCTGGGCCGGTATCGGCCAATACGCCTGGAACGCGCTCATCACCAAGGACTTCAACGCCGTTCGGGGTTTTGTCTTGTTGATCGGCGTCTTCATCGTGTTTTTGAATTTGACCATAGATCTGCTCTACGGGGTCGTCGACCCTCGCATCCGGCTGGGGAAGCGTTGACCAAAACCATGAAAAGCTTGCGTTTAGGTCGCCGGCGACCGTTTTTTATCTTAGGCCTGCTAATTGTGTCCTTTTATATCATCATAGCCATCATCGGTCCTGAACTAATGCGTTATGAACCAACCCAAACTGACCCCAGCGTCACTCTCCAACCACCATCGGCCGAACATCTCTTCGGCACCGATAAATTCGGCCGCGACGTCTTAACCCGGGTGGTACACGCCACCCGGCTGGATCTGGCCATCGCCGCTTCCGTAGCCATTGGCGCTTTCGCCATCGGCTCGCTTGTGGGCGGCATGGCCGGCTACTACGGCGGATCAATGGACGATGTGGTCATGCGTGGTGTGGACGTGATCTTTGCCTTCCCGGCTTTTATCCTGGCCATGGCCATCACCGGTGTCCTGGGTGACAAGGTGGAGTATGTTATCATCGCCATTGGCGTGGCCTACATCCCCTATTTTATTCGTCTAACCCGTGGAGAAATGCTCAGCGTGCGCACTCATCAATATGCCGAGGCCGCCATCAGCGTAGGTAATCCTGGCTGGCGAGTGATGTTCGTCCATTTGTTGCCCAATTCACTGTCGCCAGCATTGGTGCAAATGACCCTGGTCTTTGCCTGGGCCATTTTGGATGCGGCCGGACTGGCCTTTTTGGGATTGGGTATTACACCACCCACGGCCGAATGGGGCGTCCTCGTCTCCGAAGGTGCCCAACGCATCATCACCGGCGAATGGTGGGTTTGGTTATTCCCCGGCCTGGCTATCGTCCTGGCTGCCTTTGCCTTTAGCCTCGTCGGGGATGGGCTACGGGATATCACGGCCCGCGAGGAAAATTGATGGCAGAGTCGTTGCTGCGCGTCGAGGAGCTAAGCCTGGCATTTCCTCATGAGGAGGCAACCCGCCGGGTCCTGGACCAGGTGTCCTTTGATCTCTACCCTAACGAGGTCTTGGGCCTGGTCGGCGAGAGTGGATCGGGCAAGACGATGACTTCCTTAACCATCATCGGTTTATTACCCTCGACAGCCCAGGTTCTTGGCGGCCACGTCTGGTTTGATGGCCGGGATCTTCTGGCTCTTTCCGATCGGGAGATGCGAGCAGTCCGGGGGGCACAAATTGCCATGATCTTCCAGAACCCCCTCTCAGCCCTCAATCCCCTGCAGCGGGCTGGAGACCAGGTGGCCAGGGCAGTGCGTATCCACCGCCAGCTCCCCAAAGATGAGGCTTACGACACGGCCGTGGCCCTGTTGCGCCAGGTCGGCATCCCCGACGCAGCCTCGCGCGCTCGGGCCTACCCCCATCAACTGAGTGGCGGTATGGCTCAGCGCGTCTTGGTGGCCATGATGTTGGCCTGCCAACCGGCTCTGCTCATCGCTGACGAACCTACCACTGGCCTTGACGTTACTGTTCAAGCCCAAATCTTTGAGCTCATCAAAGATATCCAGGCCGATACCGGGGCAACGGTGTTGTTGATCACCCACGACTTGGGCGTGGTCAGTGAGGTATGCCACCGGGTGGCGGTCATGTATGCGGGCCAGATCATGGAGAGGGCACCTGTAGAGGCGCTGTTCGAACGCCCCCAGCATCCCTACACCGAACGCCTGTTGAGTAGTATTTTGCGGGTCGATCAGCCTAAGGAACTGGATACGACTCAAGCCTTGCTGCCTATCAGCCTCGATTATGATACGCCCGGTTGTCGTTTTGCTAACCAGTGCCCGAATGTGCTAGCCATTTGCCGGGAACAGCGTCCGGCACCCCACACGACCGCCCAAGGTCACACTGTTTTTTGTCACAAATACACAGACGAGGCGCCATGACCGAACCACTGCTCCGCGTCGAAAATCTGCACAAACACTTCAAGGAGGGCCAGCATATTATCCACGCGGTCAACGGCGTCACCTTCGAGATCTATCCCGGCGAAGCTGTTGGGCTGGTCGGTGAAAGCGGTTGTGGAAAGACCACCGTCGCCCGCTGCATCCTGCGCCTGGAAAAACCCACCCGCGGCCGCATCATCTTTGACGACCAGGATATAACTGAGCTCTCAACCGGCAAGATAAGGGGCCTGCGGCGTCATTTCCAGATGGTGTTCCAAGATCCCAACGCCTCCTTGAACCCGCGCATGACCGTCCGCCGCACCCTCAGCGAACCGTTGCAGCTCCACGGTCTTTTTGAGGATGAAAAACAGCTCCAAGAAGCTATCCATCGAGTCAACCTGGAACTTGACCATCTGCAGCGTTACCCTCACCAACTGAGCGGGGGGCAGAAGCAACGGGTTGGCATTGCCCGGGCCATCATGACCCATCCGGGGTTCGTCGTCCTGGACGAGCCGACTTCTTCACTGGACATGTCGCTGCGGATACACATCATTGCCCTTCTACGTCGCCTGCAGCAGGAACTATATATGACTTACATGTTCATTTCGCACGACCTCAGCACCGTCCGCCATTTGTGCGACCGGGTGTTAGTCATGTACTTGGGCCAAATCGTGGAAATGGGGCATATTGAAGATGTTTTCAACAACCCGCGTCACGTCTACACCCAGGCCTTGCTTTCCTCAATTCCGATCCCTGATCCGAAGGTCAAGCGCCAACGCATCCTACTCAAAGGAGAAACCCCATCTGCGCGCGAATTGAAGCCGGGTTGCGGTTTACAAGACCGTTGTCCTCACGTGACCGAGGAGTGTTTGAACCCAGTTCCCTATTACGATTTGGGGAACGGGCATCGAGTCGCCTGTCGCCTGGCAAAACCGGGTGCCCAGCAATGAGGTTAAAAATAAAGCCAGCGGCAAAGCAAAAAGACTGACGGCCGATTGATTAAGAGGTATTAACCCGATCCCAATCCCCACCGTAGTAGTTGGGGTAGGATTCCTTGGTGACCGAGGTCCAGGTTTTGCCGTTCATAAAGCCCTCGAAAACTGTCCGCTGACCGGCTTCACGGCCGGTCACCTCAAAAGAGGCGTCACTTGACCCCGGCTTATCAGCCCGGGCACTTTCGATGGCCTTATCGTGTGCGGTTCGGTATGGATATTCCAGGGTGTACCACAGCTCGCTTACATCGACGCCAGCGGCCTCCAGTTCCATCTTGGCCTCGATGCTCTTCACCACTCCCGCCACTTCTTCACCAACCTTTTTTTCGATATATGTTTGCCGGTCGTCGGCGAGAATATCGGCCGTCGATCCCTCGTGTAAGTAACGGGCGTGGGTAACTTCGTGAACCAGCGATAGGGCCGCCCGAACTGGTTCGTGATTGGCCTCGAGGACGATCTCATTTGTATTGGGGTTGAAGTACGATCCCCCACCCGCTTCGAAATAGATGCCAATGTCGTACTTTTCGACCAGGCTCAACGCCGTCCGTCCGGTGGCGATCTGGTTCAGAACCGCGCTGATCTCGTCGAAGCGCTGCCGGTCGAATTCTGAAAACGGGTGCAAACCGGATGGGGAGTTTTGATCAGTCGTGGTCAGGACAATCGGCTCATTTACTATAGAGTCTGATGCCGCCGAAAGCACCTCTGTGGTCGATGGACCGAAATTTTTAAAGGTGAGAATAAGGGTGGTAGCAAATATCAGAACGAAAATCGGGCGAAGGTGCTGCATTTTTCCATCTCCTCTGCTGTTAGGTGCCGGGCTCACGAGGAGCCCGGCGCTGTCGAATCGATGGTTGCAGTTTGAACTTCGCCCGTAGGCGTTAAATCATCTCTCCATAATCAGCCCATAATCGACCGTAATCAAAGCATAATCATTTATTAATCGGGCACTTTGGCGTATACTTAATATTTGCTGGTGAAATTAATAAGGGCTACGCTGGCACTTATCTTTAGCGCAGACAGGGGAATATGATTGGCCTATCTCTATCCTTACTGGGCCACTTTGCTACCACGCTGAACGACCGTCCGGTAACCAAATTTCGTACCAAGCGCGTCCAGGCTCTCATGGCCTATCTGGTCACCGAAAGCGCCGTGGGTGGCCTGAGCCACCAGCGTGAGGCGCTGATGGAATTACTGTGGCCTGGTATGCCGCCCAAGTCAGCCCGCACCAATCTACGGCAGACGCTCTATTACTTGCGGCAGGCTATCGACGATTTGCCCGGCACCGATGGCCAGGATCCGATCCCCTTCTTGCTGGCCGACCGGGTCAGCGTACAAATCAATCCTGCTTACCCGGCGAGTTCAGATGTGACCAACCTCGGCCGGCTGCTCAAAGGTTCCCAAGATAGCTGGCCTGAAGCCATCGCCTTATATCGCGGCGATTTTCTGGCCGATTTTTACTTGCCCGATGCCAATCTATTTGAAGAGTGGGCCGGTTCTCAGCGGGCGGCCTATCGTCGGCAGGTGTTAGGCGCTCTGGATACGTTGACCGCCGACCGGCTGGCTCACGGCGACTTTGACGAGGCCGAAAGTTATGCTTTACGCCAGCTAGAGATCGACGACCTGCGGGAGAGCGCTTACCGCCAGTTGATGCAGCTATATGCCTGGAGCGGCCGTCAGTCCGAGGCCTTGAACCTGTACCAGGAATGCCTTCGCCAGTTGGACGAGGAATTGGACAGCCCACCTGACGAGACGACCACTGCCTTGTACGAAGCGATTCGCGAGAAGCAAATACCGCCGCCCCCTGTGAAGCCTGAGCTGCTGGTCCAGCCGGCCCCTGAAGAGCCGGTAGGTCTTCCCGCCAGCCCTTACCGCGGGCTGTTCAGTTTTCGTGAAGAAGATGCGCTCTATTTTTTCGGCCGGGAGTCTTTTGTCGAGCGTTTGGTGGATACGGCAAAAGGACAACCCCTGGTGGCCGTGATAGGCCCATCGGGCAGCGGAAAATCTTCGGTTTTGCACGCTGGGTTGATAACCCGCCTCCAACAGGGGGATGGCTGGGTCATTGCCTCCTTTCGTCCGGGCAACCAACCTTATCGCTCTCTGGCAGCTGCTCTATTGCCTATACTGGAGCCGGAGATGACGGAGACGGACCGGCTGGTTGAGATCCGCAAGATGGCACTGGCCCTCGAAGAAGGATTTCTACCTCTAAACGACGTAGTCGACCGGATCGTGGGCAAAAACCCCAGAACACGTCGCCTTCTTCTGGTAGCCGACCACTTCGAGGAGTTGTACACCAGCAGCCCGGATATGGCCGACCGCCGCCAATTTTTGGAATCCTTGATGGGCGCGATCGGCAGCCAGCAATTCAGGTCAGACCCGACTTTTTGTTTCACCCTGGCCGTGCGGGCGGATTTCCTGGGACATGTGCTGGCTTACCGGCCGTTCGCCGATGCTTTCCAAGACGCCAGCCTGATCCTGGGGCCGATGAACCGGGAGGAATTGGGCCGGGCTATCGAGAAACCGGCCGGGATTCAAGGGGTGTCCTTCGAGTCGGGGTTGGTGGAGCGAATCCTGGCCGATGTGGGCGATGAACCCGGCAACCTGCCTCTATTAGAGTTCGCCCTCACCACTTTGTGGGAGCGGCAGAGCGATCGGCAGCTCACCCACGCCGATTATGAGTCCACCGGTAAGGTAGAGGGGGCCCTGACCCGCTACGCCGACGAGGTTTATGAAGGCTTGAGCCAGGAGGAACAGGACAAGGCCCGTCACGTATTCGTGCAATTGGTGCGGCCGGGCCAACAGTCGGTGGATTCCCGGCGACTATCCCGTCGCGTGGAGCTAGGGGAAGAGAATTGGGCGCTGGCCCAGCGACTGGCCGATGCTCGACTGGTGGTGATCGACTGGGATCCGGCCGGTCAGGAAACCGTCGAACTGGCTCATGAGACGTTAATTCGCCGTTGGGGAAGGCTGCGAATGTGGTTGGAGGAAAATCGCGCCTTCCGCTTCTGGCAAGAGCGCTTGCGGGCAGCCCTGCATCAATGGCAGGCCAGTGATCGAGATGAGGGAGCCTTATTACGGGGTGTCCCGCTGGATGAGGCCGAAATTTGGTTGGTTGAACGAAGGGACCAATTAAGCCAGGCTGAAATCGACTTCATTGAAGCTAGTTGTGCCCTAAGGGATCGGCTCCAGGCTGAACGGGAACGCCAGCAAGCCGAACGAGAACAAGCCCAGCTAGTCCGAGAACGAACCCGGCGCTGGATCACCGTTGGCCTGGCGGCCGGCTTGCTCATCGCCGTGGCCCTGCTGGCCCTGGCCGCCTGGCAATGGAATAGCGCCCGTCAGGCCAGAGAGGTTGCCGAAGCGCAGCGAGACCAGACCCAAAACACCCTCTCTTCTTTGCTGGCCTCCCAGGCTGAACTCTTGCTGGAAGATCGATCGGATCTGGCCCAATTATTGGCAGTGGAGGCTTTCAATATAAATGATTCACCGGAAACACGAGGTAGTTTGCTAACCGCCGTGAGCCATCTTCCCCAGTTACGTTCCTCCCTTTATGGTCATGCGGACCAGGTGCGTGCCCTGGCCATCACTCCGGACGGCCGCACCCTGGCCTCGGCCGGCGACGAAAATACCATCCAGCTCTGGGATTTGTCGACTGGCCAGGCTCTTGGTCCGCCGCTGGCCGGCCACACCGATACCATTTGGAGCCTGGCCTTCAGCCCCGACAGCCGGCTCCTGGCCTCAGGTAGTTTCGACGATTCAGCCATCTTGTGGGAGTTGGCGACCGGTTTGCCGTTAGGTTCTCCCCTTAGCGGTCACACCAATAATGTCTGGATCCTGGCCTTCAGCCCGGATGGGGAGTTAGTCGCTTCTGGCAGCGCCGACGGCACGATTCGCCTGTGGGATGTTGCCACAGGACAGCAGGTGGGCGCGCATTTAACCGGCCATGGTGGCACCGTGGCCACGCTGGCCTTCAGTCCGGATGGCCGACTCCTGGTTTCAGGGGGACGGGATGGGTCTGTCCTCTTGTGGGAACTCCTCGACCCAGATGGAATGGCGACGATTGGGACGGATGATCCGGCCGCTCGCCAATTAGGTTTACCCCTTACCGGTCATGACGCTCTGGTGCGGGCATTAACCTTTAGCCCCGATGGCCGGATTTTGGCTACGGGAGGCCATGATAAGTCCATCCTTCTGTGGGATCTTTCGCCGGCCAAGGAAGCTTTAGATCAAGGACAGGATGCGACCGCTGAAGCTGCGCTATTGGCGGAATTGATTAGCGGTCCTATCTCCGGCCACGACGATCTGGTAACCTCCCTGGCCTTTGGTTCGGATGAGTCGACGCTGGCTTCGGCCGGTGCGGACGGCCGGGTGATTTTATGGGATATTTCCCCGGCCCTTAATCAGGGTGGCTCGGTGGATAAGCCGGCAAGTCAAATATTGGTCGGGCATGGAGAGCCTGTTTGGAGCCTGGCCTTTGGCCCCGATGGCCGCACTTTAGTCACAGGAGGAGCCAATGGTCGCATTACCCTCTGGAATGCGGACGGTCAGCACCCTTTGATCAGACAATTTGCTGGATCTGATTACGCGGTATCAAGTGTGGCCTTAAGCCCGGACGGCCAAACGTTAGCCGTAAGCGATGATTTGGGCGTCACCAGGATATGGGATATAGGCGAAGAGAACGACTCAGTCATCCGGGTCCTTGAACCGACACCAAGAGGTCTCCTCACCGAGAGCACTTCCGGCGATCTGGCATCGATAAGGGATAGTACCTTTAGCCCAGACGGCCGATTGCTGGC
>Ga0209536_100014402_pt1 | contig 11363 bp, 8 predicted proteins | sample DeeMarSeWOR28_12_FD_187461 | JGI IMG/M metagenome (GOLD analysis project Ga0209536, IMG submission 187461) | Marine sediment microbial communities from White Oak River estuary, North Carolina - WOR-2-8_12 (SPAdes) (version 2) | ecosystem: Environmental > Aquatic > Marine > Intertidal zone >... | reverse complement strand
CTCTCTTCGTTTTTTTGCCCCATGTCGCAGCCCGAACCATCGTTCCCGAGCATGTCGTCATCGAAGAGGTTGCCCGGCAGACGATCTTGAAGGCGACGGTCAAGATCACCTTCTTCGCCCCGGCTTACGACGAAAGCGGCCAGCCAAAAGTGACGATAGTAAACGGCCAGCGGCAGACGGAATTCACCGGCGGCACAGGTTTGGGCACAGTAGCTCTCATCGACCAGGAGACGGTTATCATCACCCACGATCATTGGGGTTTACTGGATAATCCCCAGGCCATCGTCGAGTTGGCCACCGCCAGCGGGGAATTGCTGCACACCATCAGCGCGCCCGATTTCAGCAACCTGATCCGACACCGGGATGGCGGGACGATGATCCTCAACTTGCCCGATGCCTTGGCCGGAAACTTCCAACCGGCCGTTCGCGGGGATGCAGATGCAGTCGCCCATAACGACGTCCTCCTTATAGCCTACCGCCAGCCGGCAGCCGGCGACAACATCAGCGTCGAGGCGGTGGTGGTGTCCAGGCAAACTCAGCATGGCGGGCTGGCCACCCTGGAGCTGACCAGCGCTTCAGGCCAGATCGTCCTCACCGGCAATTCCGGCGGTGGTGTTTGGGCCGATGGCAAAGTGGTTGCCAATATGTGGTCCACCTTGCTAAAGCAGGCCACGGATACCGGTGAGATCACATCAACCGACCAGAGTCGAGCCGCCCTGCTGCCAACCGGTGTTTAACCCTTAAGCAATGCAGGTTGGGAGCCGATCCAATTAGGGAAGTATCCGTTCTTACCCCCGGTCGCTTGATCCGTGGGTCTAGCCCATCCATCCTTTGTGCGTTAGAATGCACCTCTTATTTGGCCGTCACTTTACCGGCCGTGAACCGGACCAAGCATGACGGTCGCGTGCTAGAGGTTATCATGGATAAAGGACAGGAAATCGGAGGGCATCCTCTCCGGCGGCTGTGGGGTTACGCGCCCGGCCATCACCGGGAGATCGTGCTGGCCACGATCTATTCTTTTCTAAACAAATTATTTGACCTGGCCCCGCCGGTCCTCATCGGCATGGCTGTGGACGTGGTGGTGTCCCAAGAGGAGTCACTGCTGGCCCAATTGGGCATCACGAACGTGGCCACCCAGTTGGTGGTGCTAGCTGGGCTGACCCTGATCGTGTGGGCCCTGGAGTCAGCCTTCGAATACGCCTATCAGATCAAATGGCGAAACCTGGCCCAGACCTTACAACACGAATTGCGCACCGACACTTACGACCACGTGCAATCCCTGGATATGGCCTATTTTGAGGACCAGAGCACTGGCGGCCTGATGTCCATCCTCAACGACGACATCAACCAGCTCGAACGGTTCCTGGATATCGGGGCCAACGAGGTCATCCAGGTGGTCACCACGGTGCTGGTCATCGGGGCTATCTTTTTTGCCCTGGCGCCGGGCGTGGCCTGGATGGCTCTTTTGCCGATGCCGTTCATCATCTGGGGCTCAATCCGCTTCCAGCGAACCATCGCCCCTCGCTACACCAACGTACGCCAGCAAGTGGGCATCCTCAACGGCCAATTAGCCAACAATCTAAGCGGCATCGCCACCATCAAAAGTTATACGGCCGAGGCTTATGAAGATAAACGCATCGCCCGGCTGAGTGATAATTACCGGGACAGCAACCGGCGAGCCATTAGCCTGAGCTCCGCCTTCGTGCCCCTGATCCGCATGGTCATCGTCCTGGGCTTCATCGCCATCATGGTCTATGGCGGGCTGATGGTGGTTGGAGGGCAACTCAATGTAGGGGCCTATAGCACGATGGTCTTCATGACCCAACGCCTGCTATGGCCACTCACCCGGCTGGGCCAGACCATCGACCTATACCAGCGAGCCATGGCCTCGACGGCGCGCGTCTTTGAACTGTTGGACACCAAATCCCAAATCATGGACGGCCGACGACCCCTGCCGGTCGGCGAGGTGCGCGGCGAGGTGACTTTCGAAAAGATCAGCTTCGAGTATGACGACCAGAATATGCCGGTCATCCACGACCTGTCTTTGCGCGTTCCGGCCGGGGATACGATAGCCATCGTCGGGGCCACCGGCTCTGGAAAGACAACCCTGGTGAAGCTGTTGTTACGTTTTTATGACGTTCAATCTGGCCGCATCTGCCTGGATGGTCAAGATCTGCGCGATCTGCGATTGACCAATCTTCGCCGGGCTATAGGCTTCGTCAGCCAGGACGTCTTTCTCTTTCACGGCACGGTGCGTGAGAACATCGTCTACGGCACCTTCAACGCCAGCATCGATCAGGTTGTGGAAGCAGCCAAAATCGCGGAAGCCCATGATTTCATCACCGCCCTACCCCAGGGGTATGATACCATCGTGGGCGAGCGGGGCCAGAAGCTATCTGGTGGCCAACGGCAACGGCTGTCTATCGCCCGGGCTGTGCTGAAAGATCCGCCAGTGCTGATCCTGGATGAAGCGACCTCATCCGTGGACAATGAGACTGAAGCAGCCATCCAACGCTCGATGGAACGGATCATCGTCGGCCGGACGACCATCGTCATCGCCCACCGCCTGTCTACCGTGCGTAATGCCGACCGGATCTTTGTGCTGGAAAAGGGTGTGCTGAGCGAACATGGCCGGCACGAGGAGTTGGTGGCCGCCAAAGGAATCTATGCCAGCTTATGGCAGGTTCAGACCGGGGAAACGGTACGGATGCCAGGATGAAGCAGCATCAAGAGGCAAATATCGTGGAATAGACCAGGGAACCCAGTGATCGGTTTTGTAAGCCAAGCTCTTTCGTTAACCAGCCGTTAACCATAACATAGCAAGATATTAAAGAGATATTGAAAAACCGTTAATAAAGTCTGGATAAGCTTTCTATATGCAATTATGGATTGCTTTTCAGGAAAATATGAGCCTTACCGTTATCATAGTGGGCGCTTGTCTTATGCTTTCCACCATGTCAATGATTTTTACTTTCTCTGCCATCGTCATTGCTAACAAAACAGACCGCGTTGCAGGCGAATCGGAGGAGCCCAAAACCAGCGGTGGGAATAGCCATCTTGCACCTTCCAATAAATCTGCCCATTTGATCCATTAAGAGTTGTCCTGAAAACATATCACCTACAAGGTAACCCTTTCCAATTCGCACACATCTGCTTTACCCAACGATCAGCCATATGCCTAAAACAAGCAACAACCACAGCACCATCTTGCGGAAGACTGGGGCGCTGATCCGATTGGCCAGAAATAGACCGGCAACGATGCCGGCCGCTGTGGCTGGAAAAGCCACCAGGCTGTTGCGCCAGACGTCGACGGTATAGTTATTGGCCAAGACGTGGGTGCCTACGATCAGTGCCCCATTCAGTAAGAAAAAGCCTTGCAGGTTACTCTTAAATTCGGCCGGAGGCCATTGGCGGCAGTTGCCATAGACGATCACCGGCGGACCGGCCGTATTGTAAGCCCCTCCCAGGATGCCAGCCACAAAGCCCACACTATAAGCCCAGACCGGCTGCTTGATGGCCGGCAATCGCAGATTCAATAGCGCGTACAAAGCGTAACCGCCAACGACAAGTCCTAACATTGTAAGCACAATTCGTTCGTCGACGTTCCGCAACGTCCAAACGCCGAGGGGAATGCCGATAATCGAAGCGACAGCCAGGCGCCACACGACTTTCAGATTGAAGGCATGTCGATAGTAGATCAGCAAGGTAACTTCGGCGACGATACCAAAAAGGGCCACCAAGGGGGCGGCCGTCTGGATGCCCAACAAGGCCGACAACAAGGGCATCGACACCAGCGCCAAGCCAAATCCGGTGACACTTTGGGTAAAGATAGCAAAGAAGACGATAATGAAAACCAGTAACAATTCCATACACTAATGCTATCTCAGACCGGTTCAAGGGCAATAGAGGACGATACCTGTATAATTACGCTTGTAGAACAGTCGAAACCTGCTACCCTTCGTATCGTTCGTTCAGGTGGAGGTAACAAAAGAGCTATTCTCTAGCCGGCTTCCTCAGCATAGAATTGGATAACGACCCGTGAGTAATAAAATCATCTATTCCATGATCGGCGTGGGCAAGATCTACCCACCCAACAAACAGGTTTTAAGAGATATCTCATTGTCCTACTTCTATGGGGCCAAGATCGGCGTTTTAGGCTTGAATGGAGCCGGCAAGAGCACCCTCCTGCGCATTATGGCCGGCGTCGATCAGAATTATCTGGGCGAAACGGTCCTCTCCCCCGGCTACTCCATCGGTTTTCTGGAACAAGAGCCAGCTCTTGACGACTCGAAAACCGTGCGTGACATCGTCGAGGAAGGGGTGCAGGAGGTCGTCGATACTCTACGGGAATATGACGCGGTGAACGCCAAGTTTGCCGAACCGATGACGGCCGACGAGATGGATGGCCTTATCGAACGCCAGGGAAAACTGCAGGAAGAATGTGACCGGCTCAACGCCTGGGACCTGGATAGCCGGCTGGAATTGGCCATGGACGCCTTGCGCTGCCCGCCGGGTGATACCCCCATTTCGATCCTGTCCGGTGGCGAACTACGCCGGGTGGCTCTCTGCCGACTGTTGTTGCAGGAGCCTGACATCCTGCTCCTGGACGAACCCACCAACCACCTGGATGCGGAAACGGTGGCCTGGCTGGAACAACACTTGCAGCGCTATGCTGGGACGGTGATCGCCGTCACTCACGACCGTTACTTCCTGGACAATGTCGCCGGCTGGATCCTGGAGCTAGATCGAGGGCATGGCATCCCCTGGAAGGGCAATTACTCGTCCTGGCTGGAACAAAAACAAGCTCGGCTGGCGAAGGAGGAGAGAGCTGAATCCCAACGGGTCAAAACCCTGCAGCGGGAATTGGAATGGATCCATATGACCCCCAGGGCACGACAAGCCAAAAGCAAGGCCCGCATCAAAGCCTATAACCAACTGGTTGAGCAAGGCACTGAAAAGGCCCAAGAGGACTTGGAGATTTATATCCCACCTGGCCCGCGCCTAGGCGATGTAGTGGTCCGGGCCGGAGACGTGAAGAAGAGTTACGATGACCGGCTACTTTTCGAGAAGATGACCTTTGATTTCCCGCCGGGGGCTATCGTCGGGATCATCGGTCCTAACGGCGCAGGCAAGACCACTTTGTTGCGCATGATCGTCGGGCAGGAGGATTTGGACGGTGGGGAGCTGGTGGTAGGCCAGACGGTACAGTTCGGTTACGTTGACCAGAGCCGCGAAGATTTAGATCCGGACCAGACCATCTGGCAAGAGATTTCAGGGGGAAACGAACAGTTACAGCTTGGCAATCGCAAAGTCAATTCCCGGGCCTATGTGGCCCGTTTTAATTTCACCGGCTCCGACCAGCAGATGAAGGTGGGAGGCCTCTCCGGCGGCGAACGCAACCGGGTACACCTGGCCAAGATGCTCAAGTCTGGGGCTAATTTGATCCTGCTCGACGAGCCTACCAATGACCTGGACGTGAACACCTTGCGGGCACTGGAAGATGCCCTCTTGAATTTTGGCGGATCGGTCATCGTCGTATCGCACGACCGCTGGTTCCTGGACCGCATCGCCAGTCACATTCTGGCCTTCGAAGGGGATAGCCAGGTATATTGGTTCCCCGGCAACTACAGTGACTACGAGGAGGACCGCCGACGCCGGTTAGGACCGGCGGCAGACCGGCCGCACCGGATCACCTACCGCAAATTGCGGAGGGATTGAGCGTTTTGTGGCCATTTTACGTATTGTATTCAAGAAATCAGGCTTTTTTCGGCTGTTGAACACCTTTTTTATCGTGTTGATGAACCACTAAGCACAGCGAGAGTGTGATATGAACCGTACGCGAGTCGTTTTCGTCGTGATCATCCTCATGGCAGTTTTCATCATCTTTGGCGCCCTCTTCGTCCAGCTTATTGGGAACCTGGTTGGCGGTGGCAGCAGTGCCCAGAGCGAAGAGCCAACACCCTTGCCGGCCGGAACCGTCCTGGTTAGCGTAGCCTCATCCAATACCAAACAAAACTGGATGGACCAAATCGTAGAACAATTTAATGCTGCCGGCTTTGAGACGAGCGGTGGCGACACTATCGTGGCCGAAGTGGCGCACGTCACTTCGGGCGGTTCGATGAATGCCATCCTGGACGGTAATCTGGCCCCGGTGGCCTGGAGTCCCGGCGATGCCTCCTGGGTCGAACAGATAAACACTACCTGGCAGCAACGTTTTAATAGGCCTATCAATAGTGAAGCGTGCCAAGCGACGATCTACGCCCCGTTAGGATTTGCCATGTGGCGGCCGATGGCCGAGGCGCTGGGTTGGCCCGATACGCCGATTGGTTGGGATACCATCGTCGAGCTGGCGGCCGATCCCCAGGGCTGGGCTGGCTACGGTCGGCCTGAGTGGGGCCAATTTCGCTTCGGCCATACCCATCCAGCTTATGCCAACTCCGGTCTGCTCTCGATGACTGCTTTCGTCTATGGCAACGTCGATAGCGAGGGACCATTGACACCGGCCCAGGTGTATGAAGCCGAAGAGGCTATGCGCGCCCTGGAGCAAAATACCTCCAAATACGGCCGCCAGGCGCCACCCATGCTGGATTTGATGGCCCGCCAGGGTCCTAGCTTCTTGCACGGTGCGGCCGTGCCCGAAGCCGATACGGTTCGTTTCAACGTGGAGCGAGGCGACGAGCTACAGTTCCCTCTGGCTTTCATCTTTCCTTCAGGCGGCACTATCTGGGCCGACCATCCTTATTGCGTATTGGACAACGCCGACTGGGTGAGCGAGGAACAGGCCGAAGCAGCGGCGATATTCCGCGACTATCTGCTGGAGAGAGAGCAACAGGAGCTAGCCATCGACAACTTTTTGCGGCCGCTGGACACCAGCATTCCCTTACACGCGCCGATGAACCTGGAAAATGGCACCGATCCTGGGGTATCGCCAGCAACCGTGCGAGCTTTACCCAGTCCCGACGCCGAGGTCAGCGCGGCCATCATCGATCTGTTCCAGATCACCAAGCGCAAGGCGACGGTGATCATCGCCCTGGACGTTTCGGGTAGCATGGAAGGGGATAAGATCCGCTCGGCAACGGCGGCCACAGTCGAGTTCCTGGAGCGCCTCGATCCCAACGACGAAGTTGCCCTGCTCACCTTCGATGACGACGTGGTCACCTTATCAGAACCGGCGCGAGTGGGTGACGTGGTCGAAGGGCTCTCACAGCGAGTGAGTGGACTGATCGCCGATGGTAACACAGCCCTCTACGGAGCTGTCTGCCAGGCAACGGAAATGGCTACGGCACTGAAAGAAGAAGATGCGGACGATGGCGAAACACGCCTGTACGGCGTCGTGCTGCTGTCTGATGGCGAAGATACCATGGGCGAACCGACGGAAAATCAGATGTTCGTGACTTGTTTGCCGGCTAATGCCGAGGCGGATGGCGTTAAAATCTTCCCCATCGCCTTTGGCGAAGATGCGGCCGAGGCCGTGTTGGATCGCATCGCCACGGTAACGGGCGGACGCATGTATGCCGCCGACCCAGCTTCAATCAGTAACGCCTATCTTTCGATTTCGGCCGAGCAGTAGATGCCCAGTAAGAGAGGTTAAAAGGCTGTGTCTGATCGGCCGGCCATCGGGCAAACAGAAGCATACCCTCAAATTTGGCAGAATGCGCCCCTGGTCATCGCCATCTTGCTGTTGGTGGACAGCCTGCATTTCGTCTTCGCCCGTCTGCTCCTTCCGTACCTACCAGGAGGCACATCAGCCTTCTATGTGCTGGCCATCGCTACCCTGCAGGTATTTATCTTCCTTGGTCTGCGACGGCGCATCCGTTTCAGCGTATTTCGAAGCAATCTGCGCTTCTTCCTGGCGATCGGGCTCCTGGTTGCTACCTCTACGACATTCAATTATGTAGCCGTTGGCTATATCGATCCAGGCACGGCCTCCCTTTTGGCCCAAAGTGCCACCGTCTTTGCCCTGGGTTTTAGTATTTTTTGGTTACGAGAAAAGCTAACAGGGCTAGAGATCATAGGCGCGCTCATCGCCTTGATCGGGGTCTTCGTCATCAGCTTTCAACCGGGCGATTATCTGCGATTGGGCTCATTGCTAGTCCTCGCTTCGGCCTTCATGTACGCTTTGCACGCTGCTATCGTCAAACGTCATGGCGGACAAATGGATTTCGGCAACTTTTTTTTATTCCGGGTGGCCAGCGTCACCGGCTTTCTGCTGCTGTTCACCTCAATCCGTGGACAATTGATCTGGCCTTCCTGGGAAGCGTGGCGTTTCCTCATTTTGGCCGGCACCATCGACGTGGTGTTTAGCCGCGTCTTATACTACCTGGCCTTACGTCGCTTGCAGATGAGTTTCCACACCATCATCCTGACCCTTAGCCCAGTTATCACGATCATCTGGTCGTTGATTCTCTTTTCAGAGAAACCGACAGCTCAAAGTTTCGTCGGAGGTGCGGCCGTCATCCTGGGAGTCGTCATCGTCACCTGGGGCAAATCCAAAGCCTGATAATAAGGCCAGCGTGTCTGCCTCCACGCCGGATTCATTCGGAAGTGAGTAAACTTTGGGTTAGAAGAAGTCTCGGTGTACTATATCTCTGGTTGAGTTTGACCGGTAGATGGAGGGAAACCATGGCCTCGCCGGAACCAAACATGGAAAAGGAGCGCGAGCAGATGGTCGCCCGGCAAATTGAAGGGCGGGGTTTGCGCGATCCGGCCATATTGACAGCCATGAGAGAGGTTCCACGGGAAGCTTTTGTCTCCGAGAGACATCGGCAGTTCGCTTACGACGACGGCCCGCTGCCCATCCTCGAAGGGCAAACGATCTCCCAACCTTACGTCGTGGCCCTGATGATCCAGATGCTTTATCTCAAACCCGAGGATCGGGTATTGGAAATCGGGACGGGATCGGGCTATGCGGCGGCCATCCTCAGCCGGATAGCCAGCGAAGTCCACACCGTCGAGCGGGTCGAGTCGTTAGTTCATTACGCCCAGCAGAATCTAGCCGCCGTTGGCTATGAGAATGTACACGTTCACCATGGAGATGGGACGTTGGGCTGGCCTGAATATGCGCCATACGATGCCATCATCGTCGCCGCTGGCGGGCCTCAAATCCCTCAAGCCCTCAAAGATCAGTTGGCTGTCGGTGGCCGCCTGGTTATGCCTGTCGGTTCCGAACAAAGGGCGCAGCGATTAGTGCGGCTGACCCGGTTGGACGAAGATGAATATGAACAGGAGACCCTGAGCCATGTCCGATTCGTGCCCCTGATTGGGGAACAAGGATGGGAAAAAGAAGAACGAAGGTGGCTCGATCTCTTCTGAATCAAGGATCAGTTGTGCATTATAGCGCTCTGGCTGGACGATAGTCTGGCGGTCGTCAAGTTGCCGCTTCATCCGCCTACAGCTTTTATTTTATAAATGAACCAGCCTGGCGAAACCAGGGTCAAACCTCGGAGGGCAGCGGCTCTGCCTGATACCTCAGGTGGAACACCAACCACATAGCCCCAACAATCAGGGCGATTAGGCTCATGCTGAAAGTAATTTGTCGAACGTCTAAACCCAGGAAATCTTGCGCATACCCGGCCCAAAAGGTAGAGATGGATTGGGTTAGAGTGAGGATGGCAAACTCGAAGGCAAAAACTCGGCCCCGGTAGCGATCGGGGACGATCATCTGGAGCAAGGCGGCCGAAAACACCCATATCGTGCCCGAACCAACGGTGCGGATCAGGGTCGCGAAGGTGAAGAAGCCCAAGGTTTGGGCAACACTCAACAAGAAGATACCCAAGGCCATCAAGCCAAAGCCGGCCGAGATAGCCCAGCGCAAGCGCATCGGGGCATCGCCCAACCAGCGACGCAGTAACAGTGGACCTAGACCCGTTCCCAAGCCACTAACCGCGTAAATCAGGCCTAAGACGGCCGTGGCATTGTCAATTTGCAGTGTTTCTGACGAAATCGGCAAATTTAAGGTGTAAACTTCCGTCGCATAGGTGATTTCTAAGACGTTGATTGCTCCCCAGGCCAAGGCGCCGCCGGCCTTGACCAGGCTGACCCCCATGATGAACGGCCTCCCAGCTAAATAGCGCAACCCATCTAGAAAGTCGAACCATCCTCCTCGACTTTCCATATCGAGGTTGGGCTTGATCGGTCCGGCAATTCGGCTAATTAGCAAAGCCGATACAAGGAAAGTTAGTGCATCCAAGACGAAGGCTTGGGCAATGCCTAATACAGCCGCCACCAGCCCACCGAGAAGCGCGCCAAAAGCCAACATCGTGCTCCAGGTTAAGCTGTCGAGGGCATTGGCCGGGACTAATTCGGTCGGTTGTACCACGTTGGCCAGTACGGCCGATCGCGCCGGTGTAAAAATGGCGCTGAGCGCAAATTGGAGGAAGGTCAGAAGGTAAAGGAGCCAGATCTGACCAGGTTCTCGGACGAGCAAAAAACCAAGCACCGTAGCCGACCGCAGCAAGTCTGAGGCGATCATGACTTGCCGTCGCTCGTAACGGTCGGCTAATACACCGGCAAGAGGGCTAAACAAAAAGAGGGGCAAAAAGCGAGCCAGAAAGAGGTAGCTGATAGCCGTGCCAGTATCACTTAGTTTGGCAATGAGTGCAGCAGAGGCGATCAGGTTGAACCAGTCACCAAATTGGCTAACGACGGAGCCCAACCAAAGCAGGCGGTAATCCTTGTTAGCTCGAAGGAGTTCGACGTACTCGCTCATGAAGGAAATAAAAAAGGTCCTTTGGCAATGACCTACTCTCCCAGGGGGCTGCCCCCCAAGTACCATCGGCGCTGACGAGCTTAACTGCCGGGTTCGGGATGGGACCGGGTGTATCCTCGTCGCTCAAATCACCAAAAGACCTGTTTCAACTAATTTAGGTTGTTAAGGGGGAAAAGTTACTGAATAAGTGTGACCAATAAATAATCAAGGCCCAACGTCAAAACTCCGAGTTCTCCGTATCATATGGATCGTAAGCCCTCGACCATTAGTACGGCTTAGCTGAATACATTACTGTACTTACACATGCCGCCTATCAAGCTAGTAGTCTCCTAGCGGTCTTACTCCTAAACGGATGAGGGATCTAATCTTGAGGCGAGCTTCCCGCTTAGATGCTTTCAGCGGTTATCCCTGCCAGACGTAGCTACCCAGCGATGCTCCTGGCGGAACAACTGGCACACTAGAGGTCTGTCCACCCCGGTCCTCTCGTACTAGGGGCAGCTCCTCTCAAATCCCTTGCGCCCACAGCGGATAGAGACCGACCTGTCTCACGACGGTCTGAACCCAGCTCACGTACCGCTTTAATGGGCGAACAGCCCAACCCTTGGGACCTTATCCAGCCCCAGGATGCGATGAGCCGACATCGAGGTGCCGAGCC
>Ga0209536_100014401_pt1 | contig 11363 bp, 10 predicted proteins | sample DeeMarSeWOR28_12_FD_187461 | JGI IMG/M metagenome (GOLD analysis project Ga0209536, IMG submission 187461) | Marine sediment microbial communities from White Oak River estuary, North Carolina - WOR-2-8_12 (SPAdes) (version 2) | ecosystem: Environmental > Aquatic > Marine > Intertidal zone >... | reverse complement strand
GTTGCCGGCGTTGACCACATTACACAGTGTAAATTCGCCTTTGCCGTCGGTGGCTTTCCAGAAACCGGGCTGTTCTGCGGCTGCCAAGGTGGAGCCAAACGGCAAGGCCGGAATTTTCATTTCATACCATTGTTTCAGCAAAATGGCGCTTTCGGGCATATCCATCCAGATATTGATAATTTCGGACTTGCTGTCTTTGGCTTTGAGCAATCCCATTGAAAAATCGGTGGCGCCCGTGGGGTAAATCTCCACTCCGGTAACATTCCAGCCCTTTTTAGCGGCCACCGCATTCATGACTTTGGCAGCACCGCGTGCATGGGAGACATCCTGGGCAATGATAAAAAGATTGTTGAAGCCGTGCTGTTCCTTCAGTTCGGTAAAGTTGGCAAACATTTCGCCCACCAGATTTTTGGCCTCACCATGAATGCGAAAACAATACTTATATTTGTCATAATTTTCGGCCACCATTGCATGATATTTGGGCGTCAGTACACCGGTAGACAGGATCGAAACCTTTTTGTATTTGCTTAAAAGCGGCATGGCGGCCAGAGCGGCCTCAGAGCGAACCGGTCCGCCGACGATAAAGTCAGCCTTTTTATCCAGAATCAGCTTTTCTACCGCCAAGAGGGCCTCGCTAACCGGCACACCCGGTTCCAGATCCCGCGTATCGATAACCTCCAATTTGAAAGGACGTTTTGTGCCGCCCACATTAACGCCGCCAGCCGCATTGATCTCCTCAATGGCCAGCGTAAAGGCTCTTTCAGGACCCCAACCATACAGAAAGGCGGTTGAAAGCGGCGCACCGACGACAATGGGCTTTTCAGCCGCCAGGGCAGCACTTGCTGGCAGAATTAGAAAAACTGTCAGTAAACAGATCACGAGCATTTTCATATTCTTTACGATCATGGTAAACCCTCCTTTTTCGTGCTGAAAACGGGTTACGGGGGATAAGACCCCCCCGGCATCACAACGCGAATAAAACCGCGATCCTTGGGTATGGTGAATCATGCATTCGTAAATACCATGCTGCTGAGGCTGCATGACCATAATGATCAATGATTGATGTTCTATCGAGTGGATGTTTGAATGTCAAGCCATTAATATAATGAATGAAATTCATCCATGAAGTTAAAATTTTGATTCCTTACAAATTAAAATTGAATTGCGCTGGATTTAATGTCAAACTCGAGTGTAGAGGGTTATTTCAAATGGGTGAACTGAGAGAATTTCCGCTAAAATATAGACTGTTTTTAAAAATCTATCCCTGGCGGCGCAGCGGTTCGGTTCCGTGGACACCGCTGCAAAAGCCCTTAAAAGACAGTCGTCTGGTGCTGATTTCCACTGCAGGCTTGATATTGCCGGATCAAGAGCCGTTTGATAAATCGATTCGCGGCGGTGACTGTAGTTTCCGTGAAATTCCATCAGATGTAGATGCCTCCGCCCTGATCGATACGCATCGCAGCGATCTGTTTGATCATTTCGGGGTCAGGCAGGACCCCAATCTGACTTTCCCCATAGATCGGGTACAGGAATTAGAAAAAAAAGGGCGCATCGGTTCGGTAAACCGCCGCCATTTATCGTTTATGGGGTCGATTACCACTCCGAAGCGTTTGGTAAAAAAAACGTTACCGGGGGTTGCACATCTGCTTAAAACGGATGCTGTTGATGCTGCGTTGCTGATTCCGGTTTGACCGATCTGCAATCAGACCGTGTGTCTGATCGCAACCCTTCTCGAGCGCCACGGTATGGCCACCGTTGTCATCCAATCTTTACGCCAGGTGACTGAAAAAATCCGGCCGCCACGTGCTTTGGTTGTTCCTTTTCGTCATGGGTATCCGCTGGATACGCCCGATGATCCGGATAGACAGCATGCGGTCATCGAAGCCGCCTTGAAAATGCTCGAAGACACCGACCTGCAGCCACCGGCCATTGTGGATTATGTACCAAAATGATCATTTTACTGGATCATCGAATCTTAATAAATCGAGGCCTTCGATTTAAAGCCACTCGCTACTGGCCTCTTGCTTCTTGCACATTGCTGCAGGCCAGAAGCCAGCGACCAGCAGCGAGCAGCCAGCAGCCAGAAGCCAGAAGCCTGACGCTTTAATGCTCATAGTATAACTTTACGTATATTCAAAAATTGAATCCGATAGTGAGACGAAAGGTTAGACATGAAATTTAAAAAAATCGAATTTGAAAACAATGACGGTCAGATGCTTTCGGCCAGGCTCGATTTGCCGGTTGCCGGCCAACCGGCGGCGTACGCCCTGTTTGCCCATTGCTTTACCTGCTCTAAAAACATCAAAGCCATTGCCCACATTACGCGGGCGCTTAACCGTGAAGGCATTGCCGTAATGCGCTTTGATTTTACGGGACTCGGAGAAAGTGAAGGCGACTTTGCCGATACCAATTTTTCCTCAAACGTTGATGATTTAATTGTGGCTGCTGAGTTTTTAAAAGCCGACTATGAAGCGCCAAAAATATTGATCGGCCACTCATTCGGCGGTGCAGCAGTACTGCAGGCTGCTGACCGTATTTCCTCCGCAACGGCTGTCGTCACCATTGCCGCTCCAGCCGATCCCCGGCATGTGGCCCAATCCCTTGGCAGCGTCACCCAGATTATTCAAAGCCGTGGCGAAGCCGAGGTCAGCCTGGCGGGCAGAACCTTTAAGCTCAAAAAACAGTTTTTTGACGATCTGCAGTTGGTCAATATGAAGGAAGTCTTAAAAAATTTAAACCCGGCGCTGCTGGTGCTGCATTCACCGGTCGATGAAACCGTTGGAATCGAAAACGCTGCCCAGATATTCCAAGCGGCCCGGCATCCTAAAAGTTTTATCTCCCTGGATAAGGCCGACCACCTGCTGACCCAACAGACAGACTCTCTGTATGCCGGGGCGGTGATTGCGGCCTGGGCCGCTAAATACATCGATGATTCCGACAAAGATCAGCCATCCGGCGATACAGTCCAACATCAGGTTACCGCTCAAATTGGAAGGTCCCCCTATGTTACCGACATTATGGCCGCCGGTCACAGTCTGGTGGCTGATGAGCCCCAATCAATGGGAGGAGCCGATCTGGGCCCGGCGCCTTTTGATCTGCTGATGGCTTCCCTGGGCGCCTGCAAAGCGATAACCCTGCGCATGTATTCCGACCGCAAAAACTGGCCCCTGGATGGCGTCACCGTGCAATTAAACCATAAAAAGATTGATGCCGCCGATTGTGAGACCTGTCAGACAAAAGAGGGTCAACTCGACCAATTTGAGTGTGAAATCGATTTAGCCGGCGAACTCGATGATGAGCAGAAAAAGCGATTGCTGCAGATTGCCGACCGCTGTCCGGTGCATCGGACGTTGCACTCGGAGATTGTTGTCAGGTCAGAACTTAAAAAATAGGCATATGTTATCTCTTTAGGCTTCCGAGTGTCATCGATCAGGCTACTGGCCACTGGCTTCTTGCGGCTGGCTGATAGTTACTTGATTCTTAGATTGCGATACTTGATATTAGAAGATGACCTTGTCACCTAATGCAATTCAGGTAGGTCTTGAGTGTAGGATCACAGTGCAAACTCGGTCGACCGTAGAATTCGAATAGAATCTGTCTATGCAATCGATTCACTGCTTCGGATCCAGCAGCGAGTAGCCAGAGACCAGAAGCCAGTAGCTTTTTAATTTAAGAGAAATAAGAAGGAAATTGATCAATGACTGAAAGAACCCTGCCAGTGATACCCGCAGACCGTGCCGATGACCTGCATCACCTGGAAATTGCTAAAGAGGCTGATCTGGTGCTTTTCATGGCAGGCAATCAATTCATGGTCATGCCGGAGATTATCTCGGCTTTCAAGAACCGGCATCCGGAAATAAAGACAATATTCTATGAAACGCTTCCACCGGGCCTGGAACTCAAGCAAATCCTGGCCAAAGGCGCCCTGTGGCAGAACCGACCTTTTAAGGTCTATCCGGACGTCTACAGCGCTGTCAACCAAAAGGCCATGCAGATACTGGCGGAGCACGGGCATATCTCACCCAAAGACGAAAATCTGTATTTGCATAACCGTCTGACCTTGATGGTGCCCCGGGGCAATCCGGCGAAAATTAGATCGGTGCATGATTTAGCAAGAGACGATGTTCGCATCTCACAGCCGGATCCTGAAAACGAAGATATTGCCTATCACATCATCAATATGTACCGTCAGGCAGGTGGAGACGATCTTGTTAAACGCATCATGGAGGAAAAGCGGGCTGAAGGCACAACCCTTTTGACCCTCGTCCATCACCGCGAAACACCGCTGCGCATTGAAAAAAGGACGGTGGATGTCGGCCCGGTCTGGGTGACGGAAGCCGTGCAGGCTCAAGCAACCCAGCTGGCATTTGAGGTGATTGAGCCCGGCGAGCAGCTGGACCAGAGAGAAAAAATTAATTATTATATTTGCGCCTTAAAAAATGCACCCCACCCGCAAAACGGCCGAAAATTTATCGATTTTATTCTATCCCCCGCCGGACAGCAAATTTATCAAAAATATGGGTTCCTGCCGCATCCACCCTAAAACGGTTAACGGGTGCCATCGCTGAGCTTGTATGAAAAAAATTCGCGACAGCCACCGCTCACTGAACCAGCTTGAAACACCCGTTTTAGCTTAACCAAGATGACCATTGCGTATTGGGTCTGATGGGGATGACCTCAGCCTGCCGGCACCAGGTGTTGCGGGTTGACACACACAGCGTTCTTTACTAATCTTCAACAGGTCTCTTACAACAGGCGTTGATGAGCGTAGCAAAATCAGACTTTCTATATAATGCCGCCGATTGATATGAATAGAACCGTATCCAAAACGCTGGCTTGCGTATCCATCCTGTTGCTGATTGTGATGACGGGCTTCTGGGGTGTTGCCCTGGCCGAACAGCGTTTTATTGACCATGGCGACGGAACCGTCACCGATCGCAAGCTCAGGCTCATGTGGGCCAAAACCGATAATCAGGCCGATATCTTCTGGCACCAGATTTCAAATTGGCTGACGGAAGATTTCCCGGATACCATCCCGCAGTTATACGAAAACTGGCGTCTTCCGACCACTTCCGAACTGCAAAGCCTTTTTGTAGAGGATCCAAATTATAATGGATACCAAACGCTTTGCGGTCTGCCGGTCAAAATCGTTCCTCAGATCCGGCTGAGCTGTATTCTGATCTGGACGTCGGATATGGCCTTGGGGTTACCGTTGGCATTCGACTTTAACCTGGGAAGTGCGTTTACCGTCGGTCTGCACGATAACAAAGGCTGCCGGGTGCTGCCGGTGCGTTCCCTGCAACGGTAATCCACTGGTGCCAAACGGCGTCCGCCTGAAATTGAATGATAACAAATGCTGAAACAATAAGGCCGGGAACTGTCGCGGTCGTGGGTATCCCTTTTGATGCCAATTCCTCTTTTATGCGCGGTTCCGCTCAGGCACCCGTTCACATCCGTGATGTCATCAAATCCGGTGTCAGCAATATGTGCTCAGAGTCGGGTATTGATCTGGCCAGCCGGGCCGATTTCATAGACCTTGGCGATATGTCCATCAACAACGAATCAGATGCTATTGAAACCATTGAAACCACCACCAGTGAGCTTTTGCAGCGTGATATTCGCCTCATTTCTCTGGGGGGAGATCATGCGATGACCTATCCGATTATAAAATCCTATCAGAAAAAATGGGGGCAACTTGAAATCGTTCACCTGGATGCACACCCGGACCTGTACGATAGTTATGACGGCAACCGCCTCTCACACGCCTGCCCGTTTGCCCGTATCATGGAAGAAAAGCTGGCATCGCATTTGGTCCAGATCGGTATTCGTACGCTGAATCCGCATCAGGAACAGCAGGCCGAAAGGTTTGGTGTGGAAATCATCACGGTGCCGCAACTGGAAAATGCAGCCCGCATTGAGTTGGTAGGTCCCCTGTACCTCTCAATTGATCTGGACGTGCTTGATCCGGCATTTGCCCCCGGTGTCGCTCATCGTGAACCCGGCGGATTGACGACCCGCCAGGTGATAGAATTGATTCAGCAGTTGAAGGCCCCCATCGCCGGTGCCGATATCGTCGAATTTAATCCTGCAAGAGATCCATCAGAAATGACCGCAATGGTGGCATTTAAACTCCTCAAAGAAGTGGCGGCCCGCATGCTTGAGCGCCCGTTGGATTTCTCTTAAAAGGTCTTTCCCCATGACCCCAACGCAGATTGAAAAACGACATTTTGGTAATACCCAGCAAATAGTGACCCGAACGGGTTTAGGCGGCGAAGGCGTCCTGCGCACGCACAGGCGTAGATCGGAAGCGCAGGCCGTTATACAAGCAGCCATCGGTCAGGGAATAACGTATTTTGATTCAGCTCGCGTTTATGCCGACAGCGAATGCTATTACGGCAGCATCTGGGGAAAGAATCCCGAGCTGCGGGCCGGTATATTTCAAGCCAGCAAATCTGCCAGCCGTAGCAAAGCCAGCGCAGCAGCTGATCTGAGACAATCCCTTGAGCGGCTGCAAACCGACTATTTGGATTTATGGCAAATTCATGATGTCCGCACAGCGGCCGATCTGGCGGCAATTTCAGCGCCCGGCGGCGCCCTGGAGGCCTTTGTTGAAGCTAAAGCCGCCGGCAAGGTCCGGGCGATCGGAGTCACCGGCCATCACGATCCCCGTATCCTCACACAGGCCGTCCAAAAATGGCCGGTTGATGCTGTTATGCTACCGGTCAATCCGGTTGAGGAAATTTTAGGCGGATTTTTAACCGAAACCTTGCCGGCAGCCAGAAAAAAGGGAATTGCCGTTATTGGAATGAAAGTTCTGGGCGCTTCCCACTTTCTGTTACCCCATGCGCAGATCACGGCCGCTATGCTGATTCGATATGCGCTTACATGCGATATTGATGTCGCCATTGTGGGATGTGCGACCCCTGGTGAAGTCAAGACCCTGGCTCACATCGGCCGCGCCTCAGCGCCATTGACGGAAAAAGAAAGACGATCTGTTTTAGAGGCACTTGGTCCGGTTGCAAGGCAGATGGCATACTACCGAGGCGTATTCTAATACTTAAATTAAAGTTTATCTGATGATTGATATTTCCAAAATAGATTATGCTCTGTTGGACCAACCGGCCATATCAAACGTTTTGTTTCATCCGCGCCTCGAATTCGGGTACCCCTTGTCGGCGAAAAACGACTCCCGGATAATGATACCGGTTGAAGCTGACATTCACGTCGGTGCCCGCTTTCATTTAACTGAAAAATCCGGCGCCAACATCCTATTTTTCCATGGCAATGGTGAAATTGTGGCGGATTATGATGATTTCGGCCACATCATCAATCAAATGGGCGTCAACTTTCTGGCTGTAGATTATCGCGGTTACGGTTGTTCCACCGGCCACCCCACCGTCACAGCCATGATGCGTGACTGTCATATGATATTCGACTTTGTCACCCACTGGCTCACAAACAACGGATATACCGGCTCTATGGTTCTGATGGGCCGATCCCTCGGCAGTGCATCCGTTCTTGAGCTGTCATCCCATTACCCCAACCAAATTGAGGGACTAATCGTCGAAAGCGGCTTTGCCAATTCTGCTCCGCTGTTACAGATTTTAGGGATCAATACCATTGACATCGGTTTTGAGGAGCCCATGGGATTCCAAAACGCAGACAAAATTGCTAATTTTCATAAGCCCACGCTGATTATTCATGCCGAACAGGACCATATCATCCCCTTTGCTGAAGGTGTTTTACTGTTTGAGCGCTGCCCAGCAGCCGATAAAACCCTGCTCAACATCCCCAATGCGAATCACAACAATATCTTCATGCAAGGCCTGCCGAACTACCTGACGGCCCTTTCAAAATTTGTACAACGCCTTGCATCCAAAACAAATTGAAAAGTTTCCTGCATTTTCATTGATTCTGGCAAACATTCCATAGGCTGCTCAAGGATTCCCGAACGTTCCGAATTTTCTTATTTTTCCTTAAGTTTATGCTCCGGTAAGACGATAATCATTAATAGAACCACTGGGACCATCCCGGTATCGGTAGAAGACCACGATATAATAAATTAAACATATTTTCAATATGTTATAAATTTGATAGATCGTATGCTGAAAGCTGGAGCCACCTCAAATGGGCCTTACGCACATTAACGATTTAAAACCAGGCATGATTCTGGAGGAGGAAGTCAGGGATATTAATGGACGACTCCTTTTAAAAAAGGATAAAAAAATCCAATTGTCTCATATCCGTATTTTCAAGATATGGGGCGTTACCGAAGTTAACATCCAGGGAAACAACGGCAATAAAAACCCTGCAGCGAGTGTTGCAAGTCCAGAACGAGTTGAAAAAATTAAGGAAAATACCAAAAATGTGTTTCGCTTCGTTGATTTGGAGCATCCGGCAATCAAAGAAATTTTCCGAATTTCTGTGGATTTTCGAAGCAAGCACCATCTTTCTGAAAATGAAAAAGAGATCGATCTGTCGGAAATTGACATCCCACAAAATGGAAACGGACGTAATTTTCTGCAAAAACTGAAAAACAAAAAACTTACGCTGCCGGAAATACCATCCATTGTTTTCGAATTAAACGAGGTTATTGCCAATCCATTATCATCGGCCGAGGATATTGCGCAGGTTGTTCAGCGCAGCCCCAGCTTAACTGCCCTGTTGCTGAAAATTGTCAATTCACCCTTTTACGGTTTCCCATCCAAGATCGATAAAATATCCCTGGCGGTAACATTGATCGGCACGCGTGAGATTTCTGGACTGGCGCTTGGCATCAGCCTGCTCTCTTTGTTTAACAAAATTCCAAAGGAAATACTGAGCATGTATTCTTTTCTGAGGCATAGTCTTGCATGCGGCATCATTTCACGAATTTTGGCCGCCCACAAAAGCATACCTCAGACAGAGCAATTGTTTGTTTCCGGGCTGCTGCACGACCTGGGGCGCCTGATTCTCTACAGCTATTTCCCCAATGAATCGCGTAATATACTCAGCCGCGCGCGATCTTCAGAAATGCTGCTGTATGAGCAGGAAACGGAATATCTGGGTTGTAATCATACCCACCTGGTCAAGCACCTCTTACAGCAATGGAAGCTGCCTATTGTTCTGGAAAACAATGTATTTTTCCATCATCGCCCCAAAGAAGCCCAGCAACCGCAAACAGCCGCCCTCGTTCATCTAGCGGACATTATCACCAACGGATTGGGAATTGGGACCAGCGGTGAGCGTTTCGTGCCGCCGTTGGATGTTGCCGCGTGGGAAAGCCTGGAATTATCGCCGAGCTGTTTCGATGTTATCACCAAGCAGGCAACCCATCAATATTTTGCCTTAGAATCAATGTTGGACATGTAATGCTTAAATGAATCAGGAACACACCATACAAATGGACGCTGAAAAGCTCCTGGCCCGAATTGATTATCTCGAAGAAAATCGAAGATTTATTCAGAATGCCCTTGAAATGGCATTGTCACTGGGTGATTTTCAAAAAAATATTAACAAAGGCTATGGTCCCGAACATATATTGCAGGAAGCCGACAAACGCATCAGCCTCCTGATTCCTTTCGAAGCCAACGCGCTGTATATAGTAGACCAGGAAAGTTCAAATTTCAATTTAGCAGTATGCAATCAGAACCACCTGAAAGACTTTGTCAAAACAGAAGTCGACCACATGATCGACCAGGGCTATTTTGCCTGGGCCATGCGAGAAAAACGGGGTGTTGTGATATCCTCCAGCGATCACAGTCGAAAATTTGTCTTACATGTTATTGCCACCTATTCGCGTATCCGGGGTATGTATATTGGGTTGTTGCCTGAAAAAAAGAGTAAAATTCCGGACACTTCTTTAACCCTGTTATCCATTATTTTACTGAATACCGCCAATGCCCTTGAGAGTCTTGAGTTTTATTCGTTGCTGCGCAATCAGAATGAAGTCCTTGAAAATATGGTCGAAGAGCGGACCCAAACCCTGGCCAAATACGAACGTCAGTTGCAGCAGGTTCTCAAAATTCAGGCCATCGGTACCCTGGCGGGTGGTATTGCCCATGATTTTAATAATATTTTATTTCCGATTGTCGGCTATACAGAATTGACCATGGATGAAGTGCCGGAAGATAGTGTCGCACATAACAATCTTGAAGAAATACTTAAAGCTGCCAACCGCGCCAAAGAACTCGTCAAGCAGATTCTAACGTTCAGCCGCCAAAGCGGCCAGGAACGCAAACCCGTTGAAATTCAGCAGGTCATAAAAGAAGCTCTTAAACTACTGCGCGCATCGATTCCGGCGTCTATCGAAATTGTGCATGACATCGATGAGAACTGCTCCCCCGTCATGGGGGATGCCACCCAAATTCATCAAATTATCATCAATCTTTGCACGAACGCCTATCAGGCAATGCAGGATGGGGGCGGCAAGCTGGAAGTCATTCTCAAAGAAAAGTATATCGGCTATCAACAAACCACGCAAAAAATCGGGATGCAACCCGGCAAACATGTACAGCTGCTTGTAAAAGATGAAGGCTGCGGAATGGACGCTTCGGTTCTCGAACGCATCTTTGAACCGTATTATACCACCAAAGAACAAGGTAAAGGAACCGGGCTGGGATTATCGGTCATTCATGGAATCATTAAAAACCACCGTGGTGACATTACCGCTGCCAGTACGCCGGGAAAAGGGACGGTCTTCACGGTTTATCTACCGGTCATCGAGGATGGGGATGTTAAAGAAGAATTTGAACCCGTCAATGGTACCGAAAAAGGCACCGAACGCATCCTTTTAATCGATGATGAAGAGCAAATTGTCTCTATGGAGCGACAGATGCTTGAAAATTTAGGCTATCAGGTCACCTCCCGAACGGATAGTGGAGAAGCGCTGAAAGAATTTTCGAAACATCCCGAAAATTATGACCTGGTGATCACAGACATGACAATGCCGCGCATGTCCGGCGATGAACTGGCAAAAAAATTGTTGGATATTAAACCGGATATTCCGGTGATTTTGTGCACCGGTTTTAACGAAGACATTACCGAAGAAAAGGCGTTGGAAATGGGTATTCAAAAATTCATTATGAAACCGGTCATCAAAAATGATCTGGCCACCACCATTCGCAGCGTGCTGGATCATCCACTGCCAAACTGAAACACCCCCTTTTATTGATGCTGAAATTAGTATACCCCACATCGTTGCCTTAATGCCAGTAAATGACAAATCACAAATATTGAGTGGTTTAGACATTGTCTTTATTCTCTCATCAATTGTGATATAAAATGAGTATCACAACTATTTATGGGCTATCAAAATTTTTAATATGTTGGATATTCAAACAAAAGGCAGAGCCGTTTCAGACCCTGCCCTGCTTATTTGTTCA
>Ga0209536_100014400_pt1 | contig 11363 bp, 9 predicted proteins | sample DeeMarSeWOR28_12_FD_187461 | JGI IMG/M metagenome (GOLD analysis project Ga0209536, IMG submission 187461) | Marine sediment microbial communities from White Oak River estuary, North Carolina - WOR-2-8_12 (SPAdes) (version 2) | ecosystem: Environmental > Aquatic > Marine > Intertidal zone >... | reverse complement strand
ATATCTTTTAACCGAAATGCCTGATCAGGATGGCTAACCCCTTTACCCATCACTGAACTAATTGCCTCCTTGCCTCCGATAATCTTGGGGCTAATAAAAAATAAAACCTTATCTACCAGACCCTCATCAAATAAAGAACCGATTAAAGTCCCTACACCCTCTACTAAAATATTGGTTATTTTCAAGCGCCCTAAGTTCTTGAGCATATCCCGTAGATTAACCAAACCTGCCTTTCCTTTAACCTCTAAAATTTGTGCCTGCCTAGACAAAATATCTCTATTTGCCGTCTCCTGACCCGGCGTCTCCCGCAAGGTGACAATAATTACCGGAGGATTTTGCAAAATCTGCGCCTGACTATTCATACCAATAAAGCGCAACTGCGCCCATCAAAGACAGGTATTTCTTTCCTCGGCTTTCAGAACTTCCCTACCCACCGCAGACTCAAACCTGCCAATGGATATGCCTTCCGGCGTCGCTTGTTGCACGAAGTGAACATGAAGCAAGCTGGCAGGTTATCACAGAAGGATCTTACCGCGCACGTTAAGGGCTGGCTCAACCATGCACGTTACGGGGATACACTTGGATTGCGCCGGGCAGTGCTGACCTACGCCGGGCTTTTCGGAGAGACTCATGGATGATAACAAAAGAAGACAATCCCCCATATTTTCTCGCACATCGGATTTCCTGTTGTGGCTACTGAACCATACTGAGAAATTTCCGAAAAGCGAGCGCTTTCGAATGGCAAAACGCCTCGAAGATAGCGCTTTCTCTTTTTACGAACTTCTGATCGAAGCTACTCGTACCACAAAGTACAAACGCCAGACCCTCGTTCGCGCAGATGTGGAATTGGAGAAATTGCGCCTGTATGTACGTATGTCTCAGCAGCGAAAATTGACTAGCATGTCACAATATCATTTTGCTTCAGGAGAAATGGTTGAAATCGGTCGATTGCTGGGTGGCTGGCTTAAATCTGTACCTGAATGATCGGTAATTTCAGGTATAAATCCCTGTTTTATAGGGGCACCGGATCAGTGCTGCGTGGCGGCACGTGGAACAACAACGAAAACAACCTGCGCACGTCCAACCGCAACAACAACAATCCATCCAACAATAACAACAACATTGGTTTTCGTTGCCTCCGATTACTTCAAAAAGGTGATCTTTAACCAGAATGTTACATATTCATGGATGTGTAGCGCGAGTTAGAGAAGTGAGTGCCGGTTGCTCCTGTCTGATATCGTAAGTTGATACCAGGCAAATATACAATAGCCCCATCCCCTGTCATCGCAACAAGAATGACCTGGAATGGGGCATAACCTTACCATCATCTCTGGCGAATATGGGGTGCGGCATGGGACCTATCTCCCCGCCCTTCCCAAATCCCCTACGGGGACGATGTGGGAAGGGGGCTTGTTGAGTGATGGCTGTGACGATTTTCCAAGGAAAAGCTTTGTTGGAAAATGGTTTTAGCTTCTCCCCCGTGGGGGATCGCGAAGCATCCCGTAGCGTAGCGGGGGGAGACGGGAGAGGGGTTTTACATTGGAATCACTCCATGCCCACCAAAAACCCTTCGACTTCGCTCGGGGCAGGCATCATTCCCGGCCAACGGGTTACCAAAGAAAAGCTCCAACGCGCAAAAGAACTGCGGCAGAATATGACTTCTGCTACCCCCTCTGCCCCTATCGGTGCACCTCCCCCAAATACGACAAGCTAAAGTCTGTATGCGGATGTATAGTTTTCATCGTCGTATTTGGGGGAGGCAGGTGGGGGCCGGGGAGTTTTAGAAAAAATTCGGGAGCTGATTTCAGAATAAGCTTTGCGCTCCACGATGATGCAAAAGGCCAACTAACAATTAAATTGAAAGAGCCGGGTCCGGAGCCCCGGCTCTTTCAATTTTCAAGAGGAGAAGAGAAATCACTTTATGAATACAACTGTATCACGCGCCCCCATACTCTGCTGGACGCATATCCTACGATACGCAAACGACTGCACAACGTTATTCATGAGTCTTTCTTAAGCTTCGTGCCTTTTAGGGGAGAATCAAAGGATTGGTTTTTGAATAGCTTTCCGCATTTATGTTATAACGGGACTTAAGTCACGGAAACTTTCTCTCTTTACCAGTAGCATATAATTATGAGAATTTTAGCCATCATCTCTGGCGAATATGGAGTACGCCACGCGAATAACATCCGAGAACACAAACCCGAAGGCTGGAGTATCGAAACCTGGAAAGCTCCCGCCGCCTTTCCGCTCATCATCGATTACCCCGAAGAGTTCCTACCTGAGAGCTTCGAGCCTTGCGATCTGATCCTGTCCTTTGCGGAGAACAAATCCGTAGCCGAGTTGATCCCCGAGATCGCGGAGATGACCGGTGCCAAAGGCGTGATTGTAGCTGTAGACAATGAATCCTGGCTGCCGCGCGGGTTGGGGAATCAGCTTCACGGGTGGTTGGAACGGATGGGAGTCGGTTGCGCCGTGCCCAAGCCGCTCTGCTCCCTGACCGAAAAGGATTACAAGATTACCCGACGCGACCGAGAGCCGTATGACTGTGAAGTTATCTCCGAGTTTGCGCGCTACTTCGGACAGCCGAACATCCGCCTCGAAATAGACGAGGAAACTGCCACCGTTAAATCAGCCCAGGTCCAGGTGGATGCAGTCTGCGGTTGCGCGCGGCACGTGGCCGAAAAACTGGTTGGCATCTCAGTAGATGAAGCTGAAGAAAAAGCCGGGCTGTTCCACCATCATTTCCCCTGCCTGGCGAGCATGGTTAAATTGGACGATTACAACCACGACACGCTCATGCACGAGTCAGGGCATTTGCTGCAGGATAATCTGGCCGAACAGTTGAAGCCTTATAAAAAGACGAAATACATTTCCCCCGGCGAACGAAGCGAATAATTTACCAGGTGTCATTGCGAACGAAGCGCAGCGAAGTGTGGCAATCTCCTCGTAAAAAAGGAGACTGCCGCACTCCGTAAACTCCGCTCGCAGTGACACAAACGAATTTCAGGGCAGCCCTTTGCTCTCTAACCTACAGCCTCATCTTCTTTCTTTTTAGGTTGCGTGGTGCTCCTCAGGCTGACCAGTCTCCGCAGCATGTCGAACCAGAAGGGGGCACCCTGCCTGGCCGCAAAGGCGCTGATCATCAATCCTAACAGTTTGATCACCCACCCCCAAAGGTTATTAGCTCGCGGGATATTGACCATTACTTTGCACTCATTTCCGGTCCGGTAAGCAATATCCCCCTCTGCTGTAAAAGTAATGAGCTGTTTGCAGACCGAGGGCTCTGCGGCGGGGACAGATGACCAACCGATGGGCATCGCCAGGCTGTCGAAGTAACCGCGCACTTCAGTGATGTTGGCAACCCCTTCTTCCAACTGATAAGTATCGGCCTGCGCTACCAATGCCTGACGGATTGTAGGTTCGCGCCAGAGTCGCTGGGTGATGTTAATCGTATCCACGTTAAATATGATTGCGAGCCCCAGGCCGATGAAGAAAGCCATGGCCATCGCATTTTCTTTATACCAGCCGGAAAGCTTGCCCATGCTGTGGTCGAACCAGGTTTCGACGTTTTCCTGGTACTGCTTCAATTTTTCCTGGACGTCCTCAATACCAAATGAAACGGCATTCGTCTGTTCAAGACCGGGGAAGAGATGATCCATTAATTCATGCAACTCAGGATTCAGATCTTTCACCTGTTGCACACCATCAGCCATAGCGCCGAAAGAGATCGCGCCGGGTGCTACCGAAGCTTTTTGCTTGCTGGCAGCCACCAGAAGTTCCATAGCGACCCTGCTAAAGGTTTCACTGGGAATCCAGGTGGGTTTTTTTACCTTCCCTTTTCTGTCTTTTTGAAAAAGCTCTTTGATGGCAGGGTGGTTATAGAACTGATCAACCAGTCCCTGTTCACCTTTGAACATCTCTAGGAGGGATTCTTCCAGGAATTTTGCGCGCGTGTTCAAAAGCTGACTGAGCCAGTTCTGGATTTCCATGGTGGCAACGCTGAGCACTAGCCACATCATGACCAAACCGATAGCGACTTCAAGGATTGCATCCAATTGCATCGAAACCTCCTGTTTTTAACTAACTGATTCTAAAATCACACAGTGTTCAGTAAGTATATAGAATAAGTCACTTGAACACAAGCATTTTTTCAAATTGGTTTCTTTGATTTACTATGCGCCTGGTTGACAATGTAGATGCCTGCCAGGGCAATAACACCGCCAATGGCTTGCAACCCCGTTGGGATCTCTCCTAGCAGCGGGATAGCGAGAATAGCTGTCGCGATCGGTTGGCCGATCATGGTCGGCGAAACAACGGAAGCGGGTAGATGTCCGAGAGCATAGGTCATGGACATATAACCAATAATTTGTGAAACGATTGCTGCAGCGAAGAAGACCAGCCAGGTTTGTGCTGAGTAACCAGTGATGGGATTGCCAAGCGCCATGTTGATGAGCAGCAATCCAAAGCTGGCACTGACTCCCATCAGCCAGAGATGGGCGAGCGGATTGAAATGCCGACGGCTGCGTTGTGTAGAAAGAAAGTATCCGCCGTAAAACATACCTGTCCCTATGGCCATCAGATCGCCGATACCCAGGCGAGGGTGCAGCAAAAAATCTGTCCCCAGGATCAAGGCTGCTCCAGCGAGGGCAAGTCCCAGTCCAAGCCAGAAGCGGGTGGATAATCGTTCGCGGAAGAGCAACCAGGCCCCAAGCGCCACCCATAGCGGGGCGGTATTTCCCAATAGGGTCGCATTAGCTGCGGTTGTGTAACTCAAGGATGTGTTCCATAGTGCAAAATCGCCTGCGGTGAACAATCCTGCTAGTACCGGAAAGAGGATATTGCTCCGGTTGATGTTGCGCTGCTTTTGATAATTCTTGAGGAAGAAAGGTGTCAACAACAGGCTGGAGAGAAAGACGCGGTACAGGCCGGTGATTGGTCCAGGCGCATTTGCCCAACGCACGAACATGGCAGAAAAACTCAGCGCTAGGATGCCGGTCGCCAGAGCAAGGTAGGGCAGGGGGGTGCGTCGTGCGAGTTCGGCCTTGGGCGGGGGTGTATTCATTATGAGTTCGATGAGGGGAATTTAGATGTTATTCTAACATGGCAGTTGCGCTTCTCGTGTTACACTCTTTTTTATATTTTTGGGAGTATTTATGGAACAAAGTTTTATCCCTCTCTTGTTAGTTGTTGGTTTGGCCTTTCTCGTTCCCGTGCTGCTGGCACGCTTCCGGCGCATCCCGGTGGTGGTGGGCGAGATCATGGCAGGAATCATCATCGGCCCGTCGGTTTTGAATTTAGCGAATGGTCACGAGCCCATACTGGAATTGCTGGCTGAGATCGGCTTCGCTTTTTTGATGTTCCTATCAGGGCTTGAAATAGATTTTTCGATTCTGTTCGCAGCCTCAAAGAGTAAGCGCGAAAACGGGCCGAGTGCCCTGTTGCTTGCGAGCCTTTCGTTTGCCCTGACCCTTGTCCTGGCTCTGGGTATTGGTTTTGGTTTGTTCTCAGCCGGATATGTGCGCGATCCCTGGATGATGACCTTGATCCTTTCAACAACATCCCTGGGCATCGTTGTGCCGGTCTTGAAAGAAAGCCGCTTATCTTCCGGGCGCTTCGGGCAAACCATTTTGCTGGCAGCCCTGCTGGCTGATTTCCTGACCATGTTCCTGATCACGGTTTATGTTGCCGTGCGCTCGACCGGCTTGACGTTGGAAATCTTATTGATCTTTTTATTATTTGTGCCCGTGGTGCTGTTATACCAACTTGGCCTGCGCTGGCTGCGTATCCCTGCCGTGCGGCGCATATTCGAAGAATTGTCTGACGCGACCGCGCAGATCAAAGTCCGGGGCGCGTTTGCCATCATGGTTGGCTTTGTAGTGCTGGCTGAATTGCTTGGCGCCGAATTGATCCTGGGTGCGTTTCTTGGTGGTGTTCTGGCATCCCTGTTAAGTGGATCGGGCGAGGAGAAATTACGGCACAAGTTGGACGCGATCGGTTTTGGATTTTTCGTCCCGTTGTTCTTCATCTTTGTTGGTATCCAATTTGACCTGAACGCCTTCCTGGAAGAGCCAAATGCCTGGATACTTTTGCCGATTTTGTTAGTTAGCGCGTTCAGTATCAAGGTTATCTCCTCGTTGATATTTCGATTTCGATTTTCCTGGCGCGAGACGATTGCAAGTGGGATGCTTCTCTCGGCGCGCCTTTCACTGATCATTGCTGCTTCCGCTATCGGACTGAGTCTGGGCTCGGTCAGCGAATCCACCAACGCTGCGATCATCCTGGTGGCTGCACTGACAGCCACAGTCGCGCCCTTAACTTTCAATTCTTTGCATCTGCCAGTTGCAGAAAGACGTAAGCAGATTTCCTTGATCTATGGTAATAACGATCTGGCTTTCCAGGTGGCACGTGATTTGCAAGCGCACGGGGAAGATGTTTGTTTTGTGGAAACGGAAGATGATTCGGCTGCAGAAATAACCGGTCAAGGTTTTAACCTTGAATTTGGCGCAGAAAATCTGACGGGTTGTATCGACTCGTTTCCTCCCTCGCAAATAGAAGCCTTTTTAGCTTTGGAATTGAAAGACGCCAACAACCTGGAAGCTTGTCGCGCGGCTCGTGCTCGCGGCATTGAGCATGTCATTACCCTGGTTGTGGATCCGCTTCTCTTGCCAGAGTTCAAGAGACTGGGTGTTCAGACACTGACGCCGTCAATTCACCGCAGTTCTGTGTTAGCGCTCATGGCGCGTAATCCTGCCTTGTTCGAGTTGTTGACATCCACGACTGACGATCGGGATTTGCGTGAAATGGTCCTGGAGAATCCAGAATTGAATGGCAAGCGCGTGAATGAGGTAAGTTTCCCCAGCGATCTGCGAATATTGGCGATCCGCAGGAATGACGAAGTGATCGTCCCGCACGGGACAACACGGTTGGCGATGGGCGATCATTTGACAATTCTGGGGGATCTGGATGTGATCGAAGAAGCTGAAATTTGGGCAAGTGGCTGGTAAAAAACCAGTCTCCGCCCTTATGAACGGAGACCTAATTCCAACTCTTGCAGCAGGCTGGGAAGCTGATCCAGGGTTTTGAGCGTTGCCTGTGGTTTGACCGGCAACTCGCCATCTGTGGGGTCTTCAGCGCGGCGCGTGATCCAAATACTGTACATGTCCATCTGGTTGGCTCCCAGAATATCTGCATTCAGTGTGTCGCCCACCATTGCGACTTCTTCTGCTCGAACATTGAAATATTCCAGCGCAAGCTCAAAGATTCTTTGGTGGGGTTTCCGATAACCGCAGGCAGCAGATGTTAGTATCAGTTCGAAATAAGAATCAATACCAAACCTTTTTACCAATTGTTGGACATCTCTGTCATCGCCGGCGTTGGAAATGATGCCCATTTTGTAGTTCCCTTGTTGCAAAGCTTCAAGGCAGGTGACAGTATCTTTTTCCAATTTCCAGTTTTTTTGGGTTACTGCATAATGCTCGTCCAAACTTTCTCGGATGACTCTGTCGGAGACATCAGCGTAGCCTTTTTCGGCCAACAACTCTTTCAACACCAGGAAGGTGCTGGTTTCGATCATTTGCTTATCGCGTTCGGCGTAATACTGGTGAAGCCGTTGATTGAATTCAACCGTAAAGGTATCGCATTCTGTGAGAATGTCCAGGTTGCATAAATAGTCCATCAGTGCTTGGTTGCCGCGGTGAATGACTTCAGGCCACATATCCGGTGCAACAGCATACATCAGGGTATTTCCCAAATCGAACATAACAGCACGGATAGGCATGGTTGCTAATATCCCTTATTGAAATCGAAAATATTGTATAACGGTAGGTCAGCAACGTACCGCGACAGGTTCTCGGCAAAAAGCTCCACAGCACGTTTGTCATAGTGCGTGCTGACACCGGCGATATGCGGCGTAATGATCACGTTTGGCATGCCCCACAAGGGACTATTTTTTGGCAGCGGCTCTTCGGGAAAAACATCTAATGCGGCGCCTGCCAGTTTGCCATCACTCAAGGCTTTGATGAGCGCATCGTGATCCACGATGCCACCACGGGAGATATCTACCAGATAAGCAGTTGGTTTGCAGGTGGCCAAAACATCTGCATTGACCAGTCCGCGCGTTCTGGCTGAAAGCGGAACCGCGACAACGATGAAATCGCAATCCTTTAGCATAGATTTTATCGCTTGTGCTGGATAAAGCCGGTGGACAAGATCTCCCTTCGGATCTCCCATACCTTTAGGAGTGTAACCGCTATCAATGGGGTGCATTGCATCGTTTTTGGTGGCAAGGACAGTCGTACCGAATTCTCGCAGCAGACGTGCAATCTGTCGCCCAATGCTGCCATAGCCGATGATGCCTACTGTGCTGTTTCGCAACTCGCGCGGAGTGAAACGTTCCCATCGGTCCTTCGGCCATTCGGCCTTTTTCTGAAATGTTGAGAGAGCCGGCAGTTTCCGTCCAAATGCCAGCAACATCGTCAACACATGTTCGGCGCTTTGTGGCGAGTTCGCGCCGCTCAAAGTTGTGACAATTAGGTCGGTTTTTGCGAAGAATGGTGTATCAACCAGGGAATCGATCCCGGCCCAGTGCAACTGTACCCATTTGATCTTGGAAGCAAGTGCTAGGTCCGGGAAGATGTGGTTGGTATACAGCACCTCGCAACGTGCCCAGAGTTCATCCGGTACTTCACCGACATTTTGTGCCGGATGAACGGTGATTCGTAGGGAGGAAGATACTTCCTGAAGTGGCTTGATCAGGGAAGTGCCAAAGGGCATTGTGATGAGAACGTCCACAGGGGAATCGGGTTTGCTCATTTTGCACTCAAGGTTATAGTGGCCGCCAATATAACCAATCCTAGTAATAGCCAAGTGACTGACGCCACCCCAACCTGAGCTGCTGGATACAAGAAGACTGACGCCAGAGCAATGGTCAGAAAGGCGGTTGTGTGGCGATTGAATTTATTCTTAAGCATATCACATCAAAAACCTAGAAGACCTGCCAGCCCGGTTAAAAGGCTGACAAACATGACCAAAAGGGCAGTGTAACCAATTAGTGCGCGCAGCACATCGCCTTCTTTGCCTGCCATACCTGCAGTGCTGGCCCCCACCACCACCTTGGTCGGCGCGGCAACCGAGGCCACGGCTGCTCCGGCAGTTTGCCCGGCCAGAATGGCTGGCACGCTATAAGACAGCAGTTCGGCAGTGCGCATTTGCAGCCCGGCAAACACCACGTTCGAGTTGGTGTTCGAACCGGTCATGAATGCGCCGATCGCACCGATCCAGGGTGCGACCAGGGGGAAGGCCTTTCCCACCGCGTCTGCCAATCCTTGCGCCAGCGCTTCTGTCATGCCACTGCCCTGCATTATGGTGGCCATGGCGACCATCAGCGCGATACTCAGGCTTGACGACATCATACCCTTGACCGTAGCACTCCATATTTTTTTTCCAGCGTCAGGTTTATATAACCCTGCGCGACGATAGATGAAAAACGAAATCAGCGAGGTGTAAACCAAGATTGATCCGGCATGTGTGAAAATGCGGATCGGTCGGTTCGTGCCTGCCGGGCTAACATAACCCAGAGATGTGACTGTTTCCGGGAATTGAATTTGGATCGAAACCTGTCCTAGCCAATTTTTGACAGGCGGGATGAGTAGAATGACAACGGTGAAAAGTATCAAGATGAGGTACGCTGAGAGCGCCAAAAAAAGTGGCTTACGTTCGCTTCTTTCTACCCCTTTACCTGCATCTCTCCAACGAACCACCCACATGCTTACGGCCAGCCCGGCCAACCCGCCTGTGAATGCACCCAGGTTCCACAACCCGGCTCCCGCGGCGACGGCGAACTGTACCCCACCCATCACCGCTCCGATTGTCAGTGCCGGGACGAGCAGCCGCTTTACACCCAGCCAACCATCGGCAGCGTGCGCAACCATCGGCCCAGTCAGTATACAGGCCAGCCCAAGATATAGCGCGGACTGGGGAGCCAATGTGGCTGTATCCAATCCCGTAGCAGAGAGCAGCGCGTTGAATGATGAACCCAACGAGCCAAAGGTGACTGCCCAACCATGTCCGATGGATGGGATAATGACCGCGCTGAGCGGTGTGAAGCCCAGGCCAACCAACAATGGCGCAGTTACCGCGACCGGGACGCCGAATCCACCTGCACCTTGCAGGAAAGATGCAAAAACCCAGCCAATCAGCAGCGCCTGCATGCCGCGGTCACGAGTTAATGACGGCAGTAATTTGCCGATCGTTTTGATCGCTCCTGCTTCTTCAGCAACACGATAAAGCAGGAAGGCTGCCCAGATGATTAGCAGCACGTCCATTGAGAGGATGAAGGCTTTAGTGTGAGCAAAAGCCAGCACATCCGCGCCGGCGCCGAAGAACACAACTGCCACGAAAAACGCGACAAGATAGCCTGCCGCGCCAGCGCGGGCAGCGCCCCAACGAAAGCCGATCATGAGGATTAGGATAACAAGAATGGGAAAGGCTGCAATGATAGGCATGGTTTAGTTGATTGATGGTTCTCTCAAGTAGGAATAAAGAAAGACCAGAACCGCCCCAATTAGAAGGCCTGGTAAAAGTATCAGGCCGGCTTCAGGACCGAATGCGCCGCCTGTCCATAATTCTGGTCCGTTGACGGTGATGCGCGTCAAGTGGTAAATGTCCAATCCACTGACCGGGAATCCAAAGCCAACTCCTTCGAAGAAGTTCCAGCCGATGTGTAAACCAATCGGCAGCCAGAGCTGTTTGGTGGTCAGGTATCCATAGGCCAGGAAAACGCCGGCGAGGAGGATGCCGACGGCTACGAAAAGTTTGGCATCAGTATTTGGATTTCCAAGGTGTACAATACCAAACCAAAGTGAGGATAACAGCACACCCCAAACCGGTTTCAACCCATCAGAGAGATTCTGCAAGCGGTAGCCACGGAAGAGCAATTCCTCGTTCCAGCCAACCAGAATGAAAACGGCCAACATGCCCAGGGTCCCGCCCAGAACCGTTGTAATGTCTTCCGTCTCCCAGGCAAAGCCATCGAAAGTCAGCCACCCCATATTCCATTCGATCAGGTAAATAGTCCCCATCATGAAGAAGGCGATAGCGATACCTGAGAACATATCGAGAGCAGTCCACTTGTCGAGCTTCAAGCCCAGACTCACCAGTGAGCGTTTGTCCAGGAATCGTCGTGCAAGGAAAACTGAGGGTGCAATGGCGAATAAAGCGATAGCCTGGTTGAGAAGTAGGCTGTCGGGGGAAATCTCTAGAAACAGAATTGGAACCGCAAGTGGGATCGTGATGCAGATCAATAATAGGTTATATCCAACGGTGTGAATTGCAATACGCCAACCTGCTCGGAGACGCGGTTC
>Ga0209536_100014399_pt1 | contig 11363 bp, 9 predicted proteins | sample DeeMarSeWOR28_12_FD_187461 | JGI IMG/M metagenome (GOLD analysis project Ga0209536, IMG submission 187461) | Marine sediment microbial communities from White Oak River estuary, North Carolina - WOR-2-8_12 (SPAdes) (version 2) | ecosystem: Environmental > Aquatic > Marine > Intertidal zone >... | reverse complement strand
ATCCGCAGATTCTAAATTTGTATAGATACATAACATATAGGTAGTGCAATGGATTCCAGAGAAATCAGACACAAATTTTGCAGAAGCCAGAGAACCTGTGTCCCAAAATACATTGTCCGAAAAATTCAAGGTTTCCATGAATAAGGTAGTGAAACCAGGGATTAAATCTCGTGATTAAGGGGAGAATAATTGACTAGGTATTACAAGTTACAAAAGCACCTCCTGCAAGATGGGGTGCTTTTATGGTCTAAGCCTTGTCAACATCACGAAACCGTCGTCTAAACGTTCGAGACTCAAGATAGAATCAGGGTATACTTTATATCGTGAGTTTTACTTGTGGGAATATTGTTTGACTATCAAACCAAAAAAACCATTTTTAACTGAGAACCTTTTCAACTTAAACTTCTTTCCAACTTCTTCATAGGGTAACTAGTACATGGATCAAACACAACTTAGTTGGATTACCAACTTCATTTGGGGCATTGCCGATGATGTGCTGCGCGATATTTATGTCAGAGGCAAATATCGCGATGTTATCTTACCGATGACGGTCATCCGTCGATTGGATGCGGTATTGGAATCAACCAAATCGGAAGTCATCAAGACCAAGCAACTTCTGGATGATGCCGGTGTAACCAACCAGGATGGAGGCTTGCGCCAGGCTTCCGGGCAGGCTTTCTATAACACCTCGCCCTTCACATTGCGGGATTTGCACGCCCGCGCTCGCCAACAGCAATTGAAAGCTGATTTCGAGGCTTATTTGGATGGATTTTCGCCCAACGTGCAGGAAATCCTCAATAAATTCAAATTCCGCAACCAGATTCCAACACTAGTGGAGAATGACATTTTGGGGGCGTTGATCGAGAAATTTCTGGATTACAAAATCAACCTCAGTCCTGAACCCGTTTTGGATGCCGATGGAAGTGAACGATTGCCCGGTCTGGATAACCACGCCATGGGCACCATCTTCGAAGAATTGATCCGCCGTTTCAACGAAGAGAACAACGAAGAAGCCGGGGAGCACTTCACCCCACGCGACGTGATCACCTTGATGTCTGACTTGATTTTACTACCCGTGGCGAAGCAAATCGAATCGAGCACGTATTTGGTTTATGATGGTGCTTGCGGCACCGGTGGCATGTTGACGTTGGCTGAAGCACGCTTACAAGAACTGGCTGATGAACGCGACAAATCCGTTTCCATTCACCTATTCGGGCAGGAAATCAACCCGGAAACTTACGCCATCGCTACAGCCGATTTGTTGTTGAAGGGAGAAGGGGAAGAGGCTGAGAATATCGTGCACGGCTCTACGCTTTCTCAGGATGCCTTTCCCGATAAGCGTTTCGATTTCATGCTCTCCAACCCGCCGTATGGCAAAAGCTGGAAGACCGATCTGGAGCGCATGGGCGGCAAGAAGGATTTGCGCGACCCGCGCTTTGTAATCACGCATTATGGCGACCCGGAATTCAGCCTGGTGACCCGTTCCAGCGATGGACAGTTGCTCTTCCTGGTCAACAAGATTTACAAAATGAAGCGCGACACCCCCCTGGGTAGCCGGATTGCCGAAGTGCATAATGGTTCCAGCCTGTTCACCGGCGATGCCGGTCAGGGAGAGAGCAATATCCGCCGTTGGATCATCGAAAACGACTGGCTGGAGGCCATCGTCGCCTTACCGTTGAATATGTTCTACAACACCGGCATCGCCACGTATATTTGGGTGATCAGCAACCGTAAACCAGAACACCGCCGCGGCAAAGTGCAGTTGATCGATGCTACCCAGTGGTACCAGCCCTTGCGTAAAAATCTGGGGGATAAAAATTGTGAACTGGGAGAGGCGGATAACCAGCGCATAGTAAATGCCTTCCTGGATTTTGAGGAAAGCGAAAAGAGTAAGATTTTTCCCAACCAGGCCTTTGGCTATTGGAAAGTGATGGTGGAACGACCCCTCCGTTTGCAGGTTTCTCTGGATACCGAATCCCGCGTAAATCTCCGGGAGGCTTGCCAGGAAAAAGATGACCAGGAATTGGCTGATTTGGTGGATCAACTGGCGGGCGAGATGGGGCCTGGCCCGCATCTGGACTTCAATCATTTCTTAAGTACGGTTGAATCCAAAGCCGAGCTCCGCTTCTACAAGCGTCATCAAACTCTTTGATTTTGGACAAACCAAGATCTGTCCATTAATGCTATACTTTATGATTGGCAATCAATGGGCGCATGGCTCTTTTAATTTATTTTAATACCGCTTGTGAACATTCATACCATAATATTAAGTGTCGTTGTTGGTATCTAATTGGGTTCCTTCTTGATCTAACTGTTACTTGGTTTACGCCGCTGGGATTAGAGCCTTTAGATCTCGCCTTTTCGCTGTCTCTTATATTGATGCTTGAATTGGAGCAAAATGCACTACTACTTTACAGCCGTTAGCCTTGTGGCCGGCATTTGTCTGGGGTTTGGCATCGCTTACTTATTTGTTGGCCTGCGCCGGAAAGATAATAAAGCATTAAACCTCACCTTTGCCATTTTTGCCTTGTGTTATGCTGCCACGTTATTTAATGGAATCAGGTGGTATTCAACCACCAGTGTTTCAGAATTTATAGCGATCAACCGTTTTGATTCGATTTTTGTAACTGGAGCATTTGTTAGCCTCATTTGGTTTATCTCGCTTTATACAGGTTTCCAGCCGCGTATATTCTTATGGGTATTGTCTGCTGTCTTTATTGTAACAAGCCTTGTTTTCCTTATCTCTCAGGAGGCTTTTACTGGGGAGATTTCAGGCTTATCCTACATAATCTTACCCTGGGGAGAAAAGTTAGCTGACCTGGAATCGGCTGGGAGTATTTGGCTCGATATTAATTTTCTTGCCAGACTGGTAACACTAGGTTATATAATATTTGCCATAATCCGGCAATATTGGCTTGGAGAGCGCCAACCGGCCATCATATTGGGGCTGGGCATACTTCCTTTCATTGTCGGTATCTTCTACGAGGTTTTAGGCGAGAGCGGTTTGGTACCCTACATCCCCTTTGGGGAATTTGGCTTTTTAGGTATTGCGATTGCTGCCAGTTTGCAAATGGCAAACTCGGTCATAGAAACCGAGGAAGCACTGGAGCAATATCAGCGTAACCTAGAGAAATTGGTAAAGGAACGGACCACAAAATTAGAGCAAACGAATCTGCAACTTACTCAAGAGATCAACCAGCGACAGCTAGTGGAAGCTGACCTTCGACAGAGCGAGCGGCAAGCCAGAGCATTGCTTAACGCCCCACCGGATACAGCCATGTTGCTCGAACCGGATGGCACCATCCTGGAAATTAACGAAATCGGCACACAACGCCTGGGTGTAAGCATGTTAGAAGCGATAGGTATCAACATTTTCGATTTATTGGAGCCGGAGGTTAGAGAGCCCAGGCGGGAAAAGTTCGAGGAAGTGAAAATAACAAAACAACCAGTACGCTGGGAAGATACACGTGGTGGGATGTATTTCGACAACCAGTTGTTCCCCATCCTGGATGACGAAGGGTCGGTGGCTAGCATCGCTGTCTTTGCATCGGATAACACGGAGCGGAAAATGGCTCAAATCGCGCTCGTCGAGTCGGAGGAGAAATTCCGCAACTTGGCAGAGCAGTCGCCGAATATGATTTTTATCAACCAGATGGGCAGAGTCGTTTACGCGAACCGTATGTGCGTGGAGGTGATGGGTTATTCTTTGGAGGAGTTTTACTCCCCTGATTTTGATTTCTTCTCATTGATCGCACAGAACAGCCTGGACCTGGTTAAAGAAAATTTCCAATCACATTTGAGCGGTCAAGACTTACCACCTGATGAATATGAGCTGGTCACAAAAGATGGGGCGCTGATACAAGTAATTATCGCTCCAAAGATAATTAAGTATGGAGAAGAGGATGCCATCCTGGGAATCGTGACTGATATCACTGGTCTTAAGCATGTGGAGAAAGAGTTGCAGCAGCGAGTTGATGATTTGGACATGCTCAACCAGGTGGGACATGTCGTAACATCCATAGCAGATGTCCTTGTCGCGTTGGAGTGTATCAGTGAGATCATCACCGGACATTATGAAGCTCGATATACACATATCATCATGTTTGGAGATGAACTCGATGGGGTGAAGATCCTGGTTGGTTATGACCGGGAGATCGGTAACCTTGAGCGATCACAACTCGACGCTTCCATAATGGGGGAATCAGTCCTCAAACAACTAGATGATATTAAGGAAAGTTTGGTCGTCTCTGAGATCCAGGACGCGTCCTGGCCTATCCCACTGCTTGATTTGTTGAAGGAATACGAGGTCCAAACAGCAATGATGGTACCGATTAAAATAAGAGGTAATCTTGCCGGTTTTATGGCTGTAACCCACGACCAGCCTGAAAAAACGTTCACACAAGGTGAGGTAAAACTGGCAGAAACGGTATCGCGTGAAATCTCCCAGGTGATTGAAAACTCCCATCACCAGGCACAAGAAAGGCAGGCTGCTGCAGGCAGAGAACGCAGGCGTTTGGCGCGAGACCTGCACGATTCAGTCACCCAGACGATGTATTCGGTCAGTATTGTGGCTGAAGCACTGCCGCGATTGCTGAATCGCGATTTTAAGCAGGCAAAAGACAGCGCGGTTACCCTGCGGCAGATGACCTTGGGTGCCCTTGCAGAAATGCGCACCCTGCTCTTCGAGTTACGCCCTGAAGCTCTGGAAAAGGCCAATTTGAGTAACTTATTAGGACAACTGGCGGATATCCTGACGGGCCAGACCTATATCCCTGTAGATCTACAAATTGATGTGGAACCGGATCTGCCTGTCGAGGTTAAAATAGATTTCTATAGGGTTGCCCAAGAAGCTTTTAGCAATATCAGAAAACACGCGCAGGCAACCCAGGTCTCGGCAATATTGAGAGCTGACCCGGAGCTGGTCGTGCTCACCATCCAGGATAATGGTCGTGGATTCAATCCACAGGCCATCCCAGATGACAAGATGGGTTTACGCATCATGATGGAGCGCGCCAGGGAGATCGGCGCTAAATTGGATTTGGAAAGCAAGAAGGATAAGGGCTCGATGGTCAAATTATCCTGGGAGATGGATACCATACTTTGATCGCTGGTCGATTCGCACTGGTTATATCTAAATTGAATATGTTTGGATTTACTTGCATAGCAAGGTATAATACCGGGTGCTTAGGTTATTACAGATTTCAAAAACACTCGATTTCTATTCATAAAAGTTACCTTGACGTGGATTGATTACAAGGATGCTATGACCACACAGACACCGATTCGGGTAATGATTGTAGATGACCACAACCTTGTCAGGGATGGAATCAAATTGCTCTTATCTACCTATGACGAGTTGGAGATCGTCGCGCTGGCTGAAAACGGTCAACAGGCGATTGACTTTTGCTCCCAGGCCAATCCGGATGTGATCCTGATGGATATCGTTATGCCGGGGATAGATGGTCCCAGCGCTACGGAACGTATCTTACAAGAGAGCCCCGAGGTAAAAATTATAACCCTGACCAGTTTTCTGGAAGAAGATCTGATTACACGGGCGATTAACGCAGGAGCAGTGGGTTATATACTTAAAAACGTCAGTGCGCCCAAATTGGTAGATACCATTAAGGCTGCCCACCTGGGCCAGCCGACGATAGATGGCCGTGTCGCGAAAGTATTGCTAAAGGCTTCCCAGGAGCCTGCTGCTCTGGGGTATGACTTGACCGAGCGTGAGCGTGAGGTTTTAGCCCTGATGGTGGAAGGCAAGACCAACAAAGAGATCGCCGAGCAGTTATGCCTCAGCCCGGGCACCATCCGGGCTTACGTCAGCACGATTTTATCTAAACTTGGCGCCGGCAACCGCACCGAAGCGGCTACGCTGGCTTTGCAGAATAATATCCTAATTTCATAGAATCTATCTAATCACTTATACACGCCAAGGTTTGCAATACAACCTGTTTTGACCCCTCCATGACCTATGGAGGTTTTTCTTTATACTCCTTGTGGTCCAATACCCTGACAATTGTCAGTAGTGAATAACATTCAAGTATCCAATACAAGTCGCATCATGTGGCAGTTCTCCTATGCAGTGATTTTTTATAATATAAAGGTAAGGATCAAACCTGTGAAAGGATAAGATAGGAAAATTGAATTGAAATTTAGAATAAAGGAGGGGGAAACTGGGAGTAAATGATTGAACTCGAATGAAGTGCAAATAGAACCCAAGGCATACTTTACTGGATGTATCAGGGTTACACATAGAGCATTCAATTTAGTATATCTGCGTGACCTAAACCGGTCAAATTTAAAAAAATTAAATAAAGAGGAGAATATAACATGTTTGATTGGACATCAATAACTCAAAACTTCGTGGAAGGTCTTGGTAACTTCATCATAGCATTGATTATCCTCGTTGTTGGCTATATTGTCGCCCGCATCATCGCCAATATCGTACGACGTTTGTTGAGGCGCACCAACCTGGATAACCGCCTGGCAGATTCGTTGAGCGAACCAGAAGAGCGCAGGGATATCAGAGTTGAAGATGTGATCGCCAAGATCACCTTCTGGATTCTGATGCTTTTCGTTTTTGCGGCATTCTTCGATCGATTAAACCTGACTGGTCTTGGCAAACCTCTAGGATCCTTCTTGGAACAATTGACCACAGTTTACCTCCCTGCAATATTTGGAGCAGGTGTCATACTATTCGTCGCCTGGTTAGTGGCAAGCGCGTTGAGGTTCCTGGTTCATAAAGGTGTATCGCTAACGAAGTTGGATGAACGTCTCAGCAAACATGCTGCACTGGAAGAGGGTGAACAGGTGTCTTTTGGTGAAAACCTGGCCACTGCGACCTTCTGGTTCGTCATTTTGCTGTTCTTACCTTCGGTCTTGTCGACTCTAGGATTGGAAGAGATCGCCAAACCGGTAAATGACGTATTTTTGGCGATATTCAATTACTTGCCCAATATCTTAGGTGCCCTGGTTGTATTGGCCATTGGCTGGTTCATCGCCCGCGTTGTACGCCAAATCGTAGGGAACTTGCTGAAATCCATCGGCACAGACCAATTGGGACACCGTGGTGGCCTATCAGAAGAGCGTTCACTGTCAGACTTAATCGCCATGCTGCTTTACATCGTCATCCTGGTTGTGGCAGTCATCGCTTCATTGGATGCGCTTGACATTCCTGCCATAACTATTCCCGCCACCCAAATGCTCAGCACGATCATAAACGTTATCCCCAACCTGATCGGGGCAGCATTGTTATTGATCATCGCTTATGCTGTAGCAAGGCTGGTTGCGAACCTGGTACGTGACTTATTAGGTGGTCTTGGGTTCGACACGATACCAGAAAGGCTCGGTCTGAAGTGGAGCGCTGAGAATACTCCATCACAATGGGTAGGTTATCTGACCTTATTCGCCATCATGTTGTTTGCTGTCGTCGGAGCACTTGAGATGCTGCAAGCCCAGTCTCTTGTGGTCATCATGAATGTCTTCATCGCCTTCTTCTGGAGAGTCGTGTTGGCGGTGGTCATCTTCGCGATTGGCCTTTACCTGGCTGGGATCGCATACAGAGGCATATTGGCAACTGGCACCAACCAAGCCAACTTCATAGGTCGGGCAGCCCAGATGGCGATCATCGTATTTGCAGCCGCGATATCCCTACGTACGATAGGTGTAGCCGATGACATCATCAATCTTGCCTTCGGTATAACCCTGGCAGCACTCGGATTGGCAGTCGCCCTCTCATTGGGTCTTGGTACTACCAAGATTTCCGAACGCGAAGTCGATAAATTCATCTCTGTCATGCGCGAGCCTAAGGACGAGGAATAGCGATTCACAAAAACACATATTTGCGTTTATCCAGTTTAGCGTGGATAATTCCGAAAACAGGCATGCAAGTCCTGCCCGCATGCCTATTTTCTGGCACTCACGGTAAGGGTAAAGTATTTGGCTGCCACTACCTAAAACCCTACCCTGACATCTGTCAGTAGTGAATTTCCTTCAAATATCCAATGAAATTCACATCAAGTGACAGTTTTCTGATAGCTGATATTTATATATGATGGTTAAGAACAATAATCTATCTAGAACAATAATCTATCTGAATGTAAAGGAGAATTTGATGAAGAAAACAGTTGTATTAGCTCTGATGATTTTGGCCATTTTGTTTGTGGGTGTACTTCCTGCCCTGGCAGCAGAACATGAACCCGAAATGTCTCGCCTGACCGTGGTCAACAAGACCGACGGGAAGGTCTTCCTGCAATTGAACGGCACGAATGCCCATTTCCTGACCATTGGTGCGGGAAGCACTGCTGAATTTACAGTGGAGAGAGAAGAATACGTACGCCAGACCTGGGCCTGCGGCGCATATGCTAAAGGTTTACTGGACATGTCCAGCCAGGTTAAGCTGGTCTTCACCCCTTGTGGTATTGAAGCTCCCAACGCGGGTGAGCCCACCCAGGAGAAAATCGACATGGCCGATTCACCTGGAGGCCTGTACTGGCGCTACCAGGATGTCGAGTAAACTATACATTCTATATAAAAAACACAATGCCCCGCCAATTCTGGCGGGGTTTTTTTATTTAACAGTTTTCCAGATGTAAGACACCCGTCAACGTTAGTACTGACAAACGTCAGTATCTAAAACCTCCAATTGTAGTCTCAGAAATGCATCATATGACAATTCCCACGAGTGCATAATTAGTCTAAAGTAATAGTGTCAGGAGTTACCTTAAGAAGTAGGTTTTCTCGCTCAACTGCATAAACCCGCTATGTAATCAATTAGGATGCCGAATGGATATTATCATTGCGACCAGTTCTGCTGATCTGCGTATTGCTCTCGAGTTATTGATCCGAGAGGAAGCAGATATATCTGTTACTGGGACAACGAATAAAACGGAAGGACTGTGCGAATGGATAGAGACGAACCGACCAGACCTGCTCTTGTTGGACTGGGAGCTGGTCGGTAACTCTTCCACAAAGATACTTGGGACAATAAGCCGTCTAACATTACCCCCGAAAATCATCGTAATTGCAGAAAATGAAAGTATAGAGGAAGTAGCCTTAAAAGCCGGGGCAGATTCATTAATTCAAAAAGGCTACTCGCGCAAAGGGATGCTGGAGTCTATTCGAGAAATCGGTCCAGAATAAGTTGGTTAGATTATTTTATGGAGTGAAAGGAGAAGACAACCATGGCAAATGCACAAGCGGACGATCGTGAAAAGGGATCGGCTTTTGAATGGTGGATGATATCGAATCTCGCCTTTGGGGCGGGATTTTCAGCCTTCATCTCGCTATTGATCCCACCCTTCGTCACCAATGTGACCGGCAACGCGGCGGATGCCGGCATCATCATGGCCATCATCAGCCTGGCAGCCGTGCTGGGTCCGGTTTTGGGTGGTTTCGCCGATAAGTACCGCGCCCACCGGTTAGTACTGAGCCTGGGGGTATTGGGTATGGCGCTGGGTTTCTTTATGTATTCTATCTCCGCCGAGGCAAAAGCGCTCTACGCCCTGGATGCCATCACTTTGGGGGTCTCGGTGGCGGCGATTAACGCCGTAGGACCGGTCTTCATCGTGGGGGCAGGTTTGTCGCAGGGTTTGCTGGCGAAACGCCTGACGACCTTCAACCTCCTGGCGCCTATCGGCCAGGTCATCGGCGGGGCCATGATGGCCGCGGCGGCTAATGCTGGTATGGGTTTTGACGCGCGCTTTATGATTGCAGCGGCAGTGATGCTGATTTGTTTTGTGATCACCTGGTTCTCCAGCGCCAAGCCCGCCAAACGAATCATCCTGCAGGAAGACAAGCCGGATGAAGCCCATGAGGATGCGAAAAAGTCCATTGGGTTGAAGCAAGTATTCATCTCCACTTTTGGCCTGTACCTGTTGATCCTGATCCTGAGTTCTACCGGCAATAACGGCATCAACGCCCAGATCGCCAACATCCTGCCCAACGTGTATGGCATCGACGAGGCGACCACCTCTAGCTTGATCTCGCTGGCCGGTTTGCTCAATATCCTGTTCTTCTTCGTGGCAGGGGCCTGGCTATCGCGCTCGGGCGCCATGCCGGACTTCACCACCGGCAATATCATGCGCCTGGTGGGTGCTATCGGTTTGGCTGTGTTGGGCTTGGCGGCGAAGTCACCGATCCTGCTGGTGGCGGCATCAATGCAGATCTTCTACCAAGCCAACCCCTTCGTACGCCTGACCCAGTCCGTGTTGGCCATGCGCTTCTCGAGCATCCCGCCGGGCCAGGCCAGCGGCTGGGTGATCGCCGCGGCTGCCTTCGGTTCCTTCCTGGGCTCGCTGATCGGCGGCTGGCTGGCGGATGCGGTCGGCTTCAACGCCATCAACTGGATGGGCGCCATCGCCGTTGGAGTGGCAGTACTGTTGATATTTATCGGTTTATGGCCCGCTGAACGTAAAAAACGAGCTGAGGAGCAGGCCGCGGCTGCACCGGCAGGCTGAGAATCGCAAGCAAGATTGAGGTGTTTACGATGCGTATTGGCTGTCTGCTGACCCTGGTTATATCCTTAGCACCACGCATGGTGTTGTTGTTCCTGTGGCTGTTCACAAACCGGGTGAGCCAGGCTTTTGAGGGTATCCTCCTGCCGCTGCTGGGTTTTCTTTTCCTGCCCTTCACCACCTTGGCTTATGTGCTGGTCTGGAACCCAGGAGAAGGGGTTAGCGGCGCGGCCTGGCTCCTGGTGATCGGTGGCCTGTTATTCGACCTGGGCACCTACGCCGCCAGTCGTTACGGCTCTCGTCCCAATGTAAAGCTAAACAGCTGATCAACTTGAATCGTATGGACCTTGCGAAGGTTTTTAGGATTGAGAGGCGGAAGTTACCGAATAATGACTGGTCTTAAATGAAGGCAGCGATTTCCTTCGCAAGGTTCTACTTAATTTTGGAGCTTAATCCATGAACACGATATCACCGATTGAACTCTTTATCGCCCTATTTATCGGCATGGGACCCGTTAAGGTCTTGCTGGTCTATATCGCCATGACCGAAGGAATGGAAAAGGAAGTCCGCCGCCAGGTCGCCAAACGCACGGTGCTGGTGGCGGGTGGGGTCGGGCTGGGTCTTTTCCTGGTCGGCGCCATATTGCAGGCTATGCTGCATTTTTCGATCGGTTCGCTGACCATCTTTGGCGGTCTGATCCTGCTTGTCCTGGCGTTGAGCATGGTGATCGGGAGCCAGAAAAGCTCGGGAGCGGAGCATGGCGACACCGATCCGATGAGCCTGGCGACCTCACCCCTGGCCATCCCGTTGATGCTTAACCCGGTTGGGGTGGTGATCCTGATGGTGGCCTCGGTGGAGGTGCAGGACCTGGGGCTAGGGTTGGTGATCATAGCCATGATCCTGGTC
>Ga0209536_100014398_pt1 | contig 11364 bp, 6 predicted proteins | sample DeeMarSeWOR28_12_FD_187461 | JGI IMG/M metagenome (GOLD analysis project Ga0209536, IMG submission 187461) | Marine sediment microbial communities from White Oak River estuary, North Carolina - WOR-2-8_12 (SPAdes) (version 2) | ecosystem: Environmental > Aquatic > Marine > Intertidal zone >... | reverse complement strand
AAGACCTAAGTGAGGGGCTGTCTTCCTGCCATAAGCGGTCCCTGGAAATCAGGCAGGCCCTGGAATTGATAATAGAGCAAAGCGATCCAAACTATGTTTACTGGTACGAGAGCAGAGGCAGGGGCAAATTTCTCTGGGCCTCACCAGTGCAAGTGGCACCGATTCTAGAGGAACTCCTTTTCCACCGAGCCAAGCCATACATTTTTACCTCCGCCACCCTTGCTGTTGGGAAGAGTCTCGAATTTTTCAAAAAGAGGCTTGGACTGCCGCTGGAAACCAAGGGTCTGATCCTGGATGCTCCCTTTGACTATGGCGAGCAAGCGTTGATTTACCTGCCCAAGCATCTCCCGCTGCCGGATTCGCCCACCTTCATTCCGGCTCTCACCAAGGAAATATCAGCTATCTTGACTGAAACCGGAGGGCGAGCATTCATCCTTTTTACCAGCCATCGCAATCTGCGGGAGGTGTACTCTCGGCTGAGCCAGAAGGACGGTTTCACTCTGCTGGTACAGGGGGAACAGCCAAAAGGTACTTTGCTCAAGCGCTTCCGCGACGATACCTCCTCGGTGCTCCTCGGTACAGCCTCCTTCTGGCAGGGGGTTGACATGCCCGGAGAGACTCTCAGTTGCGTGATCATCGACAAATTGCCCTTCGCACCGCCAGATGACCCGCTGGTGGCTGCACGACTGGAGAAGATCTCTGAAGCAGGAGGGAACCCTTTCTGGGACTACCAGGTGCCCAGTGCTGTGCTCACTCTCAGGCAAGGGCTAGGGAGGCTCATCCGGAGAGCCACGGACACGGGAATTCTCGCCGTTCTGGACTGCCGTCTGTTCAAGAGGTCCTACGGGAAACTTTTCCTGGAAAGTTTGCCGGCAAGCACTATCACCCACCAGCGCGAAGATATTGGCAGGTTTTTGAAAGGAAGGGACGTTGGTAGGGGTTAAAGATTTTCAACACACACGCGTAAAATTGAATTGCCAGTGAGGTATCATTCCTGCCAACGTCACCTGTTTCTCAACCACGAACCATGGCTGTCATTCCCATCTGAGGCAAATTCTCTGATATCCACTTCCCATTTCGTAGGTATACCAGTAGGTACACGTAGGATTTGTCCTGCCAAACATTACCGAGACTCCTCCGCCTATCTTCTCACCGTAAAGGTTTGGAATTCTTTCAACCGTATAATTTTTCATGTTTATAGGCTCAACTTTTACCAGTACCCCCCTCTTGTCAAAGTATAGCCTCAGTTCCTGTACGAACTCTCCTTGCGCTTTTGCTACCCTTTGGACGCAAGAAATGCCCACTGCTGCAACAAGCACTACCAAAACGGTAAACCACACCACCTTTTTCGACTTCATCTTCCTACCTCCTCTCCTCATTGGCTAAACATTTGTGAACCCATCAAAGATTTTTCAGCTTTCCTGCGGTTTCATCACAACTGCCTTGATCAGCCCGATACGAGTACCCAGCCTTTGCATCCCCCCTTATCACCCCCTTTGCTAATCTTCTGGAAAGCTCGCCATTCAGCTTGCATGAGACCTCTAAAGATCACATTCAGTTTCCCTTGCTCCCAGGTCTCATCCCTTGAGTTGAGCTATTTGCAATTTGTCTAGTCAGCTGAAAAGGTCGAAAAGTCCTCATCAACCTAAAAATTGAGAGTCAGGCGAAAGAGGACAAGTCGATCCGGTGCAATGGATGGGTTAGCCGGATCTGTGTCTTGAAACTTGAAGTGTTCGTCCAGGATGTTTTGCACTTCTATAGTAAAAATGCCGTACCGCTTTGGCATGCGGTATCCAAGTGCACCGTCCAGGACCCAGAACTGATCGTCATCTTTTACTGTGTCCAAGTCAGGATCCCCAAACCTGCCATCCTGGTAACCGTAGGTAGCTTTAGCACCGAGGAAAAAGCCCGAGGGGTGAAAAAAGTTGCCACGCCAGAGCACTCGGTGGGTGTCCAGTTTAGGGGTTGCCGGGACTCCACCAAATTCATTCCCCCTGTCAGACTTCTCATAGAGATACTCCAGGGTAGAAGCAAACCGCGGATGTGGAGCCCAGTAGAGATAAACCCGGCCGAGATATTCATCCCAGTCCGCAGAGCGGTCAACGAAAACTCCAGGGGTAGTTTCGGTGCGGTAAGGCACACTAAGATCGCGCCAGGACAATTCTGCTCCACCATAGAGTTCAGGGGAAAAATTATGATCAAGGGCCACGCCATAAAGCCAAGATACTGTGCCTCTCTTGTCGTCAAAGAATTGGTTGAATCCAGCAACCTGCGTGGGTTCCACAGTCTGATCCGATACCAGTGTCCTCGTAAGCACCCTGAATGCAGAGAGGCGCAGGGTTGATGCCGAAGTCATGTTCCAAGTTAGACCTAGTTTTGGATTCACCTTCTTTTGCTCAGTTGCTTCATCGTCGAAATGATCGTAACTTAATCCTCCGGTCGCGTTAACCTTGGGCAAGGGCTGGAAATGCGCGTATATATAGCCGTTGGTATGGTGGATGTCTCTGCGCAACTTATCAGGGGGAGGATCGGGAGGAAAAGGAGGGACAAAATCTATCTTAGTGGTACGGTGGAGATCTGCATCAAAGTGACCGATTCCTGTCGTTAGATTGAAGCGTTCCAAGCGAAAGAGGTGCTGGGCTTCGAAGCTGTAGCTATCCTCCTTCTCGTCGATGTTTACCGATACAACCGGGTCGAAGTCATCCCGCTCTTCATCTCTATCCTGCGCAATAAATGAGAGGATCACATCGCTATTGGGCGAGAAGGCATGATGAAATCCAAGACGATAGGTGGAAAGATCTTCATTTACCTCGAGATTTTCACGGAAATCATCAGGATCAAAGGCTAGGTTCAAATCACCCGTATTGAGGTCTTTATAGCGAAACTCTGCCTGCACGCTGGTCTTGGGCGACAGACTCACTTGGGTAAAAACGTTATAGATGTCCTCATCCAGATCGTTATTTTCGCGAAAGCCGTTATTTTCATAGTGAAACTGGCCGAGGCTGTAAGAGACTCTTCCCCATACGGCGGAATGGACGAGATCGTCGCCCAGAGTATCATGGTTGCCCGCGACACCATTGGCTTGCAGGGCAAAGCGATTGCGAAGGAAAAGAGGATTGAACTCGTTAAAAGAAGGGTCCGAGGGGCCTGCACCCTGTAAGATGAGGAGATTGCTCTCAGCTAGTTGAGGCTGAAGCGGTGTGATATTCAAGGGTTGCAAAAGTTGTGACTGGAGAAGTTCGCTAACCCTGGCGATCTCGTGTCGCGGCCGTGAAAAATACAGATCGGCAAGCAATCTGTGGGAAGAATAGTTACTCGGGTCGGTGTTGACTGATTTCCACCCTTCCACCAATGCGAGCTGCTCGAATCCGATATCTTTATAAATAGACGCAAGACTGGCGCTCCGTGCTGCAAGGTCCTGGTCCAACAGCAAGCGAGACCTGTACACGGCGCGATTATTATTCAGTTCGATGGATTTCTGCATGTCCCACATTGCCTCTATGGGACGATTAACTGTCTGTTTTCGAATAGCATCATAGAACCAGGGCGTAGGGTCCAGCGGGTCGAGTTCTTTGGCAACGGCGAACTGAGAAGCATCTAACTTCGTCCGTTTTTCATCAAAGTAGGCTTTACCCAAATAGCTACGGATCATTGAGTTGTTGGGGTCAAGCGTTGCGGCAATCTCAATTTCACTGCGGCCAACCTCGAGGTCACCATCACGGATTTTCGTAAGGCCAAGGCCTAGCCTGGGAAGGGGATCTGCCTGATCAAAGAGAATCGCTTTTTCAAAAGCCCCTTTTGCCTTTTCAAGTTTCACCTGCGTAAGGTAAGCGAATCCGAGTACGGTCTGGGTGCGGGCCAGATTGGGATTGAGGGCCACTGCTCTCTTCGCTGCTTCAAGAGATCTATCAAGATAATTGAACGATAACCACAATTCGGACAGTCGGGCCCAGGCAAGTCCGTTTTCTGGATTCAGCTTCACTGCTTCCTGGACACTGTCCAGTGCTCCTCGAAGGTCAAAGCGTGCCTGTTGTGCGCATGAGAGTGCAACTTTTGCCACCGAGGATTTAGGATTCAATTGCACAGATTTCTGCGCCAGATGAAATGCTCTGTCCTTCTGGTTCTGCACGACTGCAATGACTGCCTGCAGGGCAAAGGCGTGGCTGCTGGAAGGATCAAGGTTCAGGGCCCTCTCGATATCAGCCAGTGCTTCCTCAACACGACCCACCGTGAGGAGCAACGCAGCCCTGTAGGTGAAAAATCTTGGATCACTCACCTGTTCGGAAACTTCCTCCAGGCTGGAAAATGCACCTGCTATGTCACCTTGCCAGTAGAACTCGAGAGATTTTCGCGTCATTGCCTGCCAATCGGCTCCCACCCCACCAGGAAAATCACCTGGAAGATAATCCAAAACGGGTGGGTAATAGAGGGCCCATGCAACTGCATCCCTGGGGCGGACGACAACCTGCAGCGCGGGTGCTTGCCCTTTGAGGGCCAGTGCCGATTGGCCACTTGTCAAGAGAAGACTGCCGGCCTCATTTGAGGCTGCTACCTTTCCCTCAAATACAGAAAGGAAGGTTTGCTCCTGCTCAACCCGCACCAAAAATTCTGTGCCCTCTACTGCACCATTGACGAAGGGTGTACTCAGGTTGAGAGTTCGTGGTATCCGGCTCAAGAAGTGAGCGGCACCGGAGAGGAGTTTGAGCAAAAGAGTTTGTTCCTTTTCCGGTCCGGCAAAGGTAAGTGTGGTGTTCTGATCGAGACGGATAGTTGCCTCGTTGCGCAGAACAACAGCAGCCCGGCTTAACTCCAGCACCCGTAGTATATCACCAGAGCAGTAGGTATCATTCACATTGACAGGCACCCACTCGGTTTCACCCGCTCTTCGGGCCTGGACAACACCTTGCACTGAGACAATTTTGGCTACCCACTCACTACAGGTTTCTGCAGCCCCTACCAAAGTGGCTGGACAAGCCAAGAATAAGTTTGCCACTGAAATTAGAATACAGACAATTTTTTTGGCCTGCTTCATGGCATCCCTCTGCTGAGTTGTCTTCACACCTATTGTGGCGCCACAAACCTTTCCATCTTTAATTTTTTTCTCACTTTTTATGAAAGCAAACTAATCCAGTCCAACTCTCCCCGGGTGGATTCTCTCTGTAGTTTTCACATAACCTGAGATAAAAGAGAGAAGGCCCGTCTTGTTCAGTGAGTTGCAGGAACGTATGGAACTTCTCCATGGCCTTTTCCCAGAATTGTCCCTGGTAAGCACCGAGGGCTTCAGCAAAAAGGCCACAGAGATTTCGCTGTTTTTCGCTCGATTCCTCTTTGCGACAAATCAACTCATGGAGCACAATGGGCTTTGATTTGCCGCTCAAAAGAAATGTGCCAAGCTCTCTGGTTAGGAAATCATCCACGTGATGAAGTACGTCTGCTGAGGCCAATATGTTTGTGCCCAAGTGTTTGTTGAGGCCCTCAATCCTTGATACGGTGTTGACGATATCTCCCACAGCTCGGTACTCGAAATGATCAATGGCGCCAACACTGCCTAGGGCCAAGTGTCCCGAGTGCAAACCTATTCGGGTAGGGAGTTGAAATACCGCGGAATTCCGGTTGAATTGATCCACGGTACGGGAAATCTCAAGGGCAGCAAGACAGGCTTGATACCTCAGTTTCGCATCAGGCCGCGTCGTTGTCCACAGGGCCATCATAGAGTCTCCTACGACATCCGATACGATCCCGCCGTACGTTCTCACTGGTTCGAAAAGGGCTGCGTAATAGGTGTTGAGAAAAGCCCTCAGTTCCTCTGGGTCCATGGCCTCCGATAGGGTGGTGTATTGTTCAGCATCAGTGCACAGACAGGTGCCGTAAACTATCTTGGCGCCTGATTGAATGTGTGCCACGTCTTTCGCCAACTGATCCACCATTTTTTCGGGGAGGTAGTAGCCGAAGGCCTTTTTGATGTTTTGCCGCTCCCTGTGCGCTTCGAAATAGTTCCAGAATGTTGCAGCCAGAAAAGCGGCAGGTGCCTGAATAAAGAGAGTAGATGCCAGGGGATACCAAATGCCGGCATGGTCGAACTGATAGGAGGCAAGCATAAGGTAAAGAGCACTAAGAAGAATGACGGCCAGGGCGGCGTAGATAGTGGGAAAGAGTCGACAGACCGAGCCAACAAGCATACCCCAAAAGAAGATTACGAAAAGGTGACTGACGAGATAGAGTGGCCTTACAGGCATGTCTTCTAAGAGGTTGGCAAAAGCAGTCGCGGCGATTTCAACTCCGCTAATGTCTACCCCACTCGGTTTCGAGAATGTGGTGTAAAAGCCGTCTTTCTGCTCTGGGCGCAGCCGTTCCGATAGACCGACAAAAACAGCCTTCCCTCTGAAATCGAGATCCATCTCACCACCATCTGCTGACTCCCTCGTTTGCAGCATTTCAAAATAAGGTATTGTGCGAATGGTGCCCGGAGGGCCATAGAAGTTAAGATAGTGACTGTTAGGACTCTGGTACATGCTTATGAGTGATATGACCATTGACTTACTATTCTCGTCAATGGGACGAGCCGCTAACTCCCCGAGCATTTTGTCTGACAAAAGAGGATCTCGCTGAAAAATAGCTCTGAGATTCCGGACAACAGCGTCCACGTTTTTACCTGCAATTAATGACTCTTTATCTTTTGGCAAATCCATAATTGCCACGGTGCTGGACTCTTTCAATAACCGGAGAAAATCATCATATGCCTTTGTAGCAAAAACCTGATAAGCAACGACCGGCAAGGTTGGAGTGTCTCCCGCACTTGTCTTAAAGGTCCAATACTGGCTTACTTTGACTGGCACTTTAGGAAGAGGGAAAGGTGCCACTGCAACGGCTGCTCGAGCCAAAGGTGCAAGGGGTGGTACCAGAGTTTCGATGCTTACATCTCCTCGAGCCTTTTTGGGATCTAGCTGAACAAAATCTCTCTTGATGTATTCACACAGGACTACATTGCCTGCGTTACTGATGGCCTGAACAAATTTGGAATCATCTTCAGGTGAATGAGGTTCGTCAAAAATGATATCAAAACCGATGAGAGAAACACCCTTATTGACCAGATTCTCAATGAGGCGGGCGTGAAAGGACCGGGGCCATTTTCGAGGTTCAGCGGGAAGGTTGAGCTTCTCACTGGAGACCTTGTCCATGGTAACAATGATAATTTCGGCCGGGGCCTCTCGTGGTCCTCTCAGCTTGAACAAGAGATCCAGCCCTGTAGCTTCCTCGAAATAGAGTCCAAAAGGGGCTAGGCTGATCAATAGCCCTAAAATAGCAGTAAAAAGTCCATTTGCGACTGCCTTGCGGAGGGGAGACATCACCCAATCCTAGTGTTTGGGAAATGGCCAATATTAATCTTGTTGTGAAATTACGGACCGATCGATTGAGGGGTAGAAGATCTGCGCCAGTGCAGTAATCACTAGAATCAACCTTGACACAAATGTGGAGGGCTGTCAAGGAGTGTTGCATTATGAGGAGGCGGGGTGGATTTTTGTTTTGGCCAATCAGCTCATACCGATACATCGTCGTCGCCCGGGCCTCCGGGATGGCATCCACTGGTGGCTACGCGTTTTGAGAAGATCACTGAAGCAGGAGGGAACCCTTTCTGGGACCCAGAGGTACCCAGTGCTGTGCTCACGCTCAGGCCAGGGCTAGGGAGGCGCTGGTACGGCGAGTCAGGCCCCCATTATTGGCTTTCAGGAAGATAGATGCGAACCGCTGTCCCCTTGCCTAATTCAGAGTCAACCATGACCAAACCATGGTGGTTTTTGACTATGCCGTAGACTGCGGCCATGCCCAAGCCGCGTCCCTGAAATTTCGTGGTAAAAAAGGGCTCGAACACTCGGATTCGGGTTTGCTCGCCCATGCCGCTTCCGTTGTCCTCGATGATAAGAGACACATAGGAACCGGGTTTGAGATCGGGATAACCTTTGGCAAACTCTCCGTCGATCTCTTCGGATTTAACGGTGAGTCGAATGAAACCTGGGCGCTCTATGGCCTCAGTTGCATTCAAGATAACGGCCAGGAGCACCATCTGCATCTGAGTAGGATCAGCCTCCACATAGCAAAAATCCTCAGCGAGATCGGTCTCCAAGGTGATATCTGCTTTAATAAGGTGTTTCATAAAAGGGAGTGTGTCCCGGACAAATGTATTCAGGGGTATGTGCTGAGGTCTATATTTTCCCCCTCGGGCATAGGCCAGCAATTGACTGGTCAAGTGCGCCATTCTTTGAGCGGAACTGTAAATCGGCTGGGTATGCTTGTTTATCTCTTGGATGTCTGGAAACTTCGCCTTGAGCAGGTCGATATTTGGCATAACGGCACATAAGGCGTTGTTGAACTCGTGGGCAATACCACCGGCCAGAGTGGCAATAGCCTCCATCTTCTGGGCTTCTTGCAGCCGGGCTTGAATGTTCTTGCGCTCAGCAAGGTTTTTCTTTTCTCTCAACAAAGTAATAATGATTACAGACAAAAGAGCAGAGGCTAGTCCAAGCAAAACCAGAGAAGAATGGGATAAGAGAGAGTTAAGTTCAGCTTTTTTGGCTGTAATGTCGTAGTAGATTTCAAAGGCGCCCAGAAATTCGTTATCTTGCATCAATGGCACGTAGGTTTCTACCACATCCGCCGGCATCATCTGCCCTTCGAGGGATTCCGTGTCTTTGTGTATGACCTCTGCATACACCCTCCCTTGAGCCACGATCTCGTGAAAGTACCTTTTGTTGTTTATATATCCAATATCTTTAGGATCTGAGGAAAATGTGATCTCCCCCGATTTTGAGAAGAATTTCAATTTAATCAGATCAAAATCATCCTTCACTTTTCTGAGTCGCTCACGTTCGTCAGACAGATCAGCCTGTAACACATTTTTTGAAAGTTCAGTCTCTCGAGAAACGAACACAGACGACAGATGCCTTGCTATTCGGATGGCATCATCCCTTTTATAGTCAGTGAGCAATTTGTTAAATGCAGGATAGATGAAGAGAATATCGTACAGAGGTAACACAATTACAATCACCAAAGACAGGAACAAGATATTTCTTAAAAAGGGTACTTTAAGAATACTCCCCTCAGATATTTTTTTTAGTAATGTCTTCATGTTAGAATCACTTTCCCCCCATTTCTCTTTCCAGCACTCCAGTGAAAATATGCTTTCAAGAACCTTGCCAATCTTGACTATATTGGTAGGAAAAGCACCTGTTAGACTATTGCAGTGGTGAAGTGACGGAGCTATGGAAATTAGCCCTCCCCTATCTCCGCGTTGGTGAACGAGTTCTTGGTGCTAAAAACCTGTGCCGTGGGCTTTGTGCTCGATTGCCTTGTGAAGGTTTCTGCGCTGATCAACATTGACACCTAGAAAGCGAACAGCCAAATCATATGAGGGGAATACTTTATCGCTGTCATCAATGTTTAACCTCACCTTTTCCACGGTTGCCGATATTTTCATGAGATGATCGGGTATCTCGATGCTCAATTCAAGGGTTCGGTCAGTTTCGGGCAGCTTCTTACAGTGGATGAGGGCGCCACCTTTGCTGATATCCTTGATTTCTCCCTCAACCAATCCTCGGGAAGTAAAAATACTAACAGGCCAGGTTACTTCCACTCTCGGATGTGCACGTTTTTCCACCTTTGGCACGAGGCTCTTCGTTGCTAACGACGACTCGCTCTCGTACTGCTCTAAAATATGGCGAATGGACTCCTCTATAAATTGGTTCAACCGTTTGCCCTGCAGAGCCGCAACAACCTTGAACTGCTGCAGCAGTTCAGTGTCTATGGTGGTGCTGAAACGGCTCTTTCCCGGAGTCTTTGCCATTGCTTCTGCCTCTAGGTGAATAAATCACTGCAGGGAAAATATGCCCGGACAAATTGCAAACCTGATGCCAAAGTGATAGGCGAGGGAATGTTGGAATGGTGGAGTGATGGCGCAGTGGAGGGCTGCAATGGTGGAAGATTGGAATTTTGAAAGACTGGAGTATTGGAGTAGTGGAGTGATGCGGTAGCGGATTAGTCGGAGCCCTGCTACATCTACCAATGTCCCCGAATGGGTTCTCTATTGTTCCGAATTGATCTTTTTGATGAAAACTTCGCCACGGTCAGAAAATACTACGTGGTCGGGATTTATGCGAAGCACTGTTGCCCCAACTACCAGGTCACCCTCACGGAGAATCCTGTCACCTATAACCGCCAACCTTTGCTCAGGGTTTTTATCCCAGGCAATGGCGCTCAACTTACAGCTAAACAACTCAGCCAGAGCCGGGACCTCATAGGCAGGCAAGGTTTCAGCGGATGTCACAGGCTTTGTTGGTGAGGAAAGCTCAAACTCGGGAATCACTTCACCGGTACCCATGCTCTGGGGCTGCAACCCTGGGAGCTCCGATTGACCATCGATCTCCACCGCTCTCAAATGGCGGGATTCATCCATGACTGCGTCCCCGACTAATCCGATTTTGGCTGTCTTGGCAGAGGAGTCTTCACTGTGGCTCAGCATGATAGCACGGGCGTCCAATTCGAACTTGTACCTGAGGAGGTCAGAGTACTGAGCCGTGAAGAAAACAGCAGAGAGAATGAGACCCACAACTAAGCCGGTGAGGGCTGGTATGAAGGAAGAGACTTTCTTCCGTCCTCTTTGCGCGGCACGGCGTGTTTCTTTAAGCTCTTTCACCATTTCCTGGAGTGTATTATCCAGACCCGTAAGGGATAGTGAATTTGGGCCAGCCTTTCCTCTTTCTGTTTTTTTTTGCTTTGGGGCTGAACTTTCGGCTAGTTCGGAGGGCTTGCTCTCGTACTTTGCCAGGACGTCACGAATGGACTCCTCCAGAAGCTGGTTGAGCCGCTTGTCTTCTCGAACAGCAAGAATCTTGAATTGCTTGAGCAGATCTTTGTCTATGGTGGTGTTCAAGCGGTTTTTCCTCTTTGACTTTGGCATTGCTACAACCTTTCTATGGGTAGATCATTAGGTGGAAAATTCGCCAAACCAACCTACAGGCCCAAGGGGCAACTAAAAAATTCGAAGACAGTAACCTAGATATTTACTCCCACAAATGAAGCAACCGATTTTGAGCACGACTACGGTGTTGACCCGCAGAAACCAAGGATATGCAGGAGCACTATATGTGTAATTATTTACCAAGAGTTGGCAGAAAATTACACATAACCATTTAATATTATTACATAAAAAGATAGACAGTGTCAAGCAGCAAGAGAACAGGACTTTCCCCATTTTTTCCCTGGTTGATCCGGAATGTGCTTGGATGTCAATATCCGTGGTCGCAGTCACGCCAGGGCGTGAATTCATGGAATATCCGGGTTAGATGCGAATCATGCATCTTTGTCGAGGAC
>Ga0209536_100014397_pt1 | contig 11364 bp, 10 predicted proteins | sample DeeMarSeWOR28_12_FD_187461 | JGI IMG/M metagenome (GOLD analysis project Ga0209536, IMG submission 187461) | Marine sediment microbial communities from White Oak River estuary, North Carolina - WOR-2-8_12 (SPAdes) (version 2) | ecosystem: Environmental > Aquatic > Marine > Intertidal zone >... | reverse complement strand
GTATATGTCCATAGAACGCTACCATTGGTTGCACTATAGCACCACACTACTCCTCCGTAGTTTCCTGCAATTACTTTGTCGTATCCTTCAAGAATTATGTCCCAACTGTTTCCTGACGAATGACCCCAGTTATCAGTATAGAAGCGTGATGGAGTTGGACCCCATAGTTGGGCTCCTGTGCTGAGTCTGAAACCATAGGTTGTTCTTGCTTGTTTTGTTGAAACTATGAAAAGATCTTCTTCTTCACTTACATCTTCGACTGATATGAGTGCGTTGTCGAAAGGTAAGGTCCATTCTCTATGCCACATTACTTCGGCAGTTCCTTGTACTATATCAACCTCTACTGCCCACATATTTGCAGGGTTAGGTGAGGGACTACCTCGTTGGAAATCTGCTCCCAGTATTACTCCAGAACGATATTTGTAGGCAGATCCCGGCAAGTCTGATAATCCAGTTACATTTATTGTCCATTCAATTCCTATTGAAGCATTGGCTACCACACCTTGTGGATTATAACTTCCTTCGCTCGAGACTACTCTGCTTGAGTTCCAAAGTGATAGTGTTCCAGCATTTTTATTGAGGTTGTAAAGGAAGATTTCACCTTTTGGTCCGTATACCTTAACGCCACTTGGCATACCTTCAAATGTCCAGATCCAGCGTCCAGTGAAAGGGTCAAAACCGTGCCAATTTGTTGGTCCAAAGAATCCAGCGCTTTCAGTTCCAATTAGATAATCAAACACACCGTGATAGTTGTACGAATCCCAGTAGAATACTTGAGCAAAAGCTAATCTAAGATTTGCTCCACCAGGAGTTATAAGTGGTTTACTCCATAGCAGTTCTCCAGTATGTAAATCTACAGCATTAACCCACTGGTCGACAGCAGAGCCGCCGTTTGATTCAAATTGGTTGTAATAGAGTACTCCACCGATGATAACTGGTCCAGCTGCTCCAAATAGTCCTCCACCTCCGAATTTGCCTACATATGCGTCTCCTTGTTCAAAGCCTTGCTCATACATTACTCCTCCAGCGAGACCTCCCATTGTTAGTGGTTTTGCCCATAAAACGTGACCAGTTTCTGGTGCATATTCGTTGAATTGAGCATTCATTGAGGTTGGATCGTTATTAGTTGGTGGAACATATCCTACCCAGTTATTTGAAATCTTGTACCATTCTCGCATCTGTTGATCTATTGGTCGAGCCCAGTATTCTGTTGGAAGTTCAAATCCCGGATAATATGCTACTGGTTCATCTGTAACAATAAGCTCCAACGGATCACTCAAACTTTCTTCCATGATTGTGCCTGAAGGACCATAATAACCACTTGCAGTTGTAACTGTTTCAGGAAAGTGAGTTTGTAATGTGTAAGTTCCAACTAAAGTAGGAACGTAAACAACTCCGGTTCCTCCTGTTGTATCAGTGTTGATTGGACCTATTATTTCGGTTGAACCGTCAGGTTTCGTGACCTCAACAGTTAGACCACTCCATCCCCCTACTTGACTGGGTGTAGGATATACTGATCCAACATGGATTACAACTACTGTATTAACTTCTGTGGGATTAGGAACAGCATTGACATATGGGAAGGCAAAAATACTATTGGCTTGTGCGCTAACGGATGGTAAAGCAAAAAGCATAGTCGATATTGCTAAAACCGTAATTATTGCGATTGTAGATAGTTTTGATTTTACATTAGTTTTTTTCAATTTTTTTCATTCCTTTATTGTAGAACATTCTTTAAGTTTAGAACGAACTATACTTAAGGTTTTCTTTTCAATATTCTATTATTTTTTTCTAGCATTTTCTAGATATATTCGCTTATTAAAAAATCTTAAACCAAAAAACGAAGCAAATCCGTACTAGAATAACCCTATGATTAAAAAAACATAATTATTTCTATATGTAGTTTCAAATAAACCTTGAATATTTATTCTAATTTCATACAAATTAAATAGTATATCAAACTTTGGGAATGATTGATGGTGGCACATTGACCACTAATACTTCAGCAGATGGATTATTCGAAAAAGTTTTAGAGGCAATTTCTGACCAAGAAGCTAACACAAATAAGGAAGAAAATAATCAAACAATATGTCTTCACTATTTTGGTTACTTGTCTAAATTACCAAAAAATTCATCAATTCCTGAAGATTGTCTGCTTTGCTCAAAAGTTGTTGAGTGTATAGTTTCTTAAAAAAATATAATCTGTTTGTCGGTATTTTTTTTATTTTCACTCTTCTCTCTCCCTTTGCTTACATGTCGTTTCAGCACCAGCTTTATTTTAGATTTGAACAAAATGGATGTCTTATGGGAGGAAAAATCCTTGAATAAACTGAATTACAAAGAAATGGTGATTAAAAGACTAAGTTATATCCAAATCCTAGCAAACCAAGAAAGATATGAAGAAATTCAGAACCTTCTTGAAACAAATTTTGTGCTGGTAGCGTAAAATGGCCATCTCTATTTCATGTAAGGGGTGTGGCAAAACCCTATTCCAAGGACGAGATATTATTTCTCCATATTATATTCGAGCAAAAAATGACTGCAAATGTCCAGCTTGTGGAAAAAAACTGTCAAAGTCTCCAATGGGTGTACAACTTGATTTGCTAAAACTTCAACACTAGACAAGAAACTTAGAGACTATTTATAGTTCTCAAACAACATTTTGAAAGATTATAGAAGAATTCCTATCGATTTAAAATAAAAAAATTGATACCAGGACACTTACGCTGCGTTTACTTTTTCTCTATTATGATTTTTGTTCCACTTTTTACTTGTTTAAATAATTCCAAGTTCTCTGTAACTTTTCCTATCATGTTAACTGGGCTATATGGTTGTGTTTCACCCCAGAAAATACAGAAAGCGCTTCCCATAGGCCAATATGCAATGTCCCCCTTTTCCACAGTAGGAGATGATTTTTCGTTTCCCATTTTAATTGGAATTTCAAAATATACTTCTTCTTGCCAAAGGGCTGATCTCCCCTCTATAGGAAGTCCCCGAAGTATAGCATCAACAGTTCTTGGGGAACGAATACGAATAAGTTCTCCTTTCGCACTACCAACTCCGTCGATAACTAATCTGATTGGGATACGGGATACACTCATTTTCATCACTTAGAGTATTGCTTTACGGATACTCGTTATTAGATTTTATTTAAAAAAAAACTCTAATTGTTTTTTCAGCATACACAGTTGTTAAAATAATATTTTTTACTTATTTTTTCTTGAAAATTCTTTACTAAATATTTTTCTAAAGGAAAGAACCTAAAAAGGCTATTAGTTAAACAAAGGTTAGAATGAGCTTTATTATATAGAAATATTTATATCCAAAGCCAATTTCTAGTGTTCCGAAACAAATCAAGGAGAAATGATAATTGTCTTCTAATTTAACTGGAACCCCAGTTTTAATATTACGTGAAGGCGCATCCCGTTCACGGGGGCAAGAAGCCCAGCACGCCAATATCATGGCTGCACAAATAGTAGCTGAATCAGTAAAAAGTGCTCTTGGACCAAGAGGTATGGACAAAATGCTAGTCGACAGTTTTGGAGATGTTACAATAACAAGCGACGGACGCACAGTTTTAGATGAAATGGATATTCAACATCCAGCCGCTAAGATGATGGTGGAAGTAGCCAAAACTCAAGACGACGAAGTAGGAGACGGCACAACTACTTCTGTAATAATCGCAGGGGAACTTCTAGCAAAAGCTGAAACACTAATCGAAAAAAACGTTCACCCAACAGTAATAATTGATGGTTATAGAAAAGCTGCAGAAAAAGCTCTTGAGACTTTAGAGAAAATAGCAATCAAAGTTAGTCCAACTGACAAAAAGACGATAAAAAAAGCAGCCATGACATCTATGGCCAGCAAACTAGTATCAGGTAGCAGAGACTATCTTGGAGACATTGCAACTGATGCAGTTCTACAAGTAGCCGTAAAAACTGAAACTGGCTACAAAGTAGATCTGGATAACATTAAAGTAGAGAAGAAACCTGGCGAATCTCTTACTGATACCAAACTAATAAACGGTATAGTTCTCGATAAAGAAGCAGTTCATTCAGGCATGCCAAAAAGAGTAGAACAAGCGAAAATTGCTTTGATAGATACAGCTCTTGAGATAGAAAAAACAGAGTTTGATGCGAAGATAAACATAGAAAGCCCAGAGCAGATGGATGCTTTCCTTAAACAAGAAGAAAACATGATAAAAGACATGGTTGAGAAAATTGCAGTAAAAGGCGCTAATGTCATTCTTTGCCAAAAAGGTATAGATGATTTAGCTCAACATTTCTTGGCCAGAAAAGGCATTTTAGCAGTCCGACGAGTAAAGAAATCAGATATGGAAGCATTAGCTAAAGCAACTGGAGGAAAAGTTGTTTCAAATCTTGATGACATAAATAAGAAAGATCTTGGATATGCACAACTTGTAGAAGAACGCAAAATCGGCGATGACAAAATGACATTTATCGAAGGATGCAAAAATCCTTTAGCAGTTACAATACTTATTCGCGGTGGAACAGAAAGAATAGTTGATGAAGCAGACCGTTCACTGCATGATGCATTATGCGTAGTAAGCGACATCGTTGAAGAACCAAAAATTCTTGCAGGAGGAGGTGCTCCTGAAATGGAAGTTTCCAAAGTACTCAAAAAATATGCTGAATCACTTCCTGGAAGAGAACAACTTGCTGTAATGCAGTTCGCTGAAGCGCTAGAAGTAATTCCAACCACATTAGCTGAAAACGCAGGACTCGACCCCATTGATATCATATCTGAATTACGCTCACACCATGAGAAAGGCAAAATATGGGCAGGTGTAGATGTCGACACAGGAAAAGCTGGAGATATGGAAAAAGCAGGTGTATTCGAACCAATAGCAGTAAAGAAACAAATAATAAAATCTTGCTCCGAAGCTGCAACGCTGATCCTAAAAATTGACGACGTAATCGCTTCAGGTAAAACTAAGACGCCCCCAATGCCACCAGGCGGTGGTGGAATGGGAGGAATGGGCGGAATGGGAGGCATGGGAGGAATGCCTCCAGGCATGATGTAGGAGCGTTCTGATATAACAACGGAAGAGAACGTAGTCTACATCGGACCTAAAAAAATGACTCGTTTTGAACGAGCTCGAATAGTGGGAGCCAGAGCACTACAGATTGCAATGGGTGCTCCAATTATTATAGAAGTAACAGAATCTCATGCAGGTCCCATTGATATCGCAGTTTTAGAATTAGAATCAGGGATTCTACCAATCACTATTCGTCGCACGCTTCCTAACGAATCATACCAAGATATACCACTTAAGTGGCTAAATGTAGCATAATTTTTGCTGTTTCAAGGGTATTTTTTTCATTTACTTTCTTTTTTTGAAAATCTTTTGATAGTCAACATCACTAACATATTCTAATCCAGCGTTAACTAATTTGTAAATTTTTTTGGCTGTTTTCGTTACATAATAATTATGCTCATCACGATAAGTGAAGTATTATACATTAATTTACTACCTGGATAAAGAAAATATATAAAAAATTATTTATTAATTCATTAAATGGTTAATAACATACTTTTATTGATAATATTACCATTCCTCATCTTCGTCATCTTCATCATCTGTATCTTCTTCCCAATCTTCTTCCTCTATCACTCTTTTTCACCTCCTCCTTTTTCAATTAGATAATATTGACTTCTTCGTAATGATTCGAGATTCAGATAAGCCTTATGTAGAACGTTTCTCCGAACAATTTTTTTATCTTGTCTTAACCCTTAGTTTTGCCTCTTCCAGAGTTTTCTTTATCAGCTTCCAATGACCACCCTGCCAATAAATTTGGCCACATCCAATACACTTCCAGAAATCATTATAGTTAAGTGCAGTTAATTCAGGGATCTCCTGCAAAACCGATTCTTTTGAAACTAATCTGATGGGCATATTACACTTTGGACAACGAGAAACACTTAATTCAACTTCAAGAGTAAAACCAAAATAATTAGCCAAATCAGCTAAGATTTCACCATTATCTGTTCCCTTTACAAAAAAGGTGTTCAGTCCTTTGTTAATAGCTTGCTGGGCCAATTCTTGATCACGAGTAAGTAGAATTCGGGATTCAGATTGAGCTAACGTGATAAGATTCTTATCATCAACAGAACGAAAATAGGTAACATCATGCCCTAAGATGCGAAGCCATCGAGCCAATTTTCCGAGCATGCCATCGGCTAAAAACTTCAAATCGACTACCAAGAGAATAATAGAATCACAACATAATTTAACAATGTTCAAAATAACAGAAACTCCAGAGATAAAATGTTCCAAATGTAATACAAATAAAAAACACAAAGAAATAATCCAATGCACCATTTATAAAAATTATAGTCAAGGTAAACTTAAATACAATATAACAGGGTTATGTTCCTAAGTGTCATACATGAAAGTCTATATGGATTACGCCGCTACCACACCAATAGATCCCAGAGTATTTAGTGCCATGAAACCATACTTCACTAAAAAATTTGGAAACACAATGTCATTGCATTCAATAGGAAGAGAAGCAAAAAAAGCTGTCGAAGATTCAAGAGAATCAATCGCAACAATCTTGAACTGTGAAACTCCAGAATTAATATTCACGAGTAGCGCAACAGAATCTACAAACACGATACTAAAAGGTGTAGCATTCGCAAACAGAAAAAAAGGAAGACATATTGTAATATCCTCGATAGAACATCATTGTGTACTCGAACCTGCTAGATGGCTAGAAAAGCAAGGATTTGAAATCACACGTTTACCAGTAGACAAATTTGGATTAATAGAGCCTATCCAGATAGAAGAAGCGATTAGAAATGACACAATTTTAGTTTCGGTAATGCATGCAAACAATGAGATAGGTACAATACAAGACATCACAAAAATCGGTGCAATCTGCAAAGAAAAAGGCGTACATTATCACTCGGATGCTGCACAAAGTTTTGGCAAAATTCCAATAGACGTTAAAAAAATGAATATTGATCTATTATCTATTAGTTCTCACAAAATGTATGGTCCAAAAGGTGTCGGAGGGTTATACATAAAGAAGGGAACAAAAATTGAACCTCTTTTACACGGAGGAGGACATGAATTTTCAAAAAGAGCATCAACAACAAACGTCGCTGGAATAGTAGGATTCGCCGAAGCAACTATAATTCAAGACACAGAGATGGAGTCTGATGCTAAAAAACAAACTTACCTAAGAGACAAAATAATAAAACAAATCCTGAAAATTGAAGACACACATCTTAATGGCCACTCAACAAAACGGTTACCTAACAATACTAACTTTTGGTTTAATTACATTGAAGGAGAATCATTACTAATGCAACTTGATATCAAGGGAATAGCTGCCTCAACCGGTTCAGCATGCTCTTCAGATTCATTAGAAGCAAGTCATGTATTGCTCGCTATTGGATTACGACCTCAAGAAGCTCACGGTTCTTTAAGATTATCATTAGGAAAATACACCACAAATGAAGAAGTAAATTATGTTTTAGAAATAGTTTCAAAATCAGTTAAAAGATTAAGAGAAATTTCACCATTAACGAAAGAAAATAAAGATTATTAAAATAAATTTACGAGCTTGAATCTTTTTTGAACATCCCCCTCAAAAAAAATTTTTTAGTAAACTGTCCTTTAATAAATTCTGTTATTCGCAGATATCATTAATACTTTTTTGCCCTTCTTAATTTAGATAAATATGGTAGATTCATCAAATCTATATACAAAGAAACAGCAAAAGTAGAACAGAAGCAACATGATATCGTTTGAATTATCAGCAATAGATGTTATTTTGTCAATAGCTGTTGTTGTCTTGCTGATATTATACCTAAAGAAGTTCTCATTAACAACGCTTGGAAAAAAAAGTTTTCCTCAAAGTGTAGTAACAAATACAGAAGATAAAAGTTATTCAAAGCCTGAAAAAGAAGATGATTCAGAATGCCCACGAGGGTTTGGGCGCATAAAAAATCTTAGTGACGATAACTCTGTTTCCGAAAGGTGTTTAGGTTGTTATCAAATTATGGAATGTTACAGCGAAGTTGAGTAAATCTATGATTTCAAGTAATTTTAACCAATCAATAAAACTGCTGCAAATTTATTAATCAAAATCTCCAATAAATACTACTTTTTCGAAGTATTGCTCAATATTAATACATTTCTTTTATTTTTCTGTATATATGACGAAAATTTTCAGAAAAATATTTATTAAGTATCAATATATAATATATTTTAGGTATAATAAATGAGAAGTAGAGAAACAATAATCACAGGTGCATTACTCATATTGATCACATACACTTTGGGTTTGTCTCTAGTTAGTCAAGCTTACCCAGCAGCTCAAACTAGCCAAACACTATCAAATACTGGATCAATACAGATACAAACATCTATAGGAATTAGTGTCTATTCAGACTCACAATATAACACTCTACTGACTTCTATTTCTTGGGGAACACTTGAACCTGGAGCAAACCAAAGCATAACTTGCTATATCAAAAATGAGGGTAACGTTCCAACAACAATATCTCTACAAACCTCAAATTGGACCCCAATAACAGCACCAAATTACCTAGATCTAAACTGGAACTACAATAACCAACCCATTAGTCCAGATAATGGAATCCAAGTAACTTTAACGTTAGTTGTATCAGAAAACATTAAAGGAATTACCAACTTTAGCTTTGATATAACAATATTAGGAACTAGCCAATAGAATCAGCCTCATAATTAGAACAGTAAATTATTGTTCAATAGTACACGATAAATAATGACTCAGACGCGCTTATTCGTAACTACAAGTCCAGTTCCAGGTTTAGCAACTAGTTCACCAGAATCCATAATTAAATTCCCATTCACAAAGGTCATTATGGGCATACCTTTGATACGCATTCCATCAAAAGGTGAATACTTTGCTTTTGAAACGAAAAGAGAGGAATCAATATTGCATTCTCGCTTCATATCCACCACGACAAGATCAGCCCAATAGTCTTCAGCTAAATAGCCTCTCTTCTTCAGATGGAAAATCCTCGCTGGCTCTTTTGCTGTTAACTTAATTAGATCACTAAGAACCAAACGACCCTGATTAACTTGAGTTAATAAAAGTGGAAGAGTTGTTTCAAGTCCCGGTATTCCAGCTTTCACGTCCCAAACGGACTTGACTACTTTTTCCTTAAAATCATGAGGGGCATGATCCGAAGCTATTACGTCAATTGACCCATGCTTCAAGGCGCTCCAAAGAGCGTCAACATCTTTGCGTGTTCGTAATGGAGGATCAGTTAATGCTAAAGTTCCTGATTGTTTGTAATTTTCATAAGTAAGAAGTAGATTGTGTGGGGTAACTTCACAGGTTATAGACAAACCGATTTTCTTTGCATTTATTATAGCTTTTAATCCCTTTGCTGAGCTTATGTGACAGAAATGAGCATGAACACCAGAATTTTTAATGATTGTGAGAATACGTTGTATTGATTTTATTTCAGCTTCTGGAGGGTGAGCTCGCAAAAAAGCGGATATCTCATTACGTCCAGAGTTTTTTATTTTGTTTTGAATTTTTGTAAGGATTTTGTGATCTTCAGCATGGACTGCAACAGGGACTCCCATTTTTGCAACTTTTTGAAACGCTTCTAGAAGCAATTGGTCATCTTCAATATCAATTCCTCCAATTTTATTGGATAGATAAAGTTTAAATCCTATGGCTCCAGCTTTCACTATTTTTTCTATTTCATTTAAATTCTCTGGAAAAGCCGAGTAGAACGCAGTGTTTACAAGAACTTTTTTTTCAGCTAATTTCATTCTTTTTTTAAGTGAGACTGAGTCCTTTGTTACAGGTTTGTTATTAGGCATGTCCATAACAAATGTTACACCTCCTACTGCGGCTGCAGATGTTCCTGTATAGAAATCCTCCTTGTAAGCTAGTTGTTGATCCCGCAGATGGACGTGTGGATCTATGAGACCCGGAAGTGTAATATGCCCATTTAAATTAATTTTTGTTGAGGCAGAGGGAAGGTTCGAATCCTTGGCTACTTTTACTATTTTTCCGTTTTCTATGGCAATTCCTGCGCTAATAACTTTTCCTCGGAAAAGAATTTTGGCATTCATAAGTACCGTGTCGACTAGCAAGAATTCACCATCAGGTAAATAACAGCATCAAATCATATTTATTAATTCATTATAATTTAGATTTAAGAATTCTTTTTACAATATTATTTTTTGGACTTTAAATAGCAATAATTACACTTTCAATTGGAGCAAATTTACCAGTGTGAGATATGTATGAACTTTATTGGATTATCCCATAAGTAACACGAGATACAAGGTCAATATTCAAGTTACAGATCCATTTGACACTCTTCACAAAGAAGAGAGCCTTCAATTTCGTCGAGGTTTTCGGACCAGCTACCACATTTTTCACAATATCCGGCTAATGGATTAACCTCTGAATCCTCTTCCTCAATATCTGTAACTTGTTGTATACGCGCTTTTTCTTGCATATTTTCGAGAAGCTCAGGAGTGATAGCTAAAATATCTTTGCTAGCGATTATTCCTACAATATTTCTTTTATAAATGACGCCCAATCTTTGAACTTTGAGTTTGCTCATTCGTCTTGCTGTTTCAGTTAAAGTCTCATCAGGATCGATAGTAATCAGAGGACTTGACATTACATCTTTGGCGGTTAATTTACTTGGTTGAAGGTTTTTGGCTAGAACCCGCTTGACAAGATCACTTTCAGTTATTATTCCAAGAGCTTTTCCGTCTTTGTTAACAACGATGATGCAACCCAGTCGATCATTACTCATAAGTTGAGCTGTTTTGTCCACTGCAGTGTTTTCCATAACTGTTATTGCTGGACTTGACATTACATCTTTGACAAGTATTCGAGTCCTTAATCCTATTTCAGCCATAATCAACTACCCTCAATATGACATAAACTGGGAAGCTCTATTAATTTATTGCTGAAGTTACCCATTAAAGAAAAACATTTTGGTTATCCAATAAAAGTTATGTTTAGCACTTAAAAATCTAAAAATGACTATAGGATGAAGATTAAAAAATCTTAATAAATTATTTGATAATTGGAAAATGTATTTTAATTACCCAAGAATAGAGAAATCAGAATTTAGAAATCAAATTGTGGGGGATATATTTCCGTTTTGGATTTAGGTCCATCCCAACGCTGGTTAATTAAATTAATAATTACAGATCTTATGAAAGAAAACAAGAAGCTTTGGCATTATTTATGATAAGTTAAATTTTCCTAGAGCAATCTTTATAACTTGACGTTCTTATTTGAAAAGACGAACTGATAATAACATAACAAGAAGGATATTAGCATGGGTCATAGAAAAAAGCATGCT
>Ga0209536_100014396_pt1 | contig 11364 bp, 11 predicted proteins | sample DeeMarSeWOR28_12_FD_187461 | JGI IMG/M metagenome (GOLD analysis project Ga0209536, IMG submission 187461) | Marine sediment microbial communities from White Oak River estuary, North Carolina - WOR-2-8_12 (SPAdes) (version 2) | ecosystem: Environmental > Aquatic > Marine > Intertidal zone >... | reverse complement strand
TAACCCACGTTTGAGAGAGCTTATCTGAGAAGAGCGTCTTTGCTCCGACTGTGAGGATAAGAGTTAGTTGCGTGGGACACAAAGCCCGCGATATTTCATGTCTAATTTATGATATGTCAAATTTCTCCCAATGACACAGAACACCTGTTACCAAGTAATGAGTCATTTTATTTTCTTATAGATGAAATCTCAAAGTTTAAAACCGATTAGCACTAAGAAAGATATGAACATAGAAAATGGACAACAATGAATTAATTTTAAACAACTCTGATAGGCAAAATAAGAAACCTGAAAAGGGTAATCCTAGTTCACTTACACCGCTTCAAAGATTCGAGGCCAGTATGAAGATAGGTTTTGAAGAATGGCATGATGGCATTGGATATGACATCGCTGCAATAAGATTAGCTTCTCAGGCTGAACTTGATGCGATTGAGCAAATATTAATAAATCACAGCCCACGTGACTGGCGAGACATTGAAGCGCTTGCCGAAATCAATACAAAATGTGCTCGTGAAATTATCAAAGAGTCTATAAAAGATTCCAATCCAGTTATTCGGATTGCAGTTACAAGATTCGCCCCAGACTTGATCACTGATAACGAGCGAACCCAATCTATAATTCATGCTCTGGAAAACGCACAAATATTCTCCGGTTTTTCAAACATTCTTGACGAAGTGGAAAGATATCATCCTAAGGAAGTCAAAGAAGCCCTTATCAAGGCATTATTAACTCGAAGAGGTGATGTGGCTGTTCTCTTTGCGGCGATGCTTTTTTATCTATTTGGGCAAGCAAAAGAACCTTTTGACTGGAAACAACGATCATTCTTTTTACGTTTTAATACTGAAGATAGAAAAGAGCGAGTTGAAGTATTTCGAGACTTATGCAAAAAACTGAAAATAAGTCCTAAGAAATATCTGCGATGAAAACAAGAGCTTTTTTATTTGGGGCTAAAGTTAGGGGGAAGGAAGAGAAAATAAGGGAGAAAAAGGAATAGTGAGAAGGCGCCTAAAGATCTTATTTGTTCCATTTTCACGGGACCCGTTCAATTTGAAACATAAAACCCACGAGATTTGCATGTTATAAGTTATTTTACCTATCAAAGTTTAGTTGAACTTCTAAAAACAACATATAATCCTTCGACAGTTTACAAAAACACAAACATAACAATTGAATTTTTTACTCTTATCCTCGCCAAAATCGTTAATGACAAGAACTTTTAAGTTGATAAAAGAAAATGAGTGCATTAAGAGGGTAACACTTTGGATCAGCAAAAAAGAAATGACATGGTTATAAGAAACACAGCAGAAGTTATAACTCCAGAAGAAATTCGCGTATTATTAGAAACAAACAACCAACCCAAAGCCTATTGGGGTTTCGAATGTTCGGGCTTATTACATATTGGAATAGGTTTAGTGTGCTCTGCAAAAATAAAACATTTAATCAATGCTGGTTTTAAGTTTACAATATTTCTCGCTGATTGGCACTCATGGATAAATAATAAACTAGGCGGAGATATGGAAAACATCAGTACCTGTGGAGAATATCTAAAACAAATTTTTACAGCCCTAGGTCTAACACCAGACAAGGTGGAATTCCGTTGGGCTTCAGATATAACAAACACAGCTGAATACTGGGAAAAAGTCATCCGAATAGCTAAAAGCGTGTCAGTTAAACGAACATGGCGCGCCCTACCCGTGATGGGTCGCGAAACGAGCATAACAGACATAGAAACAGCATGGGTTTTCTATCCATGTATGCAGGCCGCGGATATCTTCGAGATGGACATAGATGTTGCTTGCTCTGGAATAGATCAAAGAAAGGCTCACATGTTGGCGAGGGATGCAGCAGAGAAGCTTAAGTGGACTAAACCTTCATGCATTCACACTCCTCTTCTTATCGGACTTCAAGGCCCACAAACAACAGAAAAAACGTTTGATGAAAACGTAGAATTAAATATTGAAATAAGTTCAAAAATGTCAAAAAGCATTCCTCAGAGCAGTATTCTTGTACACGATACTCCCGAAGACATTGCTTTAAAAATAAAGAATGCCTACTGTCCTCCCAAATTAGTAAAAAGTAATCCTATACTTGAGTTGGCTAGACTCATAATTTTTCCCGAAAATGACAGTTTAGAGATTCCTAGACCAGCTAAATATGGTGGTCCTGAAACGTTTGAAAGCTTTGACTCTCTCTCAAACGTTTACAGCGAAGGTAAAATACATCCTTTAGACTTGAAGAATGCAGTCACTAATTCTCTCACTGAGATCTTGAAACCAGTTAGGGACCACTTTAATAGAAATCCAGAAACTTTGGAAAAAATGTTAAAGATCGAGATTACCAGGTAGAAGAGTTGTCTTCAAAAACTGAAAAACGTCTAGAAAAAATCAATAAAATTCTAGAAAGGTTAAAAACACAATCAGCTAGAGGCATCCCAATAGTTGTTGAGGGAAGAAATGATGTTATTGCTCTACATAGATTAGGAATAGTTGGAACTATAATCTTAGCAAAAACCTCAGGAAAATCGTTCCTCGATGTTATTGGTGAAATCGAACAAAAGAAAAGTCGCGAAGCAGTTCTTCTTTTAGATTTCGATCGCACTGGGAAAGAATGGACTCACCGACTAACTACTTGCTTAGAAGGAATGAGAATAACTCCCAATCTAATATTCTGGAAGATGTTTTTAGGTTTGGTTGGTCGTGATGTAAAAGATATTGAGGGTTTAGCAACATATTTTGAAAATTTGAAAAATAGGAGCCTGATGTCGTAAAGTATAATAGACACTGAATGGTTAAAACAGATTTGTCTCAGTTTTGACGGGGACAATATTATGATTGAGGTGAATAAAAACGAAATCAGCACAGACTGTTACGATAAAGTATGTAATTCGCGCCCGATTCGAAGTGGAGGGAGTAGTTGAAAAACCGGATGTGATCGGAGCACTTTTTGGACAAACAGAAGGATTGTTTGGACCTGAACTAGATCTCCGTGAACTCCAAAAATCGGGTAGAATTGGAAGAATTGAAATTAGTTTAGACTCAAAACAAGATAAAACCACGGGTAAAATAAATATTCCAACAAGTTTAGACAGAGTCTCGACAGCCATTATTGCAGCCAGCATAGAAAGTATAGATCGTGTAGGACCCTGCAAAGCAATAGTTACTTTGAATAAAATCGAGGATATTCGTGACGCCAGACGACGTTTAATTGTTGATCGCGCTAAAGACGTTCTTCAGAAATGGACTGTCGAAACCATGCCTGGTACCGACGATATTTTCAGAGAAGTTTCTGAGATGTTAAGATTAGCAAGAGTAGAAAAATATGGACCTGAAGGATTAACTGCAGGACCAGAACTGAGTTCTGCAAAACAAATAATTGTTGTTGAAGGAAGAGCAGACGTAATTAATCTGTTAAGAGCTGGAATACAGAATACCATAGCAGTTGAAGGCGCAAAAATCCCAGAAAGCATTATAAAAATCTGCAAAGAAAGGGAAGCAACTGCATTTCTAGATGGCGACAGAGGTGGAGACCTTATTCTTAAAGAACTCAAACAAGTGACTAATATTAAATACGTTGCGCGTGCTCCTAGAGGCAAAGAAGTAGAAGACCTAACTTTCAAAGAGATCGAAAAAGCCTTGAAATCAAAAGTTCTACTTGAAAAAACAACACTCACACCAAAACCAACTCCAGTAAAGAAGGAGCCCCCACAGAAAAAATTGGTACCCAAACAATTTGTTGAAACTTCAAAAGAGTTGAACGGAACATTAGAGGCTGTACTGCTTGATAAAGATTTGAAGCAGATAGATCGCATGCCTGTAAGGGAACTTGCAACTAAGCTACAACAAATGAAGGACATCGATACCGTGGTTTTTGATGGCGTAATAACTCAAAGACTTGTAGATATTGCTGCAGAACGAAACATTAACTACCTTATAGCTGCTCGAGTTTCAAAGGCGATGAAACAGCCATTAAACTTAAAATTGATGACGTTCGAAGAAATTCAAAATTAGTCGCACACATGATTATGAAAAAAGTATGATGCTTTTAGGAGGTATAAAAAAACCTCCTCTTTCTTTTTTTTAATTTGATGCCAATATGCTTTTAACACATTTAGTAAGAAGTTATTACATCGTCTAAGCGTGAAAGGATAGAATTTTTTTGAAGATTTTTCGAATAGACCTCAAAAAAGGAGTTGCTAAAGTTATGCCAGAAAGTCTTGATGACCTATGGCATCTTTACAATATAATTCTTGAGAAGGATGAGGTTCACGCTCGCACAAGCAGACAAACGAAAACTGATGATCAATATGCAAGACCTGCGAAAGCAAAAAGGGTCCCTGTTAATTTAGGAGTGCAAGTTGAAAAAACGGCATGGGACAGAGTCCTTAATCGGTTAAGGATAAGGGGTATAGTCTGTGAAGCTCCAGAAAATTTAAGTATAAAAGGCTCTAGACACACGATTAATTTAACTGTGAACAAACCGTTAACCATCGTGAAAAAACGTTGGCAAAAACATCATCTTGATCGATTAAAAAGAGCTAGCCAAATTACCGCTGCTCCCCTTACTATAATTTCAATGGATGATGAAGAATATTGTGTAGCTGTTTTGCAACAATATGGTATTGAAGTCAAAACACAAGTACGAAATAGGCTTCCTGGAAAGTTAGAAGTAGAAAAAAGGGTAAAAGCGAAACAACTTTTTTTTAGTACTGCATTAAGATCGTTGCGAGAAACTTGGGATCCTTTGCATAGTCTAATTGTGATTATTGGACCCGGATTTATCAAAGATGATTTCATTGATTACTTAAAAAGTGAAGCAAAAGACGTTAGTAAATCCATTGTTGCTGTAAAAGGAGTTAACAGCGCAGGATTATCTGGGATCGAGGAATCGCTTCGTTCAGGAATACTTTCAGATGTTCTGAAGAATAAAAGAATAAGTGATGAAATGGCTGCCGTTGAAGAGTTCTTGGCAAGACTTGGACGCGGAAAAGCCGATGCCACCTACGGATTTGATGAGGTTGAAAAAGCGACTAATTATGGTGCGGTTGAAAAACTTCTCGTTGCCGATGTAACATTACGAGATACTACTAATGAGAAGAGAAGATTATTAGAACGACTCATGAAAGATGTTGAAAAAGCTCGTGGAGAAGTCGTTGTTATAAGCACTGAGCATGAGGCAGGAAAAAAACTTCTTTCTCTTGGTGGTGTTGTTGCTCTACTGCGATTCCCGTTTTCGTAGTGTATTCGTTAAAAAGTTACTAAAAATCAACTTTACAATATTGGTTCAAAAACAGGTGAATTACTGTTTATCCCATGAACTTTATATCAAAGTAATGTTTAAAGAATCAAAAGATTTTCTAAAAAAGGTGTAAAAATAGGTTTACGAGCGCCTTAGGATGTTAAATGATGACAAAAAACGTCGATAATTCGGGAGCTAAAAGACTAATTTCCGGAGGCGCATGGTTCTTAGGGCTCATGGTATTAAGTGGCGTATTTTGGCTTCTGTTAGGTGTTCTAATAAGTAGATCGTATGGTCGTTCTGGTTATGGTTTATTCAATATCGCTCAATCAGTCTTTGATTTCATGTGGGTTTTTATTTTTGGGGGAATATTTGAGGGAATAATTCACTTTGGTACCGGATATCTTACAAAAAAAGATTCGAGTATTTCTAGCTATTTTTCAAACTACATACGTTATCTCACTTTGATGAGTCTAATTTTATTTGGGTCCATTATTATTTTATCCTTTCAAACATCTGATATTATATTGTTAACAATAATTATTTCGATAGCATTTGCATTCCTGTTTTCCGGAACAAAGGACGCATTATCGGCCATCTTAGGTTCACTGCATAGAAACAAGCAACTTTCGATCATAAATTCTAGCGGATTCTATGTGGTCTCAATAATAGGAATAATATTCATTTTACTAGATGTGTCTTTCCATCTGTTACCTTTACTAATTATTTTCGCCCCAGTTTCCCAATTGCTTCTTTGCATGTATTTCCTAAGAGAATACCTAAAAGATTTGTTTCGAGAAAGCTTCAGTTTTTTCAATACTAATAATATTAAACAAAGGTTAATTGACGATTTTAAACAGTTTAAACACATCTTGTTCTTTGGCTTTTCAATATCAATTGGTAAAATATCGTTTATGGTAATGAAAAGTCTAGATATACCAGTGCTTACCCTCTTCTTCAATTATTCAAACGTAGGAGTTTACAGTGTCGCAGACACCGCATCTAGTGTGCTTTTCTCTATGACAGCTTTCTCACTTCCTATCTTATCATCAATTTCTGAGGCTTGGGCAAAAAAGGATAAAATCCTTCTAGAAGATTATGCAAAAATTTCTGTAAAATATCCACTAATAATAGGAATACCGTTGACTGTCTTAATTTTTTCTTTAGCCGATCCCATCGTAACTGGAATATATGGAACTGATTTCATAGGAGCCGTGGTACCTCTTCAAATTCTAATATTTGGTACATTTCTTCTTATGTTTGGAAATACACTTTCCTCGATCTTAATCGGAATTGGAAAACCCAAAATTTCTGGAATTTTAATGGCGGGTTCCGCTATCCAATATCTTGTTTCTCTTTTTATTTTAGTACCTATACTTGGTTTCAATGGTGCTGCAATATCTTTAACCCTTACAGGAGTTACGACCTTATGTCTTATACCAATCTTCATCAGACGTAACTTGAAAGTAGACATTTTTTCAGGGTTTTACAAAGTTTTATTATCTGGTACAATTTTAGCGATAATACTTTATCTAATCCGCGATACAAGTTCTCTGATACTATTTTTTGGAATCCCAGCTGGTATCGCTGTTTACGTTTTATTACTTAGATTTACCGGATATCTTACCAAAGATGATATAGCTTTATTGAAGGCTGCAAGAGTAAAATCATGATTTAATTATTGTAAAATTTTGTTCTTCGTCGAACTGCAGGGTTGTGATCAGCGAGTTTCTTTATGGCTTGTTCAAAAGTTTCCTCAGAGTCTAATTCTTTTTCAATAAAGATTCCAGTTCTTCCTATATCATCACGGCGTACGAGAGCATGAACACGATCCAACACAGTGTTTAGAGAAACACCCAAGATTTTCGAGATCTCTTCTTCTCGATCTATAATTGAGCTTTCAATATGGCCTTCTGCTGTAGGTTCGATAAGCATTAGCCTTTTATCTACTCCTGGGACTCGTCTGCCTTCTCTAAGCGTGATAATAAATGCTTCACCCCCAAAACGATAGAACTCTTTCTCTACTGGGCGAAGCTTTACGAGAGGGAAAGACAAATTGGTTTGATGTTCTAATTCTATATTAGCTTTTAAAGCGTAAGTAGGTGTAGCCTGTACAATTGTTCGTCTATAACGAGTAAAGCCTGAACGTTCAAGTGCTGTTTCTATGATGAATGAAGAAGTGAGGTCAGGTAAGAACACGTCAATATCGCTTTTTTCTGTTACATCACCACGGGCTATGCTTCCATGAACGATAGAAGGAATATGATATTGATTCAATATTTCCATAATCTTTAATGCCCTAAATTGTAGATCTTTAAAAATTTCCCATCGTTCATTATCATAACTGATTTCCAATCGTTCCGCCCTTTTCATAGTCCGCTTATTCATCCAAATTCACCGGTTCAAGGTAAGTTTTCATCCAATCTAAGTAAGATGATGAACCGTCCACTATTGGAATAGCAAGAATCTCTGGTATATCATAACTGTGAAGTTTCATTATTCGTGAGGAGAGATTCTTAAAGAGATTTTTATTCGACTTCATAATCACTAAAACTTCTTTGTCTTCCTGTATCTTTCCTTTCCACCAATAAAAAGAAGAAATAGCCTCAATCATGTTGGCGCAGGCAATTAGTTTCTCTTCAAGGAGTATACGCACTATCTTTATCGCTTCTTCTTTGTTAGATGCAGTCATCAACACAATTATGTATGACATAGCTTCTCCTACAAAGACTATTGATCAGACCTATTTTAATTAAATTGAAATCTGTTTATTCCTAATGCATTCTTAAGAATGCTAAAGGGCAATATGCGAATTAATAAATAAATGATTGACATTCAATCGTGGTTGATTAAAGGTTACTAAAATGTTGATATCTGGAGTTGACGAAGCCGGACGGGGACCAGTTATCGGTCCATTGGTAATAGCAGGTGTTTCCATTAACGAGAGTGATTCATCTAAGCTAATTGGAATTGGTGTGAAGGATTCTAAACTTCTTTCTGCAAAGCGTCGCGAAATGCTTGCAATAAAAATTAAAGATATGGCACAGAAATGGCATATACTTACAATAACACCTGCTGAAATTGATAGAGTTGTAGAAAGCAAAAGAAAACTTCACAAGTTAAATCGTCTAGAAGCTCAGGCAATGGCTAGTGTAATAGACACTCTTAAACCAGATATCGCTTATGTTGACGCCTCAGATACTATTGCAAATAGGTTTGGCGACCATATTGCAGAAAAACTTTCTTTTACTCTCCAGATAGTTTCTGAGCATAAAGCTGATCGAAAATATCCGATTGTATCAGCTGCTTCAATCTTGGCTAAAGTGGAACGAGATGAAGTAATTTCTAAACTACAAAAGATGCATGGTAATCTGGGTTGTGGGTATCCAAGCGACTCAAATACTATAGAATATCTGGAGAGTTGTATTCAAAAATTTGGTGTCTACCCTGATTTCGTGAGAAAATCATGGAAAACTGCGAAGAGAATTAAAAATGAAGCTTTTATGAAACAAAAAACTCTAATTTAGAGACTTCTAGTGACTCAAGTGATTTAGCTTTATAACGTTGCACCTTTTTGTTCTAGAAGCTATTTTTGGCAAAAAACGAGAATCAGTTATTATAGTGTTGTGCGTACTGATTTCCAATTGTTTATGATTAGAAGTTTTTGTAAGCACCTATAAAATTTGATATTTAGGTGATTAAATTGGAAATATTGTGAGAAGTCTGATGATTATTCCTCCCACTATCAGAGCAAAAACGATTTCAAATGTAGTTATTGTTAATGCTTTTTTCCAGCCGAACTCTTTGACCAAAGCTCCTACAGTTGCTATGCACGGTATGTATAACATTACGACAAGGGTGAAAACGACCATCTGAGCAGGTGTCAATACCAGTGCAAAATTTGTTGTTCCCAATAAAGTGGCAAGCATTATTAGAGTTAATTCTTTTCGTAAAACACCAAAGATTAGAGCTATTCCGGTTACTGCTGGCAGACCTAGCCATGCTACAGTTATTGGACTAAATATTGATGAAATTGGTTCTAGTAAGTTAGCAATTTCAGCGATTTTAATTACGAAACTACCAGCAATTATTAGGGGAAATGCCATTATTATGAACTCTTTTAGTCTGAACCAGGTTTGTTTTGTAACTGTTTTTAAATGGGGGGCTCTATAGTCGCTCATTTCCATTATTAATTCTGTTGGTTCACCTGGTAAAGCTTTGAATGCAATTCGTCCAAGAGTAAAGATGATAATTAGGTTGATAATGTATAAAGCTAATGCCCATTCTATTCCAACAAATGCACCGACCAGTCCAAGGATGACAACTGATGTTGCGGCACATGGGACAAGCGTTACTACAAATGCTGTTAGTAACCTTTCTCGGGTTGTCTCCATTATTCTGCATCCCAAGCACCCAGGAACGTTACAACCGAAACTTAACATAACTGGGATGAATGCTTTTCCATGTAAACCCATTTTGTGCATTAGGTTATCCATAAGAAAAGCTATCCGACTAAGGTATCCAGAATCTTCAAATAAATATAACATAAAATAGAATGGAAGAATGTATGGCAATGCAACTGTTATTCCTCCGATAATACCTTCTATGATTCCTCCCCATAGTAGTTCTCCAATTAGGCCTATTCCAAAAATACTGTCAAAGGTTGGTCTCAAACTAAAAAAGAAGTCTCCTAAAAGAGTGGATGAAAAGTCTCCAAAACTGAATATTCCTACAAATACTGCAAGTATTGTGGCAAACATAATAGGGTATCCAAAAACTTTGTTTGTTGTTATAGTGTGAAGTTTTTCCCGCATAGGTGTTTTTAATGGATCTGTGATTTTCTGAATTTCCTTTGAAATCCTGCTAGCAACTTGGTATCGTTCAGAAGTAACTACTGTAGGACAAGAGTGACCGTGAATGTTTTCCAGTTCTGTCCTAAGCTCTTTGGTAACTGCTATAATTTTTGGATTTAATTTAAGGAACTCTTTTTCTACTTCTCTGTCTTCATCCAAAAGTTTTATTGCAGCCCATCTAGCGGGGTAATTCAAGTTGAATTTGTTGATGAGTTTGACCAGTTTTTCTATTCGTTCTTCGATTTCTTTTCCATATTGAGGTTTTAAAGGTTCGATTTTTCTTTTTTTCTCAATAACTTCTATGGCTCTTTCTATCATCTCGTAAATGCCTTTTCCACTAACTGCCACTGTCGAAACGACGGGTACTCCTAAGATCTTTTCTGCTTTCTCGTAATCAATTACTATCCCTTTTTTCTTAGCTAAGTCAATTTGGTTCAAGACTACGATAAGAGGGGTTTCTAGTTCTAAAAGTTGCAATGTAAAAAACAGGTTTCTTTCAAGAAGTGAGGCATCTAAGACATTTATTACTACGTCAGGTTTTTGGGTTGCAATATATTCTCTTGATACTAGCTCTTCTATTGAGTAAGTTGACAAGGAATAAATTCCAGGTAGATCAACGATCTCAATTGTATACCCTTTGAAATGCAAAGTTCCCTCAGCTTTTTCAACGGTTTTTCCAGGCCAGTTTCCAATATGCTGATGTAAGCCTGTAAGCTGATTGAAAATAACAGATTTTCCTACGTTTGCATTTCCTGCTAAAGCAATTGTAAAATGGTTAACCCTCATCTTTTTACGTCCACAAATATTTTGTTAGCCATACCCCTGCCTATTGCAAGTCTTGAACCCCTTACAGTAATTTCTAGAGGTCCATTGAAAGGTGCTGCCTGTATGACAGTTATTTCGGTGCCTGGTGTTAATCCCAAATCAGTAAGTCTTTTGATACAACGTTCAGTCGTAAACTCTTGTTTCCGATCTTTTCTTCGTTGATGCCTACACATTGGGTCCCTATTTGAGTTGACATCAGTAGATGTTATAGTCCCTGTTTCACCGTTATTCAAAGAAGTTAAAGGTAACTTCACCAATTTATTCTCCTTCCGTTTTCTTTACATAAATGATGGTTGCAAGGTAATTTTCTAAAGTACATCTTTCTTTTCCAACACGAATTATTAATGAACCGCTAGAAACTGATTTTTTTTCAATTTCTATTCGCATTCCAGGTGTAAGTTTTAATTTATTAAGATGTTTTAGAATGTCAGCTTTTTCTTCCGTTATTTTA
>Ga0209536_100014395_pt1 | contig 11364 bp, 9 predicted proteins | sample DeeMarSeWOR28_12_FD_187461 | JGI IMG/M metagenome (GOLD analysis project Ga0209536, IMG submission 187461) | Marine sediment microbial communities from White Oak River estuary, North Carolina - WOR-2-8_12 (SPAdes) (version 2) | ecosystem: Environmental > Aquatic > Marine > Intertidal zone >... | reverse complement strand
ATTAATGCAAGGAGAATAGATTTTAAGTGGATACATTCTCATGAGTTTAAGTATAACGGAGAAATGTATGATGTTGTTAAAAAGAAAGAAACTGGCAAACAAATTTTCTTGTACTGCATAAATGATACAAAGGAAAAAGAACTGGAAAGAGAATTTGAGAATAGAGTTCATAGCAATTCAAAAGATAACAAGCAAAGACCAACAACAAATAACTATAATTTTGTTTCTTTATCAGAACCTGTTCAATCTGAAGAAATCAGTATTGCGTCAGTTTATGAATGTAAATTCAATTATTGGCATACTGATTCTTACAACTCTCCTCATTTAGAAATACCCTCACCTCCACCCCGCATCGTTTAATTATTTTCTCCTGAACTCTAATTAATTAAACGAATAATTAAGAAGGCAAATTATGTATACAACTAGAACATTTTCTTATTTAATTATTCTTCTCTGCTTATTGGTATGTAGCGTTACACTTCATGCACAGGTGCTTGTTGTTGGCGATTCTTCTGTTACAAAGGTCGACACACTCACCTACGAAACTGATGATGTTGTTGTTACAGCAACCAGAGTGGAAAGGAAAATAATTGATATACCATATCCGGTTGTTCGCCTTAAAAATACGCAGTACAAATTTAGCAGAAAGGTGACCATAGACGATGTATTGGAGAATGTACCTGGTCTGTTCCTGCAATCCCGTTACGGAAACCATGATGTGCGTGTTTCAATAAGAGGTTTCGGAAGCAGATCGAATACTGGTATTAGAGGAGTTAGAATACTTCTTGACGGAATTCCAGAATCGGAGCCAGATGGACAAACAAGAATTGAAGCAATTGACTTCAACTCTGTGGGCAGCATTGAAGTTGTGAAGGGTAACAGCTCCTCGCTATATACTAATGCACCCGGTGGAGTGATAAACTTTATAAATGATGTTTATTTCCCTTACTCATTCGTGACTAATTTCAACGAGTTTGGCTCATTCGATTTAAGACGAAACGGAATAAAGTTTGGGGTAAGAACCGATAAATATGGATTCCTTGGAACTTATAGCTACCATAATTATAAAGGCTTCAGACCACACAGCCAGGATTACTGGCACATCTTCAACACTGTTGTTGATCTCGCTCCCGGCGATGGCTCAAACCTGCAATTGATTGGATATTTTGTAGATGGATTGATTAAGCTTCCGGGCTCTTTAACAAAAGAAGAATTTGAAGAAGATCCTTACCAGGCAGCTGAGAGAGAGGTTGGCAGAGATACTAAAAGGATTACAACTAAAGGTCGTCTTGGTTTAAAGTTCAATACCAAATTTGGCAAGAATGATAACCAGGAAATAGAAATTCTTCCTTATGGAACAATTAAATATTTCAATCGTACTTCGGCAGAATACAGGGTTATGAATCGTTACGGGCTGGGAAGTTCAATGAGGTACATTAACAGGCATACAATTGCTAATCTGGATAATGAATTTTCTATTGGTGGTGATTTACTCTACCAAACCGGCCCCGTTGAATGGTATGAAAACATTGGTGGGCAAAAAGGCGATCAGCTTAACGCACTCACAGATGAAAGCATTGGTAACAATGGTTTATATCTATCCGATTTTCTAGAACTGTACGGTAAGAGATTTTATCTTTTACTTACAGGACGATATGATAATGTTTATTATGAGACGAAAGATCAACTTCTTGGTAACAGAAGTGCATTCAGGAGGTTTGAAGCATTTACACCAAAGGCTGCATTAAATTTTAAGTTAACACCATATATAGCTATATATACTTCTTACGGTTTAAGCTTTGATTCTCCTGCGGGAAATGAAATGGATAACTACCCGACGAGCTCAAATCCTACAGTCCTTATTAATCCTGATTTAAAAGCTCAGAAGTCAAATAATTTCGAAATCGGAATTAAGGGAAACATCCGAAATCTTGAGCGGCAATTCTTTTCCAATATTGTATTCGAGGCAACCTTCTTTAATTCTGTTATTGAAGATGAGATAATTCCATTTGAGGTTTTTGGAGATGTTTTTTATAGAAATGCTGCAAAAACAAATCGTATGGGAGTTGAAATAGGTGCTGACGTGGATGTATTTAAAGGACTAAATTTTCAAACCTCATATACTTATTCCAATTTCTCTTATGATGATTACATTGCTCTCACAGTTGAAGAGACTCTAGATACATTAACTCAAAACTTTTCCGGCAATTCAGTACCTAGTGTACCTGAACATAACTTTTTCATTGCCCTAGCATATAATCATTCTATCACAAACCAAATTACTGGCTTCATTCGCGGAAGCATGAGATATGTAACCGGGATGTGGGTTGATGATGCTAATGCTGATAAAACAGACGACTATACTATATTAAACGCAAATCTTGGATTCGATATGTTATTTGGAAACTTTAACATTCTTATCTCCGGCGGAGTAAATAATATTTCAGATAAAGTCTACGTCGGGTTTATTAACATCAACTCTTCAAACGGACGGTTTTACGAAGTTGGTGAACCTCAAAGTTTTTATGCCGGCATTAATCTGGGTTACTCTTTCAACTAACTAATTCAACTGGTGGTCAACAATTTAGTTTGTTGACCACATCTTTTTTCTTAGAGATATTAATCATACTTTTCCAAAACAAAAACCATCGAATTTATCTTGATTAATAAATGAATATACCAAGAGTTATCTGTTCGCACCTTTTTTTAACAATTATTTTATTTAATCCTTCATTTAGTCAGAATAATAACTCAAGTCCTTTCAAAATTGATTATGGTACAGAGGCTTTAGTGCTCGGTAGCGGTGCTGTTGCAGGAATAACAGCTCTGGCTATACTGCTTAATTTAGATCCACTCACTCAGGAGCAAATTGATGATTTAAATCCAGACGATATAAACAGTTTTGACAGATCATTCATTGGGCCTTATCGTGAGGATTATCTTGGAGATGTGTTGCAGTACGGCACATACCTTTTACCATTAACCTTTCTGACAAACAATAAAGCAAAAAAAGATTTTGGAGATCTTGCTTTGATGTATGGAGAAGTACTGCTTCTTAACGCAAGCATTAATGGAATTGTAAAAGGATTAAGCAGTCGAACCAGACCGTACGTCTATGATGAGCAATCTCCTCTGGAAGAAAAAACAAGCACCGATGCAAGGTTGTCTTTCTATTCTGGTCATACATCTAATACTGCATCAATATCTTTCTTTACGGCAAGTATTTTTAGCGAATATATAACAGACAACACCGCAAAAATTTTTATCTGGAGTACTGCAGCTTTAATACCGGCAGTAACAGGATTTTCTCGTGTAAATACTCATTGGCATTTCCCGACAGATGTAATAGTTGGCTATATTATAGGAGCTGCAATTGGGTATCTTATTCCATTAATTCATAAACGTGAAAATCATGAAGGTGAACAAAGTAATTCAGCAGAAAATTTTTATAAACCTATAATAGGATTCCAAATTAAATTTTAAAAAAGTTTAGTGAGGATAAAATGCAAACACTAATTCAGGTAGTTTCTTCTGAAAAAAAATCACTTCGGGACATAATAGCGCATGACGAAAAGCTGTGGAAGTATAATTTTTATATTGAAGCAAAACAAAAACCGGGCAGGAGTCCCGGCTGGGCGAAAATACATAGCCTCGATCCAAATGTGAAAGGAGCTATTAATATAAGCTGGCAGAGCAGGATTAACATTTTAACTTGCAGAGTAATAACTAAAGGAACTGGGAAACCAGCAACTATAATAGGTGATTTTATTAAATACCTTCTTGCACGTTTCCCCAGAAGGATTGAATCAATAATTCTCTTGCCAAGATAGTTCGTATATCTTATTAACAATAAAGTGTAGAATAAAACTTTCAAAGCCTTTTATGAATTATTTCAGAAATACTTTATTAATCAATTTATTAATTATTAATTGCTTGAATTTTGGCCAGGCTGATAATACCCGGCCATTTAATCTGGACTTTACCCGTGAAGCAGCATTAATTGGAACAGGCGTAGCAGCAGGAGTAACAGCATTTATAATTCTCGAAAGCATACAACCTCTCACTCCCCAGGAAATTAATTTACTTGATCCTGCGAATGTAAATGAATTTGATAGAGGTGCTATCGGTCCTTTCAAAGAGGATAAGCTCGGCGACGTGCTGCTTTATGGATCTTACTTACTGCCGCTCACTTTTTTGGCTTATGAAGAAACAAATCGTGATTTTTTAGAACTTGCATTCATGTATGGCGAAGTTCTTCTAATACAAGGAAGTATTAACGGAATTGTTAAGGGAACGGTTCAGCGATCACGACCATATGTTTATGATAAAGATACTCCGTTAAGTGAGAAAACTGAGAAAAGAGCGAGAATATCTTTTTTTTCTGGTCATACATCAATTACCTCTGCGGTAACATTTTTTACTGCAAAAGTTTTCACCGAGTATATCGAGAATAATACAACCAAAATTATAATCTGGAGTGCCGCTGCTTTAATTCCAGCAGTTACAGCTGTCTCGCGCGTTAACACTCACTGGCATTTCCCTACTGATGTAATAGTCGGGTATGCATTTGGAGCATTGGTGGGTTATTTTATTCCCGAACTACATAAAAGTAAAATTGGTGAGAAAATCTCTATCAATCCAGCTATCAATCTTGAAAGACCAAAGCTTAATCTTCAATTTAGATTTTAAGTAATAAATTTTTCTAATTAATTACAATTAGTGATCATCCGGAATTCAAAAATATGAACTCTGATTGAGTTTAATCCTTTTAAGAATAAATAAACTTAACAGGGAAACAACACACATCAGCATAAAAGAAACAGAGTATCCATAAGCGGTAACACCTATTCCTGCAACCCAGACAGTCAATGCTTCGCAGCCATTTGTTGCGGCCATATATGTGCTGAATTGAGTTCCCCCGATTTTTGGATTTGTCAAATCCATAAACAATGCGTAAGAAGAAGCTGTAAACAATCCCACAAAAAAATACATTACTGTAAAACCTGAAAAAAATCCTGTAGCAGCAACTGAGCTGTTTACATAATTGAATATCGAAATGAAAATTACAGCTGCAACAAATCCGGTTAAGAATACCCCAACCGCTTTCTTTCTGTTCATTTTGTCTGAAACGTATCCACCGATCAGTCCCCCAATAAACATTGCGATCACAACAGGCACAGCAAAGAAAATTCCAATAGTTTCCTGATTAATGTTAAGATCTGTTAAGAAAGGACCTGCCAGTCCGCCCGCTGCTTCAAAAGCTGCTGCTGATGTAAGAGCAAAAAGGATTGCAAGCCATGTATTTTTTTCTCGGAAGCTGAGAGAAAAATTTTGAGTGAAGATTTTAAACTGGCCATTTGATTTTGAAATCGAAGATGGTTCTTTTACCCAAAGTAAAAGCAGCATAGTAGATAAAATTATTGCTGTCAGTAAAATCAGCATATAATTCAGACCCAGCGCGTAAGCTATAATTAATGTTCCTCCGCCGAAGATACTTCTGCCGATGAGCATACCAGCATTCATAAATCCGTTTAATTTACCTCGTTCATTTTTTGCAATGATATTTATAACCATTGCATCTATGGAAACATCCTGTGTAGCAGCAGCAAATGAGTGAATGAAAAGGAATATTCCCCAGATAAAAAAGTTATCCTGCGGTGGAATAAAGATTAAAGGAAGTAAAGCCAGTCCCATTAACGATTGTGAAATGAATATCCAGAATTTATATCCTCTTTTTTCATTTCTTAATGAATCTATAAGAGGTGCCCACACAAATTTAAAGATCCATGGCAGAATCAGTATTGCAATCAACGAAGTAATTGAATCGATGGCTACGTTCTCTCTACGAAGAAGTGTGGGCATTGCCCACCATATAAAACCGATAGGAGCGCCCTCAGTCAGGTAAAGAGCCGTTACAAGAAATATCCTTCCGTTTTTCGAACTGAGCAGGTTCATAATGATAATTTATGCATACAAATAATAAAATCCCGTATTGAATTAATTATTATAGAATGTTATTACGATTTATATAAAAACCTTACCAGAGTCTCATTTTATCAGAGACTTAATAAGTGAAATTTTCATAACTGTTTTCTCCAAATTCATATAATTGAAATTTGGTTATTCAATTCTTAATTATTCATTCTTAGTTATTAAATTATGCTCCCTTCTCACATCTAAGAAAACCTCAAAGTCTGCTTTCCATTAATTGAAAATAGCTAGTTAAAAACGGCCTAATTTTGTCCGTTTCGTTCCGTAAATTAGTTATGCTTTATGGAATATTTTTTGCCCCTGCTGGCTATTCAAACAATATTATAGGATCAATGTTAGAGCTTAAACTAACCGAAGAGCAGCAAATGCTTCGTGAAATGGTGAGAGATTTCACCAATAACGAAATTAAACCTATCGCTGCAAAAATAGACCAGGACGCAAAAATTCCTCAAGAGTTAATTAAGAAAATGGCAGAGCTTGGTTTTCTTGGTATCTCGTTCCCCGAAGAATACGGCGGCGGCGGAATGGGTGAAGTTGGTTATTGTCTTATGCAGGAAGAAATTGCGCGTGGGTGTATGTCGACTGCAACATTTATTGGTGCTCATCAATCGATTGGTTCAAATGCAATTTATCTTGGAGGCAATGAAGAGCAGAAGAAAAAATATTTAACTCAGCTTGCAAGCGGAGAAAAGATAGGCGCATTTTGCTTAACTGAAGCACAAGCCGGCTCCGATTCTTTCCATCTAAGAACCAAAGCAGACCTTGAGGGAAATGAGTGGGTGATTAATGGTGAGAAACTCTGGATTACTAACGGCGGTATTGCAGGTATACTTTCACTTTTTGCCAGAACCGAAAAGGGCATCAGTGCATTTATCGTGGAAACGGATACCCCAGGTTTTAAAGTAGGTCCTGCAGAAAAGAAAATGGGGATTAAGGGAAGTACGACCAATGCATTAAGCTTTGAAAATGTGAGAATACCAAAAGAAAACTTATTGGGAGTTGATGGCAGAGGATTTTTGGTTGCAATGAAAACTCTTGATGCAGGAAGACTTGGATTAGGAGCTGCTTGTTTGGGCGTTGCAAAAGAGCTGCTCGAGCTTTCAACTAATTATGCGAAGGAAAGAAAGCAATTTGATCATCCCATAAGCTTTTTCCAGGCAGTGCAATTTATGCTTGCGGAAATGGCAACGATGATTTTCAATATGGAATCTATTGTTTACAGAACTGCTACTGATTACGATCTGGGGAAAAATATTTCAACTAATTCGGCAATGGTAAAGCTTTATTGTTCAGATTCGTTAGATGAAATTGTTGACAGGGCTGTGCAGATACACGGAGGAATGGGATATTCGCAGGAGCTCTCTATTGAACGGATTTACAGGGATTCAAGAATAAACAGGATATTTGAAGGAACGAATGAAATTCAAAAGGGGATTATTGCAAGAGACATCCTTAAAAAAGGCGGAAAAATTTTTTAATTTTGTAAGGAAGCTTTATTTTGAATTTAGCGGAGGAAAAATCAGCAGAAGCATCTGAAAAAAGAAATATGAGTAAGAAAAAATTATATTACTACCGGATTTTTGACGACAAGGAAAAGCTGAATTATTTGAAGAGTTCTTTATCGCATGAGGAAGTTGAGCGTTGGCTAAACGAATATGAAAAAACTCATCAAAAATATTTTAATCCGGAGTTTATCAGTTATTTACACGAGCACGATCCTGAAGCAGAAATAATTGAAATAAGCGACATATCATATTAAAACCCACCCAATATTTTATGTCGTTTGATTGTTCCCGGCATCCTGTACGGTTAATTGCTGTCCTCCGCCGGGAATAATTTTTTTATAGATTTTCGATAATTTTGAGTTGGCTGATTATCGGAATTAATTTCTGAGCTGGCACCACAACAAATACCGTTTATGAAAAATTTTATCTTCAAACCCTTCGGAGAGATGAACGAAGCCGATTATGCAGCAGTCGGTTTCAAATCAGGCCTCGAAATTCATCAGCAGCTTTATACAGATAAAAAACTGTTCTGCCGTTGCCCTGCCGGTATATACAGCGAGAACTACGATGCAGAAATTTTAAGACATATGCGTCCCACTTTATCTGAATTAGGAGTATACGATGGCACAGCTTTGATGGAGTTTAAGACTAAAAAGGAAATAATTTACAGAATCAACAGAAACACTGTCTGCACTTATGAAATGGATGACACTCCTCCCTTCCTTATCAATGAAGATGCGCTGGATATAGCACTTGGAATAGGAATGCTTTACAACTGTAAATTGGTGGATGAACTTCACATTGCACGTAAACAATATCTAGATGGAAGTATACCAACTGGTTTTCAGCGAACAGCAATATATGCGTTGGATGGGTGGATACCTTATAAAGATCGGAAAATAAAAATCATTCAGATGTCAATAGAAGAAGATTCCTGCCGGGAGGTTGCAGACTATTCTCACACCAGAGTGTATTTGACTGATCGTCTGGGAATGCCACTAATTGAAACTGTGACAGGTCCAGATATGAAAACTCCTTTTGAAGTTGCGGAAGTCGGGTGGATTTGTGCAAAACTTGTAAGAAGCACACACAAAGTTAGGAGAGGTATTGGTGCAGCACGACAAGATGTGAATGTGAGTGTTGAAGGAGGTACACGAGTTGAGATAAAAGGTGTTCCCAAGATTTCAATGATACCACTGCTTACTCATAATGAAGCGATGCGCCAGTGGAATCTTTTACGATTAAAAGAGGAGTTGAGTAAAAGAGGAATTACAAGTGAAACATTTATAGCCAGAGACTATGATATTACCACCCTTATAAAAAAACCCCACTATGTTCCTCTAAAAAATGCAGTAGAAAGTAAATCGAAAATAAGATGTGTTGTTCTGAAAGGATTTAAAGATTTACTCCGATGGCAGACTCAACCCGATACTTATTTCTCCAAAGAAATTTCAGACCGTATTAGGGTAATTGCATGTTTAAATACTATTCCAAACCTGATACACTCAGATAGCAGAACTGATACAATAACATCTTCTGATTGGCAGAAAGTCAAAAAATTTACAGAAGCAAGTGATGAAGATACATTAGTAATCGTTTGGGCAAACGAAGAAGATATTCAAACTGCCGTAAATGAAATTATCATCCGTGCAAAAGAAGCTACAATCGGAATTCCGTCAGAAACAAGACAAGCTCTGAGCGATGGAACAAACGGTTTTGAGAGAATACTGCCCGGTGCTGATAGAATGTATCCTGATACCGATCTTCCGCCAAAACAAATTGCAGAGGATCGGATTAAAAAAATAAAATCCTGGCTGCCGGAACAATTCTGGAAAAGGCAAACATGGTATAAAGAACTTGGCATTCCGGCAGATACAATTGATGAACTTTCAATTTCAAAATATGCCGAACTATTTAAGAAAGCTGTTACTGATTGGAAAACAAATCCGGTAACTGTTGCAGTCTTTCTAATTCAATATCCTAAAAGACTAAACAGAAGCGGTTACGTTATAGATTCAATCAATGAAGAAATGATGTCGGCCATTCTGAAATCTCATGCGGACGGAAAACTTTCTTCAGATTTTATGCTTAATGTTCTTAAACTTAGTATTGAACTAGGAATGTTTGTCGATGAAATTATTCCTGAACCAATCGGCGATAAAGATCTTGAAAAAGAGATTCAACTTGCAGAAGAGAAGATGCAAAAGATGAAGTTTATAAAAGAAGAAAATGTTAAGAGCATCATGATGGGAATTTTAATGAACAAGCTTCGTGGTAGAATAAGTGCAAGAAAGGTCTCTCAGAAAATCAGTCTTCTTCAAAAGGATTTAAAGAATGTCAAACAATAATGACTACAAAGGATACAAAGGAGAGGCTTTAGAAACTCTAAAAAGGTTCAATGCACTTGTCTGGAGTGATGTTGAAATTAGTACCGCTGACGGCGATTTCAAAGGGCTTATTCTTCCAAGATCAGAAACAGCGGATGAATTTCATATTGTATTGAAAATTCCGGTTGGATATAATATTGGAATAGCGGCAAAGAGAATTCAGTCGATTAACATTCTCGGGAGAAAAGAAGCTCATTACAAAATTCCTGAAAAAGAATTCCCCTACGATCCCAAAAAGCCAAGAGTAAAACTACTTGGTACCGGTGGAACAATTGCAAGCAGACTGGATTACAGAACTGGTGCAGTTATTCCGGCATTCTCACCTGGTGAACTTTATGGTTCGGTTCCAGAGCTTGCTAATTACTGCAACCTTGAAACAGAAAAACTTTATGGTGAATTCAGTGAGAACATTGGTCCAATGCATTGGAAAGGTGTTGCTGAAGCCATCGGGAGAGAAATTGAAAAAGGTGTTCAGGGAATCGTTATTGGTCATGGAACTGATATTATGCATCACACTGCTGCTGCACTTTCATTTATGGTTCAGAATTCTCCGGTACCGATTGTAATGGTTGGTTCACAGCGTTCCAGCGACAGGCCTTCTTCGGATGCGGCAAGGACTTTGATAGGTTCCGTTACCACCGCGGCCTATTCGGATATCGCCGAATCCGTTGTGACGATGTTCGGTACCACATCGGACAGGTACATCTACATCCATCCTGGAACGAGGGTTCGAAAGATGCATTCTTCCTACCGCAACACCTTCAAGACCCTGGGTGACATCCCTATCGGAATGGTGGAGGACGGGAACTTCACGTATTTCAGGGACGATTATCGCCGGAGAAGGGATGACAACGAGGTGGAGATATATCCGAAGTTCGAGGAACGGGTCACAATTCTCTACTATTACCCCAACATGGACCCCGACATTCTCGAATCGATGATCGACAAGGGATACAAGGGCATAATCATAGCCGGTACCGGGCTCGGGCACGTCAACAAGCCACTCTATGATCCCATCCAGAGGGCCCATGAGGAAGGCATACACATGTTCATGACCGTGCAGACACTCTACGGTTACACGCAGATGTTCGTTTATGATACGGGCAGGGACCTCATGGCCAGGGGAGTGGTCCCTCTGGACAATATGCTGCCAGAGGTTGCATACTGCAAATTGGGATGGGTGATGGGTCAGACCCAGAACCCCGAGGGCATCAGGAAGATGATGCTGACCCCCGTGAACAGGGAGATAACCCCGAGGGAGCCCTACAACGGCTTCGTACAGGGACAGGGCGGATCGGAAGTTGTGGAAGATTTCCTCAGGGAATTCTCCTGAGGATTTTTCTGGAAAAGCCCCCTCTCTCAAGGTATATATAATCATCAGCACAATGAACCCGTACAGTCAGCTCTAGCCTTAAAAGAAAGCTGGGTAGTATAGCGGGTGGTATGCTTGACATTCGGTCCTTATATGAAGAGAGAACATC
>Ga0209536_100014394_pt1 | contig 11364 bp, 8 predicted proteins | sample DeeMarSeWOR28_12_FD_187461 | JGI IMG/M metagenome (GOLD analysis project Ga0209536, IMG submission 187461) | Marine sediment microbial communities from White Oak River estuary, North Carolina - WOR-2-8_12 (SPAdes) (version 2) | ecosystem: Environmental > Aquatic > Marine > Intertidal zone >... | reverse complement strand
GGCGGGAGGTTTATGGAGATTACATTTAGCCGGTAATAGAGATCAGCTCTAAATCTGCCATTTGCTACTTCCTGACTCAGATCGGAATTGGTTGAAGCGAGGACCCTTACATCGATTTTTGCATTAGTGGTGCTGCCGAGGGCTGGTATCTCGTCGTCCTCCAAGACCTGGAGAAGTTTGGGCTGCAAGTGAAGAGAGATCTCGCCGATCTCGTCTAAAAGGATAGTGCCTGAGTGCGCCATTATGAACTTTCCAGGCTTGTTCCTCCATGCGCCGGTAAAGGCGCCTTTCTCATAGCCGAATAGTTCGCTTTCAATGAGGTTGTCCGGCAAGGCGGCACTGTTCACTTTTATAAAAGGTTTTTTTGCCCGTGGAGAAAAATCGTGAATGGCCTTGGCAACCAGTTCTTTGCCAGTGCCGCTTTCACCGGTGATCAGTACGGTTGCATCACATTTGCTCAAGCGCAGGATGTGTTGTTTGATCTCTGAAATGGCGTGGCTCTCACCTACGATAGTCTCATTGAGTCTTGCGTAATCGGAATCCTGGGACTCCTGGATCATCCGGTTGATAGCTAATTTCAAGTCGTCAGGATTAAAGCTGGCAGGGAGGAAGTAGGTATTTTCCCGAGGAAGTAGCTTTTCTACCTCCACTTCTTCTCCATCAGGTCCGTCTGTGATGTAGATGATGGGGAGGCAGTTTTTCTCAAGCTCCACCACTTTTGCGAATGCTTTCATCTGACCTGGGTTACAGCAGGATCCTAGGAGCAACAGGTCGGGATTGTGGCGATTGAGGTCAGTAAGGAAGTGGGTCTTCTGCATCACCGGGTGAGCCTGGAAGCCAAGGATTTGCACCAGTTCGGTGAGGTACTCTCGACTTGGTTGCGAGTCTTCGACTATGAGGATCTTTGTCACTTGCATTGTTTTCTCCACAGCCCCAGATGAAGGGTGATGTTTATCTCTCACAGAGTGAAAGATTTTTAGGCACGGATTTGGCTTCGCCAAAGGTCTTTAAAATATTTTTTGCGAGTTTGCAGAAAGAACCCCCTCGGAATCAGAAAAATCTGATCCTCATTGCCAGTTAAATAAACGGTGTGCGCCGTTTGATGGGATCGTTTTGGTCGACCGGATAGGTCCTTTGGCATGCCTGCCAAAGGACTAACCCTGAATGATTCCCTTGACTTTCCTCCGGAGGGAAAACCCCTTAAGGTTTGGTTGACTCGATCCTAGGATTAGAGGGGACTAGAGCAAGGTTGATGCCACTTTTGGTGGCCCCCGTTTGCCTATAATTTTGGTATGATAAAAATATGAATGATTTAGGTAGCTTACGGTGGTGTGAAATTATTGTAACAATTGGGATAAAATGTGGAAAACTTGTACAAAAAGGGTATAAAAACCGCCCAAACCACTACTCCATTACTCCATTACTCCATCACTCCAACCTAATTTAATCTTACAATTTCAAATACTTGGTGTGTGAAGTGAGAAACACTTTGAAAACTGAGTAGTGAAATTTCCAGAGTTGGAATCCAGATTCAGCTTTTTGAGTCCGTTTTTCCGAAAAAAAGGCAAAAATGGTTCCATAGTGAGAATTTTTTTACCCATTTTAAGGGAAAAAAAGTTCACCAACGATAACCAAGGGGAGTAATGTTTTGGGAGTCAGTAGAGTTTGTAGTAAAGTAAGAGCGGTAAGGGCATGGAGCAAACGACCACCGACAAAGCCGGTGGCTCCCGTCACTAATATCTTACCAGACATTTCAGTCATCCCTTTAGTTCTCCTTTTAGACTCAAAATAGTCATCCAGGTTCTCAATTTTTGCTTCATTTGGTTGGTAGCCTGCAGTCCCTGATCTGGAATATATAGTGATGCTGGTTTGATTTCGCAAGAGTTAATCTGGGACAAAGGGGGCGCCGGGCAGTAACCGCTGCGTAGAGCTGCACGACGCGGAGACGCAGCTATTTACTAAGCACTAGGAACTAGGTACGATAAAGCAGGCAGCTGGCAGATCTCAGCTAACAAGTCATCTATCAGTCTTGCTGCGGGCTGCTTGCTGGAAGATCCGGCCAGCGCGAAATGGCGTCGAAATCGAGGTCCCATTCACCATCGGTCTGTCTGAGCCGATAAAAACCAGCGGCGGCGATCATTGCTGCATTGTCGGTGCAGAGTTCAGGTCTGGGCATTTCTAGCGGGAGCCCAAGGCTAGCCATCTCTTCCCGTAATCGCTGGCGCAGACGGCTGTTGGCCGCCACCCCGCCAGCCACCACCACCTGGCTGGCCTCAAATCGTTGAGCTGCACTACAAGTCTTTACCACCAGTACGTCTACCACCGCCTCTTGGAAGCTGGCGACAATATCGGCAATCTGAACCGGAAGTTGATTTCCCCATGAGGGACCACCAACAGCAATACCATTCCCATCGTCTTGCGTGGTGTCCAAATATCTCCGAACGAAATTGACCACTGCGGTCTTTATTCCACTGAAACTGAAGTCGAGGGAGTCTTTTTCCAGGTAAGACCGCGGAAAAGTAATGGCTTTCGGGTTTCCACTACGCGCCAATTCATCAATAACCACGCCACCCGGATAGCCAAGATCAAGGAACTTGGCTACCTTATCGAAGGCCTCACCAGCTGCATCATCCCGGGTTCGACCGACCAAAGTGATGTCGCCATAGTCCTTGACGTGGTAGAGATTGGTGTGACCCCCAGAAACTACCAGAGCGATAGCTGGAAAGGAGGGTGGCGAGTCCTCTAGAAAAGCGGCAAGAATGTGTCCCTCTAAATGATTTACGGCAACCAGTGGTTTACCCGTGGCGTAAGCCAGCCCTTTTGCAACCCCGACTCCCACCAGAAGGGAGCCAACCAGGCCCGGGCCCTGGGTAACAGCTATGGCATCCACATCAGGCAGGTCCACACCTGCCCGTTGCAGTGCCTCGGAGATCACCGGGACGATCACCTTCAAATGTTGCCTCGAGGCTAGCTCAGGCACCACTCCCCCGTAGGGACGGTGAATGACGATCTGTGAGGAAACCACGCTCGAAAGAATCCGGCGTCCATCTTCGACCACAGCAGCAGCGGTCTCATCACAGGAGCTTTCGATACCTAAGACAATCACAGGTCTTACCTTCTGGTTAGTGGATCGCTCAGCGATGGTTATTTCTCATGTGTCATTTTGCATCTCGCCTATTTCATTTAAATGGAGTGCCTCATGATTCTTATCCCCTATGTGCAATGATAAATGCGCAATGATAAATGCGCAATGATAAATAAAAAGCTGCCCACTAACAGTTCCTATCTTAGCAAAGCGCTTTACGCTAGGTAAAATTCTTGACTTCGGCAACTCTGTTTTTTATTATGTTGTAAGTTATGTCAAAACTGACATAAAGGAGTCCTTCATTCGGAGTCCTGTGAAACCTCACTAGCTACCAGACGCTTCGCTATTGGAAATTGGCATGGCCCTACTAACCGACCGTTATCAACGCTCCATCGACTATCTCCGAGTCTCGATCACCGACCATTGCAATCTCCACTGCATCTACTGCATGCCATTGGGAGGTGCACCCAAGCTGGAACATAAAGAGATCCTTTCTTACGAGGAATTCCTCCGGATTATTCAGGTAGCACTGAATATGGGAATTTCCAAAGTACGACTGACCGGGGGAGAACCATTGGTTCGCAGGGGAGTCACTGACTTCTGCCGGCGACTGGCAAAGCTTCCCGGTCTCAAGAGTCTCAGCCTCACCACTAATGGGGTCTTGCTGGAAGAACTCGCCTCAGAGCTATACGATGCCGGCATCCGTCGAATAAATATCAGTCTGGATACACTCCAGCGTCAGAAGTTTCTTCGGATCACCCGGAGGGATGAGTTTGAAAGGGTCTGGCGCGGTATCCAGGAAGCGGAGCGAGTCGGATTTGATCCGGTAAAAATCAATGTGGTGGTGATGCGGGGAATAAATGACGACGAGGTCCTCGAGTTGGCTCGCTTGATCCTTAATTACCCCTACCATATCCGATTCATAGAGTTCATGAAAATCAACAGTGATGACGGCTGGGTTGATCAGCACTATGTTAGTGCTGATGAGATTCTTGCCAAGCTTAGCACGGTGGCTCCCCTGGAGCAGGTTACCTACCAAAACACCAATGGCCCTGCCCGCCACTTCGTCTGGCCGGATGCGGTTGGCATGATCGGCATCATCAGCCCCATCAGCCACCACTTTTGCCCCACCTGCAACCGGATACGTTTAACCGCCGACGGAAAGCTGCGCAGCTGCCTTTTTTCTGACCAGGAATTGGATATAAAATCTCACATGCGCCAAGGCGCCACAGACGCTGGTCTTTCTCAAATTCTCAAAGATTCAATCGCCAACAAGCCCGAGAAACACTCCATACAGTCCGACCTGTTCCGCAAATGCCAAAGTCGGCCCATGGTTGCCATAGGCGGTTAGATCGTTGACTGTAAGCTTTTTCCGTTCTAGAATCTCCCCATGTCATTCCAGCATTGCACAACGAGCCTTCACGGAAAATTGTGATGACCAATCCTAGCTCTCTCGACCATGAGCTCCTCCAGGCGGTTTTGCAATCAATACCTCATAGCGTTTTGCTGTTAGAGCCGGATGGACAAGTAATTTTCGCCAACAGTTTTGCGGAACAGTTGCTGGGTTTCCAATCCCGAGAATGGCATGACAAGTCTATCGCCGACCTGTTTTTGGAGGAAGACTGCGAGATCTTTCTTCCCAACATAATCAAACTAACGAGAGAAAAAGGGGAGTTTGCGGGCGAGCTGCTTCTCCGCAATAGCAGAAATGAGGAGTTCTTCGCTCACCTCACAACCTCCCTCCTGAGTAAGGTAGAAGCGGAGATTTTCATTGCCACCATCGAGGATATCGGCGATTTAAAAACGCTCCAGCGTCAATCCATGGAGTCTGAGCGTCTACGGTCCGTGGCCAAAGTAGTAGATCAGATCGCCCACCACATCCGCAACCCAATTGCTGCAATTGGTGGATTTGCCGCACGACTGCGCAGCAAGGATGTTAGTAAAAAGGACAGACAACTCTATCAGGAGATAATCTTCCAGGAAGCCAGCCGGCTGGAAGGCCTACTCAAAAGCCTCTCAAACTTTACAACCCTACCCCTTCCAACCATGACAGAAGAAAGTCTTGACCGCCTTTTGGGACGTGCCCTTGAATTGGTGCCGGAGCCATTGCGAGCGACAGCCTTAGAGTGTCGTACCCCGCCTTCAGAGGAACTGCAGTCCCTGAGCGGTTATATGGATTTGGCTTTGTTGGCCCAAGCCCTAGCCAACATCATCACCAATGCTTTGGAGTCTGGAGATCCAACGGCGGCAATCAATATCCAAGCAATTGGTAAGGGCGGCCGCTTATATATCAGTGTAGCTGATACTGGCAGGGGCATCAGAACATCAGATCTTACCCTCGTGTTCGACCCACTTTTTACCACCAAGGTTGGTCACGTGGGCCTCGGTCTCACCGTGAGCCAACGCATCATTCACGATCACGCTGGCACAATAGCCATCGAAAGTAAAGTTGGGCAAGGAACTGCGGTGAGATTGGAGATACCGTGCGATAGGCGGCGCTCTATTCGAGTAAGACGGCTTTAAGGCAGCAGTCAAAAGGGGAACGTTGTCACCGGGTCGATTTGCCAACTGCTGACTGACTCGCGCCAACCTGCAGATAGGGCCGCAAGCGGTTCAGACTCGCAGGGCCAATACCCTTTACAAAGAGAAGGTCTTCAAGGCGGGAAAAGCCTCCCGCGCGCTTGCGCTCAGCAACGATGCCTTTGGCCAAACTCTCTCTGATACCCGGTACCAGGGCCAGCTCTGCACAAGTCGCCTGGTTTACATCCAGCGGTTCTCCCAATACCAATCGGCTTGGAACCGCCATCCATCCAATGCGCACACTGGTAACGGTATTGCTCTCCGCCACAATCTGGAGGCGACTGGCGTGAGCAACCCGCACTGCTTCCCATTGGGGTGGTAGCTTCAGATCGGGAAGTAGCCCCCCTGCGCGAGTCACCGCCTGAAGCACTGTAACTGGCTGATCAAATGAATAGATGCCAGGAGTTCGGACCTTGCCGCTCACCTGGACGACCGCACCCAGCGGGTAAACCTGGGGAGGTGTGGAAGATAGGAGATGGTAAACGTAGTGGCGCCATCCATAGAAGCATAGAAGAAAAATAGACAACAGAATGACGGTGGCCGCCTGTGAGCGAGAAAAACGATTCATCTCACCTTGGTAAAGGAGTTATTTGGCGTGCTTAAAGGAAGCTAGAAAATTCTAGAGTGCGCCTGAAGCATTAACAATTGTAGATTTCAGATTTAAGATTGCAGATCCAAAATCTAAGATTTAAGACCTCTAAGCCTCACAGTTAGGCAAACCTAGCAGATTCAATCCGAAATCTGCAATCTGCAATCACAAATCTTACTTGTTACTTCTTCTTATTTTTGTTTTCGTCCTTGAACATCTTATAGTTGATACTGTCCACTAGCGCCAGCCAGCTGGCCTCAAGAATGTTCTCCGAAACCCCCACCGTGCCCCACACGCTTTCTCTATCGACAGACTCTATTAGCACCCGAACCTTGGCGGCGGTTCCCTCTTTACCGGGTAATACCCTGACCTTGTAGTCATTCAACCGCATGTTTGCGAGTTCTGGATAAAACTTTTCCAGGGCCTTGCGAAGAGCGTTGTCCAAAGCATTTACCGGACCCACTCCACTAGCGGCTGTGTGCTCCACCTTCCCGCCGACTTTCACCATGACCGTAGCCTCTGATTCCGCGGTCTGACTTTCATCCGTCTTAGATACGAGAACTCTGAAGCCCACCAGTTCAAAATATCGCTTCACCTTCCCCAGCGCCCGGTTCAGCAGAAGCTCAAAGGACCCTTCTGCCGCCTCGTATTGAAAGCCCTCGTGTTCGAGTTCCTTGAGTTCTTCCAAAACCTGCATGGCAATGGGGTCCTTGCTGGAAATCTTAATACCGTATTGGTCGGCCTTCTGTTTTATGGTGCTGCGACCGGAAAGATCTGAAACCAGAACGCGCCGCCGGTTGCCAATCAGCTCCGGTTGCATGTGCTCGTAGGTTTGCGGGTTACGCTCCACTGCTGCCACGTGTACGCCACCCTTGTGGGCAAAGGCGCTACGCCCCACATAAGGTTGGTACCTGAATGGCCGGACGTTGGCCAGTTCGAGAATGTACCGGGAAGTCTCGCGCAGCTTGGTGAGCTGCTCGTCTGTCAAGCAATCCAGTTTCATCTTCAATTTGATGGCTGGAATAATGCTGCAAAGATTGGCATTGCCGCAGCGCTCCCCCACACCGTTCATCGTACCCTGAACATGGTTTGCTCCCAGCTCCACTGCCGCCAGCGAGTTGGCCACGGCCAACTCAGAGTCGTTATGGGTGTGGATGCCTAGCTCAGCCTTGGGAAACTCCTTTTTCACCCTTCGGATGATTTTTCTCAGCTCTTCGGTAAGGGTCCCGCCGTTCGTATCGCAGAGGACGAGACAGTCGGCACCCGCCTCCAGAGCCGCCTTGAGAGAGGCAAGAGCATATTCCGGGTCCGCCTTAAATCCGTCAAAAAAGTGCTCGGCATCATAGAAAAGTTTCCAGACCTTTGGCCGCAGATATGCCACTGAGTCGTGAATTATTTCCAGATTCCTCTCCAGAGTGGTGCGCAATGCATCCCGAACATGCACATCCCAGCTCTTGCCGAAGATGGTAACCACATCGGTCTTCGCTTTTAGGAGCGCACCCAAGTTGCGGTCTTTGTCCGCCGAGGAACGGGGATTGTGGGTACTGCCAAATGCTGCAATCTTGGCCTGCTTCAGTTCGTAGTTCTTGATCTCCTTGAAGTAGGCAACATCCTTTGGATTTGACCCGGGCCAGCCACCTTCTATGTAGTTTATGCCCAACTCATCTAACTTCTTGGAACAACGAATCTTATCCTCTAAAGAAAGATTAAAGTCTTCTGCCTGGGTTCCATCCCTCAGTGTAGTGTCATAGATCTCTATCTTACGCATTGGTCTTCCTGTCTGTGTTCTGGGTTTATTGGTCTTTACGTTCCATACCTCATAAACTCATTAAATTAGAATACCGAACCTTGGCAAATCCGAAATCAATTTAGAAATTCAGAGATTGAGGAATTCAAGAGATAAAATTTTATTCAAATTAATCAGTTAGGTGTGAATCTTAATTCCTCAATCTATTTTATGTTTCGAAATTCGGATGTATAACCATCTTCCAGAGCTGCCCACTCCTTTATATGCCACAGAATAACCCCACAGATAAGTGGCCGGGGTTCACTTACTCAGGTATCTCGTGTTGCAAGGGTTTATCCAGCTCAAACTCGTCGTGCAGAACTTGCACGGCTTTGGCAGTGTGACGGTCTTCAATGACGCAGGAAACCTTAATCTCCGAAGTACTTATCATGAGAATGTTAATATTCTCCTTGGCAAGCGCTTGGAACATTCTTGAGGCTACACCGGCATGGTGACGCATGCCCACACCGATGATGGAGACCTTGGCGATTTCTTCATCGCTGGAAATCTCCAAGGTTTGCCAATCCGTCTTCATCCCCTCCAGGATGCGAATGGCTTTTTGGCGATCCGGCCGGGGCACCGTGAAGCTCAGGTTGGCTAGGTCGGTGTCACCTGTGCTACCCTGGATGATCATGTCAACCACGACGTCCTCATTGGCAATTGCGGTAAATATCCGGGCCGCCACACCAGGTACATCCGGTATCCCTGCCAGAGTTATGCGGGCGTCGCTCTTGCTGTAGGCTACCCCGGAGACCATCACTTGTTCCATGGACTTTTCCTCCTTGACCACCATGGTGCCAGGCTCATCCACGAAGGAAGAGCGGACGTGAATGGGCACATTGTATTTCTTGGCGAATTCAACCGAGCGAATGTGGAGCACCTTGGCCCCCATACTGGCCATCTCAAGCATCTCATCGTAAGAGATGCGCTGCAACTTCCTGGCCTTGTGATAGATATCGGGGTCAGTGGTGTAAACTCCGGCCACGTCGGTATAGATCTCACAAACGTCAGCAGCTAGGGCCGTAGCCACTGCGACAGCCGTGGTGTCTGAACCTCCACGGCCAAGTGTGGTGATGTTACCCCTTTCGTCCAGACCCTGGAATCCTGCAATAACCGGGATACAGCCTTTATAGAGGTTATGCCAGATGGGTTCAGTGCGAATTTCACTGATACGCGCCCTGCCGTAAGAGCGATCCGTGTATATTCGAGCTTGATGTCCTAGCATAGACAGGGCCTCATGCCCCATTTGCTTTACCGCTATACTGAAGAGAGATATGGTGACCTGCTCGCCCGTTGCAAGCAGGACGTCTTGTTCACGTGGGTCCGGTTCATCGGCCACCTTATGAGCCAACTGAATGAGTCTGTCCGTTTCTCCGGCCATGGCGGAGAGCACCACCACCACGTCATGACCACTTTCTCTGGTTTCGATGACACGTTTGGCCACCGCCTTGATTCTCTCGGTGTCGCCCACCGAGGTTCCACCATATTTCTGAACAATGAGCGCCATTGATTTAAATCCACCCCAATACTAAGTGCTAGAAACTCAGCTGTTTTTGCTAACCGTTACGGTGTGGTCGAAGCACGCCGCTGAATGAGACAGCTCACCAAAATCTTTACCAGATCGCCACAGCAATAATTATATCGTATAAAATCTTTAGATTGAACGATACGTGTAAAAGTGTCAATGGAAAAAAGAAAAGGAGGGGTCGATTAAAGCAGTAAAAAATTATCTGTTACTCTATAGATGCAAAATGTGGGATACGGGCTGGACTGCGTTTGACTGCCAACTATCTATGATCTCATACCTGCACCTCACCTGTCTCATGCTTCGTGCTTAGGTTTTCAGATTGCTAGCTTTCTGTTTCATCCAGAACGGCGAGTGCTCCTAGCCGCTTCTGCCAACTTGCTCCGAAGGCATAGAAGGTTATCTCTCTGCCTGTTTCGCCAGTGAAGGCCAAGTGAATCTCCAGCCGCTCTGCGGGTAAATAATCACCGAGCCGCTCGGCCCACTCAATTGCCACAGCCCCCTCACCGTAAAGGATTTCCTCGAGTCCGAGCTCTGAGAGCTCCGCAACGGTGGCCACCCGGTACAAGTCAAGATGATAAAAGGCAATCCTTCCCGGATATTCGTTTATAATGGCGAAGGTTGGGCTTGTGATATAGAAGGTTTCGGGAACCTGCAACCCTTGAGCCAGTCCCTGAGAGAAAAGCGTCTTACCACTCCCCAGCTCCCCCACCAGTCCGATTACATCTCCCGGCTGCAGTAATCGTCCCAGTTCTTTGGCAAGACGTCGAGTTTCATCGGGATTAGATGTCAACCTCTCCCAGGTATGCAGCGGTTTATTATCTGCCATCGACTTTTTGTGGTCCGTGAGAAGAAAACTAGGCACTAGGGACTAAGCACTAAGCACCAAAACTTGTAACGGGGAATGGGGAACGCGGAGTTATAAGAAGCGAAGAGAGCAGTTAGATAGACCAGCTATAATTAAACATTCCGACTTCCGAATTCTGTGTTTTTATCTTTTGTGCCTAGTGCCTAGTGCCTAGTGCCTAGTTGTCGCTTGCCTTTATTCGCTTTGCCCTCAACTCGTCGGCGCGGCCAAGTTTTTTAGCACGGTGGGTATTTCCTCCAGGAGATCTGTGGCCAGCATGCCTCGGTCCCCCCACCGTATCGCCAGCCGGTCCGCTGCCTTTCCGTGGCAATAGACCCCGAGGCAGGCAGCATCAAAGGGCGACAGACCCTGAGCCAGAAAGCCAGCGATCAATCCGGTGAGCACGTCGCCAGTGCCACCACTTGCTAACCCTGGATTACCACTGCTGTTAATGGCCAGCCGACCTCCAGAACTACATATCAGGGTTCGAGCTCCTTTGAGCACGAGAGTGACGCCATATGTCTCACTGAAGGACTGAACCACAGCGAGTCTTTCGTTCTGAATTTCAGCTGCGCTACGCTCTAGTAGACGTCCCATCTCACCGGGATGGGGCGTCAGGATCACAGGTGCGCCGGCCCTGGTCAGTACTTCCAGATGACCTGCCAATCCGTTAACCGCGTCGGCATCGAGCACGATTGGGCAAGGGCTGCTTTTTATAAGTTCCAGAACTACCTGTATGGTCTCCTTATGCTCGGAAAGCCCTGGTCCAAGAGCCAGGGCTTGTTTGCCTTCAAGCAGAGCTTGTATCCTGGGCAATGCTTCCCGCGCCACAGTCTGCTCAGCGGTTTCAGCCAAGGGCTCAGTCATGATTTCGGTAAGCTTCACCTCCATTAGTCCATGGAGCGAGGCTGGTACCGCAAGGGTTACTAAACCGGCACCCGCCCGCGCCGCG
>Ga0209536_100014393_pt1 | contig 11365 bp, 7 predicted proteins | sample DeeMarSeWOR28_12_FD_187461 | JGI IMG/M metagenome (GOLD analysis project Ga0209536, IMG submission 187461) | Marine sediment microbial communities from White Oak River estuary, North Carolina - WOR-2-8_12 (SPAdes) (version 2) | ecosystem: Environmental > Aquatic > Marine > Intertidal zone >... | reverse complement strand
CTCTTGTGGATAACTTGTTTCTCTCCCTAAAAAAACAATATAAACTGTTTAATATCAAAACATTATCTCTGTTGGTGGTGTGTGGATAACTATGGGGGTTTCTCCCCATTCAAGGGTTTGAGAAAGGAATCTCCCCTTTGACAACGCAGTCTATTATTGATTTTTGGTCAGATATATTAGGTGTCGTCAGACAACAGGTACCTCAACAGGCATTTGACACCTGGTTCACCCCTTTGCAACCAATAGAGGCCGACAATGGTGAGTTTCATATTTATTGCCCCAATCGATTTTTCTTAGATTGGTTCAGCGAACACCACCTCAACACCCTCAATGACGCAGGCTCTTCCTTCTTCGGTCGGCCGATGCACTTCCATCTGCTCGTCAATACCGAAGCTGAAGGTGCGACAGATGAGCTGTTCATTCTTCCTCCCCCTATAGAATCCAGGCGTGCGGCAGCGAGTTACAACAACGAACTCCGCCGTGCACCCACAAGTTATTCCATCAATGGCAGCCCTAACCTCAATTCCGACTATACGTTCGATAATTTTGTAGTCGGTTCAGGGACTGATTTGGTTTATGCTGCCGCCGTTGCGGTCAGCCGTGAGCCAGGTGAACACTTCAATCCCCTGTTTATCCACGGGGGTGTAGGCCTCGGCAAAACCCACCTCATGCATGCCATCGGTATGGCGATTCTTATCAAAAACCCCACGAAGAAAGTTCGCTACGTCACTGCTGAACAGTTCATGAATGATCTCATCTTTTCCATCCAACAAAATCGCACGCCAGACTTCAAACTCAGGTATCGAAGTGTGGACGTTTTATTGGTGGACGACGTGGCATTTCTGGCCGGAAAAGAATCGACGCAAGAAGAATTCTTCCACACATTCAATGCTCTTTATGATCTACGGAAACAGATCGTTCTCACTTCGGACCGCTCACCGAAAGAAATTACTACGCTCGAGGAACGGCTCAGATCTCGTTTCGAGTGGGGACTCATTACCGATATCCAACCACCAAACTTAGAAACCAGGATCGCCATCCTCAAAAGGAAGGTCGAAACCAATAACATCTACATATCAAACGACGTTATTCAATTCATTGCGGAAAACATCACCGACAATATAAGAAGACTCGAGGGGGCGCTGATTCGCTTGTTGGCTTTCGCAAGTTTGACAGCGCGAGAAATCAATCTGGAAATGGCCTCTGAGGTTCTCTCCTCCTTTTTCCAGGCAGATTCTGTAAAGCCAGTGAAGATCGCCGACGTTATGGAGATCGTAGCAGATCAATTCGACGTCACTATCGATCAACTCAAGTCTAAAAAACGCACTCAGGACTTGGCACTGGCTCGTCAAGTTGCGATGTACCTTGCCCGCGAAAAGGTCGGTGCCTCCCTCAACCAAATAGGCCGTGCTTTCGGCAAACGTGATCACTCTACTGTTTCACACGCGATACAAAAAATCCAGAGAATTTACAACGAGGACCCAAAATTTAAAGGCAGGATCAAAGACCTCATCGAAAAAATTTAATACCGCACGGTATATTACTTCTATGATTTGGGATCATACTTCTGTGTAATATTCTCCATATACTCTTTTATAACCCTTGAACAACTTACTAATAAGCGAAGGAAAAAATGAGACGAAGATGATGCACTGTGAATAACTCTTTTTTTTTTAACCCGTCTTCAACAAGATGTTCACAGAATGGAATAATTCCAATTGGGCCATGTCTCTGAAATTCAGCATTTTTAATCTATTATCCCCATTATCCACAGGTCCTACTACATCATCTATTTCTTTCTTATCTACTTGATAGGAGGGGTAGTATCGCCTATCATTGCGTTCCCCATCGAGTCATCCAAAACGCTCCCTTTCGGAGGACCAAATCGTGAAGATAGAAATCCAGCAAGAGGACCTCCAACATGCCTTATCTATTGTGGCTAATGTCGTTCCAGCAAAGACAACTCTGCCAATACTGACATGTATCTTAGTCGAAGCCGAAGCTGAAAAGCTCGTTTTTTCAGTGACAAATCTGGATATTTCCATCGTCACGGCAACTGATAAGGTCAAGGTTCAAAAACCGGGTAAAGTGGCTGTACCAGCAGCAAAATTTATCACATTCGTCCGTAGTCTTTCGCCAGGCCTAGTGACAATTGAAGAGAAAAAAGGGAAAGTTTGGGTCGTGGCAGGGAAGGCATCTCTTGAAGAACCAAGCATGAATGCTGAGGAGTTTCCTGCATTACCATCTACCGCATCCGGCCACGCGCTTGATTTGAAGGCTGCAGATCTGGCAAACATGATAAGGGTCACCTCCTATTCTGTATCAAAAGATGAAACGAGACCGGCCTTGATGGGAATTTTATGGGAGATAAGGCCGGCAGATCTTACGCTAGTTGCTACAGATGCACATCGATTAGCCCGCTGCCACAGAGGAGTCGAGTGGGATATATCAACGGACAGAGATTTGATTGTGGACACAAAAGGACTCTTGCAATTCGTGAGATTGTCCGAAGGTGAAGATAAAATACAAGTCTATGTTGGAGAAAACCAACTGAGTTTCCAGATCGGAGCAACCCAACTGCACACACGGCTTTTGGAAGGCCCTTTCCCAGACTACGCAGCTGTTATTCCCCAGAACAATGACAAAATATTGACTTTAGATAGGGATGCATTCAACCAGGCCATTCGAAGGGTATCTATTACAGCTGACCGGATCACAAGCCAAATACGCTTGAATATTGCGTCTGGTGTGATGGAACTCAGCGCCACAGGTACAGACGGTAGTCATGCCGAGGATCAGGTCGAGGTCTCATACGATGGGGAGCAAGTCGAGATAGGCTTCAATTATACCTATCTCTTGGATATACTTAAAAATATCAGTGCACCGAGCATTCAGTTATCGATAAAAGACCCCCAGAGTGCGGCGCTGATCGAACCAGTCAAAGAAGACGACCAGGAAGGCAAAGGGGACCCAGAACTCTTATGTCTCTTGATGCCACTGCGATTGACGTCGGACTGATAGCCGCTCATGCGGATCACCGCGGCAAAGATATCCAACTTCCGAAATCTCGTCGAGACAGAGCAATCTTTTTCGCCCCGAGTGAATTTGTTTCTTGGTGAAAATGGTCAAGGCAAGACGAATCTATTGGAGGCCTTGAACTACTTTGCTTTGGGACGATCTCACCGAGGGGCTCGTAACGACGAACTCGTTCGCTTTGGCTTTACCCATCTTCATGTCCAGTTGATGGTCGAGTGCGAGGATGGACCTGGAGAGGGAGACATGTTCACCGAAAAGACCTTCGAATACGGAATCGGGAGGGGTGGTGGGCGACGTTTCCGGATCGACGGCCAAGCCGTCTCGCGGCGCGCAGATCTTGTGGGTAAACTGGCCACCGTGTTCTTTTCTCCAGACAGTGTCGGATTGGTACGAGGTGGCCCTGAAAAAAGAAGACGATTTGTAGATCAGGGCCTTGCCGGTATTGATCGGTTTTACCTCACGCATCTTCAAGCCTACTTGCGGGCTTTACGCCAGAAAACGCAGCTGCTCCGTGATTTTAAAAAGGGCAAACTACAAGCGCGCCAGGGCCGGCGGGAGCTGGATGCCTGGAACCAAAAACTTGCGCACCATGCAGCCTATATACGCGTGAGTCGGGCAGAGTACGCTAGACAGATCGAGCCTTATGCGAACCAGGCTTACACCGGGCTGGCAGCCGAAGATTCGGCCTTCAAATTCCTCTATAAACCCTACCTGGCCAACGACTTCCAAACCCACGAAATTCAGGAATTAGAGAAGGAAATTCTGGCTGATTTTGATTATATTATGTTGGATGAAATCCGACGCGGCAGGCCGCTATCCGGGCCGCATTTTGATGATTTCGAGGTCAGGCTCGCGGACCGAGACTTGCGAACTTTTGGATCTCAGGGAGAAACCCGGACAGCTGCTATTTCCCTCATTCTAGCAAAAAGTGACGTCGTTTTTCAGGTGAGACGCGTGCGACCTGTTCTTTTCTTCGATGATATTTTCAGTGAGCTAGACAGGAAACGCTCACGTCAGCTTCAGGAACAGTCGTGTCGGCAGCATCAGGTCTTCATTGCGACGGCGCGCGCTGAAGACGTTTCCGGTTGGCAACCGGAAGGATTGCGGGCCTGGGAGGTCAAAGAGGGTCGGTTAGAGGCGGTGGCATGAGAGATGATGGACGGACCGGCAGACCTGTCCGGGTATCGGAAATCCTGGAAGATGCCCTCATGAAGTTTGGCCTGAAGGAGCGTATGGCCGAGCGCAAACTCCTCCTCGCCTGGCCTCAAGTGGTGGGCGAGAAAATTGCCCGTCGTTCGCGGGCGGTGGATCTTCAGGACGGTGTTCTGACGCTTCAGGCAGACAACGCGGTTTGGCGCCAGGAACTGACTCTCCTGATGCCCGGTATCATATCCAAGTACAACGAGATCTTCGGTTCCGGCACTGTTCGGGAGATCAAGTGGGACCGGAGATTACCGCGTTTACCCAGGACCGACAACAGCCGGTAACACTTTTGATCATGTGGGTGTGTTACCAACGCAGTGATCGGCAAAACAGGGAAGGAATATGAGCGCTTCGGCAGCATCTCAAGAGTACACGGCGAAAGGTATCCAAGTTCTCAAAGGACTGGAAGCCGTGCGCAAACGTCCCGCTATGTACATCGGTGATACCGGATTGCGGGGCCTGCACCATTTGGTTTACGAGGTTGTGGACAACGCCATTGACGAAGCCATGGCCGGATTTTGTGACAAGATTAATATCGTCATCGATAAAGACAACGTCGTGACTATATACGACAACGGTCGGGGTATCCCGGTCGACATGCATAAGACCGAAAAGAAACCAGCGCTCGAAGTGGTCATGACCAGTCTCCATGCTGGGGGAAAGTTCGACAAAAACAGTTACAAAGTTTCCGGTGGCCTGCACGGAGTCGGTGTGAGTTGCGTCAACGCACTCTCGGAATGGCTCAAAGTTGAAGTCCAACGTGATGGCAAGATCTGGTTCCAGGAATATAGACGTGGTGCGCCGGTGGCACCTCTGAAGGTGATCGGAAAGCTGGACGAGGACAAGACCGGTACGACCGTGGCGTTCAGTCCCGATCCGGAGATTTTTCCCGAGGTGGATTTTTCCTTCGACACCCTCAAGAATCGGCTGCGGGAACTCGCCTTTCTCAACAAGGGTGTTGAGATTGTCATCAGGGATGAACGGCCCGAAGAGGAGCGCGAGCAGACTTTCCATTACGACGGGGGAATTGTCGAGTATGTCCGCTGGCTCAATGAGAACCGCAATGTCATCTGTCCCGATCCCGTCTATTTCGAGGGTGAGCGGGAAGGCGTGCAAATTGAGATTGCCCTGGCCTACAACGACGGTTACAGCGAGAACCTGTACACTTTTGCCAACGGCATCAACACGACGGAGGGCGGCAGCCACCTATCCGGTTTTCGTGCCGCCTTGACTCGCACGCTCAATTCGTATGCTCAGAAAGAGAGCTTGCTTAAGAAGGATATCCGAGCTCTAACCGGCGACGATGTTCGCGAAGGATTGACTGCCGTCGTCGCGGTCAAAATTCCCGAACCACAGTTCGAAGGTCAGACTAAGACCCGCCTGGGAAATACCGAAGTCAAAGGCCTCGTGGAACAGCTGACCAACTCCCGTCTCGCCGAGTATCTGGACGAACATCCGCGAGAGGCAAAGAAAATCGTCCAGAAATGCCTCGGGGCGGCACAGGGCCGGCAGGCCGCTCGCAGGGCCAGAGATCTCGTCCGTCGCAAGTCCGCTCTGGATTCGACCAATCTGCCGGGGAAGCTTGCCGATTGCAGCAGTCGCAATCCCGAAGAGTGCGAGCTCTACTTAGTCGAGGGCGATTCGGCCGGTGGGTCGGCAAAACAAGGACGTGACCGCGCCTTTCAAGCGATCCTCCCCCTGAAGGGAAAGATCCTCAATGTGGAAAAGGCCCGGCTCGACAGGATACTCGGCAACGAAGAAATCAAAACCATCATAGCCGCACTCGGCACCGGCGTGGGGGCCGGCATCTTTGACATCTCCAAGCTCCGTTACCATAGAATCATCATCATGACGGATGCCGACGTGGACGGCTCACACATCCGCACCTTGATCCTGACCCTGTTTTTCCGACAATTCCGGGAAACCATCGAGAACGGCTATGTCTACATAGCCGAGCCACCCCTTTACCGGGTCAAGAAAGGGAACAAGGAGGTCTACGCATTTAGTGAAAACGAGAAAGACCGCCTTGTGGATGAGATGGGAGAGAAAGGCAGCTACATTCAGCGTTACAAGGGGCTCGGGGAGATGAACCCCGAGCAGCTCTGGGAAACGACGATGAATCCCGAAACCCGCACGATCACGCGTGTCAATCTGAACGACGCCGCCAATGCAGACCACATCTTCAAAATCCTCATGGGCGACGAAGTTGAACCGCGGCGCCGCTTCATCGAAGAGAACGCAAGCCAGGTCCGCCTGGAGGACCTTGACATTTGAGGAATCCAATGGTCGAGAGAAACGAAACAGTTATTGATATCGACATCGAAGAGAAGATGCGGGAGTCGTACCTCGAGTACTCCATGAGCGTCATCATTGCCCGCGCTTTACCTGATGTGCGGGACGGCCTGAAACCTGTTCACCGGCGCGTCCTGGCGGCCATGAACGATTTAGGCCTCCAGCCCGGTAAGCCGTATCGTAAGTCTGCGAAGATCACCGGCGACACCACGGGTAACTACCATCCCCACGGGACTTTGGCAGTATATGACACCCTGGTTCGCATGGCGCAGGACTTCAGCCTCCGCTATCCGCTCGTCGATGGGCAAGGGAACTTTGGTTCGGTCGATGGAGATGCTCCGGCGGCCGAACGTTACACCGAGGCGAGACTGACGAAGATCGCGCTCGAAATGATGCGCGACATTGAAAAAGAAACTGTCGACTTCGTGCCCAACTACGACGGGTCGCGCATGATGCCGTCGGTGATGCCGTCGGCGATCCCAAATCTTCTCGTCAACGGAGCGGATGGGATTGCGGTAGGGATGGCGACGAAGATCCCCCCCCACAACATAACAGAGATTTGTGATGGCCTGGTCGCCGTGCTGGATGACGCGGACGTCGACGAACTCCAGTTGCTGGAATATGTCCAGGGGCCCGATTTTCCCACTGGCGGCATCATCCAGGGCCGACAGGGAATTCAGGATTATGTCACGACCGGGCGAGGGCGGGTGGTGGTCCGCGCGCGCACAGACATCGAGGTGGAAAAAGGCGGCCGCGCCAAAATCATCATTACTGAGCTACCCTACCAGGTGAATAAGTCCGCCCTGATCGAAAAGATCGCGAACCTTGTCCGGGGCGGTCAAATCGAAGGTATCAGCGACCTGCGCGATGAATCCGATCGTCAGGGCATGCGTGTTGTCATCATTCTGAAAAAGGATGCCTATCCCCAGGTTATTCTCAATAAACTTTTCGCCCATACAGCCATGCAGTCGACCTTCGGGGTGATCAACCTGGCCTTGGTTGACAACCAACCCAAAGTGATGAGCCTGAAGGAGACGATGCAAGAGTACATTATCTTCCGGGAAGAGGTGGTCGTTCGTAGAACCCGCTTCGACCTGCGTAAGGCGGAGGAGAGAGCCCATATCCTGGAGGGCTACAAGATAGCCCTGGACAACATCGACGCCATCGTAGAGCTGATCAAGAAGAGTGATTCCCCCCAAGCAGCCAAGGTAGAACTTGTTGCCCAGTTCGGCCTTACAGAGATCCAGGCCCAGGCGATTTTGGATATGAGATTGGCCCGCTTGACTGGCCTCGAGCGGCAAAAGATCGAGGACGAATACGTCGAGGTGATTCAGAAAATCGCCGAACTGAAAGCCATTTTGGCGAGCCGCGACCTCGTGCTGCAGATCATTCGTGACGAGATCGCGACCATCCGCGAGACCTACGGCGATGACCGGCGGACGGAGATCACGGATGAGGAGATCGAGCTCGAGATCGAAGATCTGATTGCCGACGAAGAGATGGTCGTTACCATCAGCAATCAGGGTTACATCAAGCGGATTCCTTTGGACACCTATCGCCGGCAGGGCCGTGGCGGCAAGGGCATCACGGCCATGGGCACCAAAGAGGACGACTTTATTGACAATCTGTTCATAGCTTCCACCCACCAGTATCTCCTGGTACTGACTGAACAGGGAACGTGCCTCTGGTTGAAAGTGCACCGGATCCCCCAAGGCAGCCGAACGGCTCGTGGCCGACCCTTGGTCAATATGTTGCGGATTAAACCTGACGACCGCGTCCATGCCGTCGTACCGGTCCGCGAGTTTCGTGAGGATCAGTTCTTGGCCTTGGCCACGAACAAGGGGATCATCAAAAGAACCCCGCTCATAGAATTCGGCCGACCCCGGAACGCCGGCATCAAAGCCATTAATCTGATCGAGGGGGAGCGGCTGGTGTCGGTTCGCATCACTGACGGAACCGGCGACTTGATTTTGGCGACGACCGCGGGCATGGCCATTCGGTTCCCCGAGGAAGAAGCACGTCCTATGGGTCGATCGGCTCGCGGCGTGCGTGGGATCTCGCTCAGCGGCGATGAAAGGGTTGTCGGCATGGTCGTAGTACGCGACGATGGAGACGACCTGCTTTCGATAACCGAAAACGGTTACGGCAAGCGGACAGCCATCAAAGACTACCGGTCACAGAGGCGAGGTGGTCGCGGTCTGATCACCATAAAGTACAGCGCCCGAAATGGGCCGTTAGTAGCCATCCGCGATGTGCAGCCGGACGAAGAGTTGATGGTGATCACCCGGAACGGAATCATCATCCGGCTCTCGGTTGCCGGTATTTCGATCCAAGGGCGGAATACACAGGGGGTGCGCATCATTTCCTTGAAGGAGGGCGATGCGGTGGGGAACATCGCCAAAATTGCGGTCAACGGGAACGTGGTGAAAGAGAAGGAGGAAAGCGGTTAACCGATTCCGAATTCCATGCTGGCCCCACCACCGTCAGGGCGGGGCCACTTGTTTTTTATTGTGATTCCCTAGGGAGTTCACCACACTGTCCGGGTACCCCAATAAGCAGCCCCTGAAAGGCAGCACAAATTGGAGGATGAAGACATGGCCGGTATGGAGCCAAAAGCCCAACTGAGTACGAACAGCTCCACGAAAAAGGGTCCCCACAACAATACCAATACTGCAACCCTCGTCGATTCCTATGGGGTCGACTTCACCCGGCCGATCTTTGCTCAAGTTGCAGCACTGGGAGACAATTATTGGGATTGGGTGCACACCTCGGTGACCCCTAAGACCATGGCGCGCCGGGCGGAACGTTGCCCGGGGGCATGGGGCAATTCCCTCCGTATCTTCTCCAGCGATGTTCTGGAAAACATGACTCACATGCAGTGGTGGCTGGTTTTGATTCTGTGGGTTCCTGTCGGTCTTGCCTTAATGGCGGGTGCGTTCTTCAGATTCGGCATGCCGCTGGGCCAATTGCTAGGTTGGTTCGTGATCGGTGCGGCGGTCTGGACCCTGGTGGAGTACATCTTGCACCGCGTGATCTTTCATTACGAGCCTCACTCGACCTTGGGCCGCAAGATCCATTTCTTATTCCACGGCATTCACCACCTCGATCCCTGGGATGCCACACGTCTTGTCTTCCCGCCCGTATTGGGCCTGGCGTTTGGGATCGTCATTTTCTCCCTGGTGAGACTTCTCCTCCCACTGGATGCCAGTCTGGTGGCGATGGCCGGTCTGATTGTTGGATATCTGAGCTACGACATGTCTCACTACTACAGCCACCACGTCAAACCAGGCAACCGGTGGGGCAAATTTCTGCGGAGGTATCATCTGGCCCACCACCACAAGGAACAACACCGCCTGTTTGGAGTGAGCCAGCCGTTCTGGGACATCGTGTTCCGGACGGGGGAGAGATAATCGGCGCAAGCACGATCAACGCGCATCGGGGGGCATGGCCGAGCAGCGCGGAGATCGGCCGGCGATCAGGCTAGTGATCTGGCAAGCGATCAAGCCAGTGATCAGACCACAAGTCAGACGGAAGCTTTCACACCTCGAGCCGTTCCGTATAGACGTTTCCCCAACGATCGGTAGCTTCCACGACGATTGTTTTGGCGCGTGGTGACGGTTCGGCATAGAACAAATGATCCGTTGTCACAGGATCCACCCAGGGGTGTTTCATGGGGCGGTCCGAACCGCTGTAGAGATTCACTGCAAGCGGATCCTGGCCTGGCCGTTTTTGCATGATCCCCCTGGCAATTCCGTCCTCGTACCAGACGACTTGCCAAGCGGAATCGGCCGACCAGATGTTGGCAACCATTTCTTGAGGTGATTTGGGGTCGACGCCAGGCGGATAGAGTCTCAGCTGATGATCCTCGCCGTGTCCGGTGGATTTGTATTGCCAGGTTAGCTCACTTCCCTTAGCCCGATAAACGGAGTAACCCTTGGGGGTTCCGTCGGAGCAAACGGCACCTGTCCACCAAGCTCCGCAAACCGCACCACAGATATGGATCTCCGCCCCGCCGTCGCGAAGGTATTCGCTCTCGTGCATGTGCCCACACACGATGAACGACCGGTAAGGTTCGAGGAGCCGGTACAATAATTCGCGGTTGGTTATGACCACGCTGTTATCTGGCCTGCTTAGACCACTCCTCAGACGCGACGTGCAGTAGGGGGGGATGTGGACGAAGACAACCACCGTACGCCCCTTTTCCACGAGGGCTAAGTCCGTTTTGAGCCAGTCCAACTGGGTCTGGTCGATGTACCCGATGTACCCGTCGAACCAGAAGACATCGTCGAGCACTACGTAGTGAATCTCACCCCGATTGAAGGAGTAGTACGTGGGGCCGAAATGGCGCTGGAAAGTTTGCACAGAAGCCTCATCGGTCCTGGCCCGCACATCGACGTCGTGGTTGCCTGGCACCTGGAAGAAAGGAATCCCGAGCCTTTCGACGGCACGCTCGTAATCGGGGAAAAATTCCAGGCGGTCATACATGATATCTCCACACGCGACGCCAAACAGGGGAAGATGGCTGTATCGATTTGCGGTTTTGCGCGCATCGGGGACCGTCTCCTGATGCAGCTTGTCCACGTCTTCCTGGTCCAGGGTCTGTGGATCGGCAAAGAGGAAAAAGGCGTGTTCATCATCGGAGGCTGAAAGCCGCGAAAGCTCGAATACGGCTGTCGACTCGCCTTCAGGGGTAGCTTGCATTGGTCGGTAGAATCGAGCGGTCCCGCTGAGGTTGGTCGGTATGGCGTGGCCAGCAGGCAAGGAAACGAATACGAATGGTCGCCGGGTATGGGAAACGAGATGGTAGGTGCCATCGGCAGCGGTTTGGGTGACT
>Ga0209536_100014392_pt1 | contig 11366 bp, 3 predicted proteins | sample DeeMarSeWOR28_12_FD_187461 | JGI IMG/M metagenome (GOLD analysis project Ga0209536, IMG submission 187461) | Marine sediment microbial communities from White Oak River estuary, North Carolina - WOR-2-8_12 (SPAdes) (version 2) | ecosystem: Environmental > Aquatic > Marine > Intertidal zone >... | reverse complement strand
GGGCAAAATTGAGAAGAGACAGGAAGTAGTCGGCCGGTGCGCAAAGAAATTTAATTGCGCTGTTGCATATTGCAATCTTATTGGTGGTCAGGACGAGTTGGTTTTTGACGGGTCGAGCTGCTTTGCTGATTCGACCGGCAAACTTATTACCAGAGGCAGGGCGTTTGACGAAGATTTAATCATTGCCGATGTCATCTCCGCAACGGATGGAACCGTACAGGTCAAGCCGTTAAAGCCATGGACTCCGAAGCCAACCGATATGCTCAATGAAGTTTATAAGGCGCTTGTGCTCGGAACAAGGGATTACGCATGGAAAAACGGTTTTGAGAAAGTCTTGCTCGGTCTAAGTGGCGGAATCGATTCTTCGGTCACCGCTGCCATTGCCGTTGCTGCTTTGGGGCATGGGAATGTCGTCGGTATAACGATGCCGTCGAAATTCAACAGTCCCGAGACGATAGCTGATGCGGAAATAACGGCAAAGAACCTGGGTATCGAATTCCTTACCATACCGATTGAGCCTATACTCAAGCAGTTTGACCAGGCGTTAAAGAAAGCGCCCGGCTGGGACAGCAAAGGCATTGCTTACGAGAATCTGCAGGCCAGAATCCGCGGAGGGATCCTGATGTCACTGAGCAACCAGTATGGCTCACTTGTGTTAACAACCGGCAATAAAAGCGAAACCGCTGTTGGCTATGCGACCCTTTATGGTGACACGGCCGGCGGCTTTGCCGTGATAAAAGATGTCCCCAAAACAATGGTCTACAAATTGGCCGAGCACATAAACAAAACAGCCGGACGGCAAATCATACCTGCCGATGTGCTGAACCGTCCGCCTACCGCCGAGTTAAGGCCCGGCCAGAAAGATGCGGACTCCCTGCCTGATTATGACTTGCTTGATAAAATCCTCAAAGGCTACGTTGAAGAAGACAAATCACCCCGGCAGCTTGTCGAATCCGGTCTGCCGAAGGATGTTGTCCTGCGAGTTATTCGTATGGTCGACCGCAATGAATACAAAAGAAGACAATCCCCGCCGGGTGTAAAAATTACACCAAAGGCCTTTGGAAAAGACCGAAGACTGCCGATTACAAACCGTTATAATTCCTTCGGTGATAAAGCGTAACTTTTCTTTCAGTAAGACTAAGAATCCCTTTCCTTACTTGCTGCTGGCCTATTCAAGAGTTGGATAGACAATCTTGCCCTCAAGCTGAGCAACTCCACCCTCTTTTTCATATACGCCGTAGAAGATTGAGCATGAATCTAACCAGACCGTGATACGATGCATTTCCTCTTTCGAAAGTTTGACATCGTGATGTCCCTTTTGCAGCATCCTGTAAAGCTTCGAGACACGGGCGCCGAACTTCCCCGGTATGGTCCGGTGCCTGTGACCGTACTGCCAGAAACCGTACTGCCGCGCAAGGCTGTGATAGGACGCGTACCACTTTTGTCTGCCATTGACGACAACCTCCCGGTCCAGTCGCGGCGCCTTGGTCGGATTGTTTTGGTGACACTGGACACAATGTTTGTCGAGAACAGGCTGTACCAGCCGTGGATAACTGAAAGGATTAGTGCCGTCCACGTCAGGTTTGAGTTTGGAAGGTTCCCTGCGCATCGCTATAGGAATATTCTTGAGTGGTTCGGGAACACGGTGTTTGGGCTCATGGCAACCCTGGCATACAAGCATCTCGCCCGGCTGTAAATATGTTGCCGAACGCATTGATTGAACTGCCAGCCCTTTTTCATCGAGTGCCTGGAAAAATAATTCCTTCCTTGCCGGTACCCTAAAATGTGCGCTGCCGTCTTCTTCAACCGGCACCGTGCCAAGTACATAACGGGCCAGGACCACAGAGTCGGTTGCTGTGGGTTCTCTCAGGCTCGTTTCATGCGGCGGAGCACCGGATGGGACGGACATTGGCACAATCTGGTATACCCGAAGTGACTTTATCTTCATATCCTGCGGCCAGGGTGTCTGGGTATCGTAGACGTTAATAAGAGCAAGTGTGCCCTCGGCTGGCTGTCCCCTGGCGACGCGCATAGATTTGTCGGGCAATACCGGCGGCTTTGATCTTGGTCGCAAAGGCATGGGGCTCTGACAGGCGATTGTCGGGTCGCGATAAATCAGTTCCTTGTTACCGAAGATATCAACCAGATAAATACCGTATTTCCCGCGAAGAGGGCTTTTTCCCTGACTTCCAATCCCCGGCTGCATAGTTGGATCGTAAACACAAAGATAATATTTTTCGCTTAACGGCCAGGCTGTTCCATAAACCTGCGCGCCTCCCTGCGTCTCCGGGAAATCCACTTCAGGCGTGATTCGTTTCAACGGTGCCATCGCGTCATCATCCTCGATCCGGGGATCGAAAATGACCAAAGAACCGAACGCCTGGCCGTGGTGGGGGGCGCCGGTCGCGACGAATTTGTGCGAGTCAGGGATAGCGCGAACGTCAAGTTCCATATCTGCGCGCAGCTCGCGTGGAGCGAAATTGCCGTGTACCGCCCTGGAATCCCGGCCGTCCGGTGTCGTAATCCACGGAAGATGTGCCGTACACCCGTGTCGATCTATGTAGTCCCAGCGTGTATAGATAATCATCCCCTCGTTAGTGACGCTCGGATGCCATTCGTTTGTTTCATGCGGACTGAGACATCGAATATCGCTGCCGTCGGTATTCATATCGAACAGCGTATAGGTCGGACACACTCTGCCGCAGCGAAGATACCCGCCCCGCCGCTCCGAGATGAACACGACCCGGCCATTGGGAAGCCAGCAGGGATCGAAATCGTTCCATGTCCCGTCGGTCAACTGCTCAAGGCCCGTGCCGTCAATATTAACTTTGAAAATATGATAGCTGCGCCCTTCATGCCAGTGTCCTTTTGAAGGATCGGTATGATGGCGATGAGCCTTGTCACCCTTGCACTCGACATAAGCAAACAGGATGGTTTTGCCGTCAAAAGATAAATCCGGCGAAACAAACGAGCCGTCCGTGAGTTTCTGTCCTTTGAGCCTGCCTTTTCCTGCAATAGAATCCTCGAGAATATCCTTAACCTTCGGATTCTCACCAAACGGATCGGATAAGATATAAAGCCCGCCGCCAGGTAATGAGTTAATACCGTAATACTGGTCGCACATATGGTTGAAGGTCGGTCTGTGCCGCTTGATGAAAAGAATCTTGTCAAAGTCCAGCAGTGGATTTGAAAAGGCGATTTTGTGCCGAAGCTGATATGCTTTTTCAAACAACTCGTAACGAGCATCTGTCTCTTCAGGGCCGGCAGTTGAGGATTTGGCATATAAATCTTTTAATTCCTTTTCATATTGTGACAAACCGGATACATCCTGCATTTGCTTCAAATCTTCAATAAGGGCCTTCGTGCGTCTTAAAATAACATCCAGCGGGTCGCGATCGGATTCCAGAATCAAAGATTGTCGATGAAAAGTTTGCCTGGCATGCCTTGAAATATGCCCACGACGCTGAATATCCCGGCGTAAGATTTCATATTGCAGTTGGGTTTCGGTTTCAGGTGCCTCGATCATCAGGCCGGAAGAATCGGTTGACACAAAATTAATACCTTCAGCCAGGATTGTTAATTCCGCGATAGAGGTCCAGGGATTGTTATTGACTTCCGAAAGCGCTCTTAATTTGATATAGCGGCCTTTAGCAGGTTTCTGAAACTTGATAGCATTCTCGCCATTGCCTTTGGCAAAAGCTCCTTTAATAATGGGGACTCCGAACTTCTTCTTATCATTGCTTACATAAAACTCGTAGTCTTTGATTGTCCCGTTGCCGCCACCTGGACGCGGAAGATAGATGAAACCGGATATTTCATAGACATCACCCAAATCAAGAATAATAACGTGGGGAGGTTTCGGATCTCCTGCCCCGAAAAACGTATGCCACATTGTCGAAGAATCACCATCCACCGCCCTGAAGCTTTCGTATCCGGCTTTCTCGCTGTCAGCGGTGGTCTTAATCCGGACAATCCTGGTCTTTGCAATGACATTCGAACCGGCCAATAAGGCCAAAACCAATGATGATAAAAGAGTGGAGTGGGTTTTGTTTTGAAATATGTTTCTGATATCGAGATTCATGTAGATTCTATCAATCCTGAATTGGTGCGTAGTATTTCAATGAATCATGTATGCTGAGCCTTTATTACCCAATCCGATGACGGTTTGTCCTGCCCAAATATCCATTTGGATCATCTGATTACTACATAGTATATCACTTTTTACTGTAATCTCAAGGGCATGTGTGCAAAAAGATTGCATACAAAAACGGAACTGGTAGAATTACGAGATGTGGTAAATTTCATATATTAACAACTGCATAAATCACAGTCCCCTTGGGGACGCCTTACGGTGGAGATGGAAGGTGCAAATCAAAAAAATACGTTTGGTTTCAATTTTGACGTTACTTGCTATCGGTCCTCTAACGAAAAGCGGGATTATCTATGGAGAAGGCAGCACCAACAAATCAATGGAGTTTTCCGCCGAGGTACTTCGTGACAAGGTTCGAGGAGGGCTTCTCGGCCAATTGTTAGGTAACCTCAACGGTCTTGAACACGAAATGAAATATATTAATGAGCCGGGCAATGTCGAAGAATATATTCCCACTCTCCCCGATGGCGCTCGAACTGATGATGATACGGACCTGGAATGGGTCTATATCGTAGCGATGCAGCGACATAACACGATTATGCTGCCGCCTCATCTTATTGTTCAATTATGGAAAGATCGAATTAACAAACGAATCTGGTGTTCCAACCAATACGCTCGACAGTTGATGGATATTGGAATTCAACCGCCCCTTACCGGCAGTATCGTGATAAATCCATGGGCAGACTTTAATATTTCAGGCCAATTCGTTTGTGAAACATTCGGCCTGCTTGTTCCCGGGATGCCCCAAACCGCGGCAAAAATCGGTTTGAATTATACCCGTGTCACCATCGACGCCGAGCCTGCTCAAACTACACAGCTATTCACGGCGATGATAGCGACCGCTTTCACGACAGACGATGTCGAGAAGATTATTGATGCCGGCTTAAATTCTATCGACGCAAAGTGTGCTATCCGGCAGATTGTAAACGATGTCCGACGTTGGCACCGTTTACATCCGAAAGACTGGCGTACCACCCGGCGGCTCGTGAAAGAAAAATATTCCCGACATAACGGCGCCATGCGGGACAAAAACGGTTATGAGCTCAACACTGCCTCCACAATTGCCGCCTTGCTTTACGGCCAAGGAGATCTCGTAGAAACCTTGAGAATTGCCTTCAACTTCGGCTGGGATGCCGACAATAATGCCGCAACGTCCGGCACCATCATCGGTGTGGTCAAAGGTTATCGCTGGATGATGTCACGGGGATGGCGGATTGTCGACCGCTACCAAAATACTACCCGTGATGATATGCCAATGGATGAAACAATCACCAGTTTTGCCGACCGACTCATTGACCTGGCCGAGCAGGTAATTATCGAAAAAGGAGGGCGAAGAGAGTATGTCGATGGCAAAATCGTTTATCACATCATACCGGAAAAGCCGGCAAATATTCTACCCCTTACCGACTTCAGCCAACAAGCCAGCCGTCTGCGGTCAAAAATGAAATCCGGGATTGAGCAAGCCATAATCAATGGAAGTGACGACCAAAAACTTGCCTTTGCCGCTTATCTGGCAATTTGTCTTGATTTGGCTCCGGGACTTAGAAAAAAGTATCCCAAACAATGGGCTGGATCGCTGGAAGCGTTAAACAATTACCCGAAGGTGGTCAAGGTCCTGTTTTTTCATAGCCCTTTCCCCGCCGGCGAGCAGCTTCGAAAAAAGGCGATTGCCGTAGGACTGATGAAGCCTGAGCGACAGATTGCCATCTGGTAGATTCCTCAAATCCCTCCGATTTGTTAGTTATTCAACATCTTGGACTATATTCACAACACATCGGTGCCGGGCAAATGTGCGAGGAATGCACCTTCTGAGCGCATAATATATAACGGCAAGCAGCGCTTTAGAAAGTTATTCGAGGGCATAAGCGCAATCCGACATAAGGCTAATAAATACCTGTTATGACGGGAGCTTGATTACAATTTTACATTGGTTTTACAGTTCCTAAGTGGTTGTTATAAATGTAATTAGGATAAGATGAAGGAAAAGTTCAATAAAAACGGCCCATTTTCGTAAACCACAGGACAATTTTTACGTCTAAAACATATAGATGGATTTGTTTAAGCCGGATTTCGAGTCCAAATTAGTCACATTCAAGCTTTTATAGGAGAAAAAAATGAAAAATCGTATGACAAAAAAGATGAAAATGGCAGGTTTAATGACTATTCTGTTGGCGGTTGCCTTCCTCTCACACGCCTGGAGCCAGGATTCTGCGGAGGTTACTCCAACCGAGGAGCCTCAGGTAACTCAGGGTGCTCTGCGGGCGGTGAATGAGGATGGCGAGGTGATTCTGGAGTTTCCACTAAAACATACATCTGTTTATACCCAGATTTCCGGTTTCCTTGCTCAGGTGGAGGTAAAACAGCATTTCCACAACCCTCATAAAGACAAGATTGAGGCGGTTTATGTCTTTCCGCTGCCGGAAAATTCAGCCGTCAATGAGATGATAATGGTGGTAGGCACGCGAAATATCTACGGCGAGATTCATGAACGCGTGGTGGCAAGGCAAATCTACGAACAGGCAAAGGCCTCCGGCAAACGCACTGCGCTTTTGGAACAGGAAAGGCCCAATATCTTCACCCAGTCTGTTGCCAATATTCAGCCCGGCGAAGAGATTGTGATTACTATACGTTACGTGCAGGCACTCAAATACGACCGCGGCGTATACAGGTATGTTTTTCCTATGGTTGTTGGCCCGCGATTTATACCGGGCGCTCCAACTGGAAAAAAAGGCACTGGATGGGCAGAGGATACAAACGACGTACCCGATGCCTCCCGCATCACCCCGCCCGTGCTTAAACCCGGCCGAAGAAGCGGACACGACATAAGCCTTACTGTAGTGCTGGATGCGGGTCTTTCTATAGAGGATTTAAAATCAAAATCACACGACATAGAGCTAACCGACGAGGACGTAGGAAAAGCCACTATCAGCATAATGAAGCAGGATACCATTCCCAATAAGGATTTCGTCCTTGAATATCGCGTCGCCGAGGATAAACCCCGCAGCGCTTTTCTTACACATTTTTCCCAGCAGGGTGGATATCTCCTGTTGATGATTCAGCCGAGTCTGGAAAGCGTGACACAAAATCTCGAACCCAAGGAAATATTCTTCGTAGTGGATTGTTCCGGCTCCATGAGCGGCTATCCCATACAAAAGGTCAAAGAGGCGATGTATCATTGTATTCAGGGAATCAGTCCTGATGATACATTCCAGATTATCCGGTTCTCGTCGAATGCCAGTGCGTTTTCGCCCAAGCCGGTCCCTGCCACTCGTCTGCACAAGGAAGAAGCCCTGGATTATATTCAGGCACTCTACGGCAGCGGCGGCACCAGGATGATAGAGGGTATAAAGGCATGCCTTGACTATCCCAAAAATCCTGAGCGTCAGAGAATTGTCTTTTTTATGACCGACGGTTTCATCGGTAACGACGATCAGATTCTGGCGGCGATAAAAGAAAAAGTCGGCACTACCCGCCTCTTTTCCTTCGGAGTCGGTTCTTCACCGAACCGCTCATTGCTGGAGCGCATGGCCGAGCTTGGCCGCGGTACTGCCCAGTATATTCGACAGGATGAAGATCCACAGCCGGTAATAACCGATATGCTTTCCAGGATTTCAAAACCGTATCTTACCGACGTCGAGATAAACTGGGCGGGCCTTTCCGTTACCGATGTTTATCCAAATCCCATTCCGGATCTTTACTCGGCCCAGCCACTGATTCTCTTCGCTCGTTACGATGTAGCAGGACAGGCGGGGATAACTCTAACGGGCACGATAAACGGCCAGCCCTATGAAGAACAGGTATGGATTTCGCTTCCAAACTGGAATCCCGATAACGGCTCCCTGGCCTCAGTATGGGCCAGAGAGAAGATCAAATACCTGATGCTCGAACAACTGGGCGGCAGGATGAAAGGTATTGAAGAAGAAGTTACCAATCTTGCCCTTGAATATAATCTTATGTCCCAGTATACATCTTTTGTTGCTGTCGATGAGGTTATCCCCGAAGGAAGCGACACAACACTCCCAAGGACCATTGCCATCCCGGTGCCCATGCCCGATGGCGTAAGCTTCACCGGCGTATTCGGCCCGGCGAGCGGGTACCCGGGAGATTATGTTAACGTACTCTTCAGGGATAAGGCCAAGTTCGACCTTGCACTCGGCCGCCAATCGGGATACAGGTCGTGGTACGCTATGCCGAAAAGCGCAGCCCCCGGCAGAGCCTCTGCTGCACTCGCACCCTCTCGACCCGCGGAATTATCCTTTAGGATGGCGAGAACGGATGGATTAGCAGAGATGAATGGAGCTTCACGCTACTTCGGATACGGAGGTGCTCGAGGGGCGTATGGTAAGCGCTTTGAAGTCAAGAAAGAAGGGCTTGACCTCTTTTTCTATAATGAAGAAGAAAACCAATATCTGCAACAAGGCCATAAAGCCTTGTCTGAAAAAGATAAAGAACTCTATAGCACCATTAGCCAGGTCTATTATGGACAGAAAGTAGATGAAACAAAAGCAAACGAGATGCTGAAGAAATTGCTGAGCAGCAAAGAAGGTTCCGAGGTAGCGGTGGGATTAAGCCTGCTTGCTACGTTTTCTCAGCAAAAAGTCAAGATTGACCAAGCACATATCACCACGGCCATAAAACTGACCACTGAGGGCGAGAACGAACACATCCGCACTCAGGCGCTGTCGGCTGTATCTGTGATTAAACAACAGGTGCCTATGGATATTCTACGCAAAACCGCCAAAGATAAGGATCCGACCGTTCGGATGCTCACCGCCCACGCCCTGGCGGATAAGAAGCTGGACAAAAAAGCCAGGCGGTTAATCAGAGCGCTCGTAAACGATACAGACCATAGAGTTGCAGCTTTAGCTATAAAGGCAGGAACAGAGGCAAGAAAGATGAACGGCCTTATTCCGGCACTGGAGAAAATTCTGCTTAACGCCGATTTCGAAAAGCAGTATTTCGCCGTGTTGGAGGCAGGCCTGGGCCTTCACCGATTAGCCGAAGAAGACCAGAAGCTGAAAACAAAAGTCAGGAAAATCTTCATCCAGTCTCTGGATAAGGACTATCCGGCAGCGGCAGGCAAGGAAAAGTTCAACCTCAAGAAGGCTATCAACCTGATTGCCCTAAAGAACCTGGCAGGATATAACGGAGAAGATGCATATTCCGGTGTTCTAAAGCTCGCTTCCGATGTTGATAAGGATGTGCAAACGCTGGCTGTTTCTGCTCTGGCCGGCTACAAAAAGGCCGCTTCTTATCTCTGCCAAAACGTCCTCAGTAAAGAAACATTCCTTGATAAGCCCCAGTTGCTGGCGACTGTAGTGCAGCATCTACGCGGCTACGAACCGTCGGATGATTTCTATGCCGCCGTGAAAAAATTATTAAAGGAAGAGAAAGTCTCCTCCCGCTCCCATGCAGTACTGAGGGTGGCTCTGACAGAAGCGCTCTTTGACCGGGGCGACAGTAAGGATATTCAATATTTGATTTCTCTTTTGAGAAAGGACAATGAATGGAAAGTCAGACGTGCAATCCTTGCCAAACTCGCCGATATGAGAAAAGAAAAGGTGTTGGATACCGCCGTTAAGGCCCTTGAAGATCCGCACCCCGTCATCAGGCAGCTTGCTCTGGCAGAGGCAATAGCCGCCACGGCAAAGACCGACAAGCGAGCAGACTATCTTGATAAGCTCTCGCAAAATCCTACCCCGGCCGTCTGTGACCAGATATTGCTGGCAGAAGGACTGAGTTCGGATTTATCCCTGCGCCCTCTGCAGGAACTCCGAAAAATACTGATTGCCCGCGGTGCAAAGCTCGGCTAAATCCCGGTATGTGCTACTAATCCCGGCCTGCTCTCTAAAACCGCCCCCCCCTTTGGAGAGCAGGCCATTTTTATAAGGCCCATCAAATGAGCATACACCTTGTATTATGCAGTCAGCTTTGGTATCATAGCCAAACAAAGAAGAATTGGTGCCTGTTTGTTTAGACGGCGCAATCCATACTGATATGAATAACAAACATTACATCATTACTGCATCGCTGGGATTATATTTTGTCATATCGTCAATAATTACTTTTACGGCAACTGCCGCCGGTGCTGAGGGGCTTGAATCCCTCGGCAATACAGACGGCATTCTCACCTGGCATCTGGATTCACTTGAGCCCGGCGACTCGGCACAGGAAACGGTTATCTTCGCATACGCCAGGTCTCGCAAAGAGCTGCTGATCCTGCTGAAATCTGCCCGGTGTGATTTGGCCGCCAAACCCGAACAATTGCCGACTGCATCTGATACACCCGGCAGCAGGATTGTATGGATCGACAACGGCGTGACGGATTTGGCACTTGACGAAAATGGTTCCTTTTTCTGGGAAGGCGGACGACAGGCACTGAAATGCGAGCGTGGCGGCCAGATTAGCCGGCTGGGTTACTACATTCATTATAACGACGGCGCAGGCACGCGCGCCGGAACTCCGATTCTCCAGCGAGGTGCTTTGGAAAACCTCCGCATCATCGAACCCGCACGAAAGTTGGGCCCGACGCAAGCCTGTGGATTACTGGAAACAAAGGACAAAAAATTCCAGCTAAGAATCCGGTCGATGATGGGCAAAGGTCCGACAGCCGGGATCCTGTTTGTCCTCACCAATAAAAGCGATACGATCCTCAGGGATGTGCGGCTAAGTGTATATTCCAACCTTGAGTCCGCTCACGACCACGCCAATGATTACAGTATTTTAGATTCAGAAATCGGCGGGCTGCTTGTCGTCGATAGTCCCACAGGATTTTGTGTCGCCATGTCCGGTGTGCGCCGTCCGGCTTCGGGATACTGTGGTCTATGGGCCTCTGAAAGACAACTTCGCGACCGAGTAAGAATCCCCATTGCCGAATGGCAGGTGTACAGCGGTCTGCCTGAACATATGTTACTGTCGGCTATACCTCATCCCCCGGCACCGTATACCAAGCCGACCGAACCGGTCACCAGAATCCTGACCGAAGCCGAGGCAGCCACGGCCCTCGAAAGTGATTGGCTCTTTCAGGCCGAAGATAAACAGTTACACGTCAGGGCAGCCAAAGAAATCCAATGGGCCCGGCAGCTTGCCTCACGTTTGATGCAAAATCACAAGACTCCCCCCCTCGAATCCGAATTGTCACAAATCGATAAACTGCAACAAAAACTCGACAAAACAACTGATAAAACCGAATCGAAGGAAATCTACCTTGAGGTCC
>Ga0209536_100014391_pt1 | contig 11366 bp, 6 predicted proteins | sample DeeMarSeWOR28_12_FD_187461 | JGI IMG/M metagenome (GOLD analysis project Ga0209536, IMG submission 187461) | Marine sediment microbial communities from White Oak River estuary, North Carolina - WOR-2-8_12 (SPAdes) (version 2) | ecosystem: Environmental > Aquatic > Marine > Intertidal zone >... | reverse complement strand
GGCTGCCTTCAAAAGGTACGTACTATCAACCCCACCCGAGTATGCGACAACGATTTTGCCGAGCCCCCTGAGTATATCCTGTAATTCTTCGTATTTCTTCTCTACCATTATCATATACCCTTCAGGGTAGCACATTACAGCGAGCAAAACCATAACCTGCTATTTTAAAGCCACTACCTATGGCACAAGTTGCCCGCGCAAGAACGCGAGTTTTCAATCAGGAGCACTATAAATCATATCTCCATCAAGAAATGCTATGCCACCGGCACTATTTCTTATTTAAAAGCTCGGCATTGTCAACCCACATCACGAAAAAAGGCTGTTCGCTATCGCGTTTCTTGATGTAAACGAGGAATGGCCGGTTGAATATGAAGTGCCTGGGAATAGCGGCAACGCCGATCATTGCTTCACTTTCCAACATGGCGCCGCAGCGATCGAGTTTGAACTTGATCGCCTGTCTTGCCTCGATTATGGGCATCGCAGGATTGGCGTTTGCGACAACCTTGCCGATAAGCTCATCGAAACGATGATCTATCTCCCAGAACATCTCCGGGACAACGAGAACATCTTCATCTTGAAGAAATCTCTTCTGATCATCACTCCCATACTTCGTAACATCTGCGATTTTACTGCTGACATAATCGACTATTTCGGCGAGCGAGGCTCTCGGCTCCACAACCGCAGCAATAACCTGATAGGGCTTGCTGTATCTGCACAAATCGATCATAAATTCCTTCATCCGCAAGTCAGGATCGTTCGCATCCCAATCCTCCTGAACGTAAAAAATCTCCACCTGCTCGCGCATTCGTTTATAACACGATTCAAATCCCCAGACTCCAAATGCACCGACGTTTGTCTTGACTACATTCGAATCGGTGAAGGTAAACTCCCTCTTGACCTGCCGGAATGGGTATTTGAAAGGCACATTCGCAGTCAGGTAGGAGTAAGACAGGATACCTTTCGGATAATCGGCAACCTCATTGAAATCTGGAACCGGATGTGAAGGGAACTTCGCCGCCATTTCCTTTTCGATCTTGCTGATTATTCCTTCTTCTACGCGGCCGGCAGCGGCATAAAATGAATCGGCCTGCAGATCGGCATCAGATTGTCCTGCAGAGTTCAAACGAGCAGCAATCTCCTCGGCGCCGATGACTTCGACAGGCTCACCGATCACATCGTCCTTCATCCGGTTCCAGGCCAACTGAAATGATGAACACCAGATAACGTTCTTTTTCTCAGGACGAGGACTGTCGAGCGTCGGCACAATAGCCGTCTGTTCAAGCAGACCGGACTTGCCGGAGAAGGTCGTCGCCAATTGTGGGTATCCCATGCTCTGCAGTAGGTAGGCTCCGAAGTTTGTATTCCATGGGATTGCTCCCACTGCAACCAGCCCGGCAAGGACTGCGAATCCGGCACCAATCCGCGCCTTGCCCGAGCCTGAGGCTCCGGCAAACAAGATGAATGAGATGCCGCCTGTAAGCAGAGCAAGCAGCGCGATTGAGATAGACCAGATACTCAGAACCGTTGTTGACAGAATGGTTCCAACGGCTGGGCTGATAATACCTGCGACCACGCGTGGCAAGGCGAGAAGTGCATAAAGCAGCGACGCGGCCAAAAAACTTCGAGCCGTTTTGAGAACCTGACCTCGGTCATAAGGTCCTCTATCTGGATTTTTGAAATCACCTCGTTTAATGACTGCATCAGCGACGGCAAAGATCCCCAGAAACGGAGCGAAAATGAACAGCAACAAAACACCCCCGACAAATAACAGAAACTGCACGAGTTCCGAGACGTCGCTACCCGAATCCAAGCCAAACAGGTGCACCAGCAACAGCAAGGCTATCAGGCCGAGGCCAAGGAGTATAGAAATGACGGCAGCGACAGCAAGCTTGCCTGAGCTTGTTTGCCGCTGGATGTCAGAGACAACCTCCGTTTCCATAGTTGATCTCCCAGGACAGGCACGCATCGATTCCAGTGGAACAGCCGATGGAGGGAGTCGAACCCTCAACCTCAGCTTTACGAAAGCTGTGCTCTTCCATTGAGCTACATCGGCAGTTGAACCACTTATAATACCGCCGGGCGGCCGATCTGTAAAGAGGCTTGGGTCACTAAATTACGGGCTGCGGCTGACGATCTTCCCTGTGCCGCCTGAGACGCTTTGCGGAGGACAGCCAGCCAATCATGGGATAATCGTATGGGAGAATCAAAGATCTTCCGCAAGCCTATTTGAGATAGACCATCTGTTGTGCAAGAAGGTCGCGTCGTCACCTCCGTCTCCTGTCGCTCATTAAGGGTGGTCGTTGCCTGCAATACCCATTTTCGAGCTCCCAACAAGCACAATCAGTAAAAATCCCGTCCAAATCGCCAAATGGCCATATCGCACCTATCTTAGCCCTCCAAACGCAAAAGTGTTTCTCAATAGCCAGAGACAGGTAATAAAATAAAAAATTTCTTGAAATTTTTCGTGCCGGCCGATAAGTTTGCGAACTTTTGTTTCGGAAGGCCGTAAAAGTTTTCTTGAGTCGCAGGCATTCCCGGTATTGGGGCGGAAAAAAACCGGGTTTGCTTGCTCTAAAAGGCGATTTATTATGAAATGCCCGGGAAAGCCGCCCTTGTGTAACTCTCGGGGAGGATATAGTCATGTGGGACCAAGACCCCGACATTCTTGACGCTCTGGAACAACACGATTTCGAGTACGAATCTGACGACGATTTCTCCGATTTCGAGCATGAAGACGATCCGGAAGATACGACTGAAGAGGATCTGCTCGACGAGTACGACGAATACCTCGATCAAGACCACTGATTTCACACCCCGACAATACTACGCGCTGCGACGGGCAACAATGCCATAGTTGCTGATTCGGCTCCCCGGAGCGATGTCTCGCAACGGCGGGCACGTGTGGGGGTAATTAGCACCTGGAGAGGACAGCCGGATAATGCGCATCGAAGGCAACTCAAGGGGATTGCCTGCCGGGATTGCACGCGGCGTCATTGCGACCGTCGTGCTTGTGATGCCTGTGCTCTTTGCCTGAGATGACTATGCATCCGCTCAGGTAGAGGACCGAGCAGATCAATGCGACGATTAGTGCAGCTCTTTTCATTGTTCGTTCTCCAGAGAATAGATGCCCAAAGGATCGCCGAGGATGAGGTTATGTTCCGGCGGGAGTTTTCGAGCTAGGCGATTGCCGGCTCATGTCCCTGTGTTTGACGGGTGGGAGTCATCTGTGCGACAGATGCCCCAGAATCTCGATCTTGCTTTCCCATTTGTGTGAGTCGGGCCCGGTCGAAAGACTCGCGCCTGCACCCCACAAATCACTGAGCCACTCTTTGATGAATCTTACAAGTCTCATGTCTAGCCTCCTGCTTGTTGCGAGTTATTCAATCGTCTTGCTCTGAAACGGCCTATTTACTTGCCCTTCTACATATGAAAGGCAGCAAGTTGAGCGCTGGTAACGAGAATTGTGAATCAATAATCCAGGTAGATTGGCCGGGCCAGACAGGTATCTGCGGTACGCCGAAAGCGCGCACAGGCTGCGGTTATAGAAACGAAAACCGACTTCGGGTCACTGGCGTGTCACGTAGAGGTAGTAGGCGCCCCATGATTCGCCTTTGTTATTGGTGAACCATGTCTGCAGGCGCGTCTTGCCGGCCTTGAGCTTGACCTCAAACGTGACTGCTCGCGCACCGGCGGGAACCGGCTTTGTTGCGTCTACGTCGGCGATCTTCAACCTCGCTTTGGTTGCCCCGATGGCTTTGCCGCCCCCGACGGCGGCGTTGATCGGTTTATCGACCTCGGCGGGCCAGCGCCGCAGGGCGAATTCGTAGATCCCTTCGCGGGCTATTTCGACCGCCCAGAAGCCGCTCGTCTGCGCGCCGTCGCGGACGGCCCGCTGGCTCGAATGGGCCTGCCTGACGCCCTCGATGCTGTGCCAGTCGTGACAGGTCAGCGTCGAAGGATTCTCCTTGTCCGAACCCAGGATGATTTCGCAATATTCCCCGAACCGTTTCGACGTGTCGGCCCACCAGTCTTCGTAGGCTTCGCGCAGCCTCGCAACAATCCAGAGATGATCCTGGGCAACGTCATTCTCCTGGCCCGGGTCGACCGTCATATCGTAAAGCTCTTTGCCGTTGACCAGCCGCCAGCGATCCGTCATCACTGCGCTCTTGCGCCACTTCTGAGGATCTTCGATACGTTGCGAATCGGTAACCAGAATGCGATCGGTCCCGTTCGCGCTTGCGTTCTTCAACAGGGCAGCGAGATTGACACCGTCGAATGTCACCCCAATCGGTCTCCTAAGCTCGCACAGCTCGATCAGCGTGGGCAGCAAGTCGATGTGTGCCGTGAGTCGGCCGATGTCACGCGAGCCGCTAAGACCTCCGCCGGGCCAGCGGATAAAGCACGGCACGCGATGGCCGCCGTCGTACTCCGAGCCCTTCCTGCCGCGCATATGGCAGTTGTGGCCCCTCTCGGTTCCATTGACTACCCGGTGGCCTCCGGAAGTTCCATTGTCGGTCATGAAAATAAGGACCGTATCGCGCTCGAGGTTCAGGTCCTTGAGCTGCTGCATCAGGCGCCCCATATTATCGTCGATATTTGTCACCATGCCGTAGAATGCGGCCCGGCTTTCCTCGATGCCCTCGTCCCTGTACGGCTTGCCGTACTTGTCGGCTACGTAGTACGGCGCGTGAGGAGCATTGGTCGGCACATAACAGAAGAAGGGCCTGTCCTTATTGGTCTCGATAAACTTCATTGCCCCATCGAACCATACATCTGTGCAGTAGCCGCTGAATTTCTTTCTCTTGCCGTTGTGAAGGTAGACGTCGTCGAAGTAATCGTTGCCCCAGTAATCGGGGGTCTGGCCCACACCGCCGCCGCCGTGGATCAGCACCTCGCCGAACCCGCGATCCTGGGGCCTGAACGGATAGTTGTCTCCGAGGTGCCACTTGCCGAATATGCCGGTACGATAGCCTGCGGCCGAGAAGACGTTGGCCATTGTCACCTCGTCCCTGCGCAGCAGCGACCGGCCCATAACGGTATGCCAGACGCCGGTGCGGTTGCAGTAGCGCCCGGTCATCAACGCCGCCCGTGTCGGCGCGCACGTGGGACCGACGTGGAAGTTTGTCAGGCGCACACTCTCGGCATGCAGCTTATCCAGATTGGGTGTCTTGATCTCGCTATTGCCGTGACAGCCGAGGTCGCCATAGCCCTGGTCGTCGGTCATCACCAGCACGACATTTGGCTGATCCGCCTTCTCGCGCGCAACGGCCGCAGACGCGTTCACCCCAACAGGCCCGACGACTGTCGCCACCCCCACGGCCCTTAGAAAATCACGACGACGCAGGACATCTTTCATTCCAGAACTCCCTTCGGTGTCGCTCAATGGTGTCACTGGGTCACTACATGTTCTGCCTGTTCAAGTAGCCCCAACTACCCCGGCGAACAACAGGGGCCGCCGATGCCCTCGAAGTCTTACCAGTTCGGTCGGGGTATCATTGTCCTGTGCCGGTTTTCGCGGGCGGTTCGTGAATACCTTGCCGGAGTTTCTCCATTTTCTCGCGGTGGCAGGTTATGCAGCCTACGATTGCCACCGAGCAGCCTCCGATTATGGCCACGATCGGTATCCATGCGAACCACGGGAGCGATTGGCACAGCTTCCAGAACTCACTCATAGTACTCCCCTTGTAAAAGTTCGGTTTTCACAGCCGGTTTCCCGATAGACTATCAAACCTGTCCTGGACAATCAAGACTTCTGATCTTCTCTCGAAGATGTCGAAGCCGCCATTGCACGGGCGTGAGAAACGACTATTATGTGTCTATTTCAAAGTACCGACTTTGTCATCCCACCGAGGCGAAGCCGAGCGGAGGGATCTGAATGCAGACGAAATGCAAGCTCAAGAAACACGAGAAAGAGTCATGAACAAGAACGCTTTGTCATCTTTAACTTGTCTAGTTTTGTTAACCGTTATTGGTTGCGCAGAGAACCGGGAACGAGCGGCACAAACGAGAGCTGATTCAATTCAGGCCGACCGGTTTGCTGTAGCCTTTGGCCAGGGCGGGCAGATTAAGATGCTCTATGATCGCAGGCAGAGGCCCCAGGCAGTCTGTCTCAATGGCAAGGTTCATATTGTTTTCAACGGCGGCGGACGAATGGGTGCCAAGCCCAAGGCCCCGACCAAACCTATGGCCGTCACTTATGACCCGGTCAGCCGCCAATTCTCCGAGGTAGTGACACTCGGGCCTGCGAGCCGCGACCACCATTACGGACCCGTCATATGGGCGGACGAAAAGGATTATCTGCATGTCCTCTTCGGCTGTCACAGAACCCCGGGCACGCATTTAATCTCCAGACAGCCGGCGAGTATTGGAACCGGCCTGGACGATTGGGTCGCCGGAGCGCAAATCGCTGCCGGCATATCCTATCCTACGTTCTTCCGCATACACGACGATAAGGAATTGATTTACTATCGCACAGAGGGCCACACCAGTTCATGGACATACCGCATTACAGCCGACAACGGCAAAACATGGATGGGGCCTCCGACGGATGTCACCGATGTGGATAGCAAGGGCAGGTTCGAGTGGTCGTCCTATCAGACTGTATTGCCGAGCGCCGACGGCAAATTTCTCCACGTGGCGTTTATGACCTACGACGATAACAAGTCCAACGATCCCAAGAGGTTCTACAACCCGCGGTACGATCGCGCGGTGGGTAATGACTGGAAGTACAACCTTTACTACGTCAGGATCGACCTGCGAACGCACGAGGTGACCAACTTCGACGGCGAGCAGATGGATACGCCCATCGACATCGATCAGGCCGATGCAAGATGCCGGATCTGGGACACCAAATGGCGCGGAGCCGGCGTGCCGCCCACCATTATTCTTGACGGCAACGGCGATCCCGCCTTTCTCCACGTGCTCTCGGAAGACACGCTCGAGGACCACCGGTACTATTACGTCAGGCGCGTTGGCGGAAGATGGAAACAAACACCCATAACCGACTCGAACCACCAATGGAATAGCTGCCATCTGGCCAGAGACGGTGACGGTACGCTGTATGCTTATCTGATCGTCGGCGACGGATATCTCGATACGGGCGGCTACATGGACAGCTACGGCGGCGGAGCCGTTGAGCAATGGTCATCGCGCGATAATGGCAAATCGTGGAGAAGGGAGCGGGACCTGACACCCGACAGATCGAGATATCCGGGCTGGAAATACAATAACATTCAGCCGGTAGCAAGACCCGACGGGAGCATTGTGGATGGGATGCTCCTGTTCTACGGCTGGAAAGACGAGGATGCACCCGAGGCCAAAGCATTTCTGTTGAAACCGCTGATGAACGCAGATGCACGCTGATGTTCAGTATTTGTTGACGACGCGAGTGTTGCTGCTGGCGAAAGCGCGCCTGATCACTCTGTCCGTGAATTGGCTCATTTCACTCTTGTCCAAGGAACATGCACGAAATAAATTCCCGTTTGGGAGGCCCAATTTCACCGCATCTTTGGCCGCTCCTCAATCCCGGAACCGTGGATGGTCAAGGAGAAGGCACCCATTCCACTTTGTCAACCCAGCCGCAGTCGCTGCGAGAGTTCGTGCCTGCATCTTTGGTATATCGCCATTCCAATGCATGAAGATCCGAATCAGTGATCTCGTATGTCATCCGGCGCCAGTCCACTGATCCGCTAATTCTGTCCTGAACTGAACCATCAATGTAGAATACGAGAAAGTCACACAACGTCTCCGAAGATACCTTCCAGTAGAAACTCACCGTCCCTGCGCCGCCAACGGTTGTCTGCAACAGCGACTGTTGCTCGTGTGTGATATCCCCACTCTGCGCGGCATCACCATCATGGTAATATGTTGCAGTCTGGCCGATCCAATCCGCAGCGCCGCCCGTGGTGAAATGCAGATTTGTGTCCAATGCCTCAGGCAGGGAGTCAATCTGAAGGAAGGATGTTTGTTCGGACAGGATATCCAGGTACAGATACCCGTAGTCGACATAGTAGTCGCCCTGAGTGTAGTCGCTGCCGGCCGCCGAATCGTCTATGTTGGTCGAACCACCTGTCCCGGCCGTGGGCTCAATCTGCGTGTCCTCATGCCACTCGTTGAACGAGGTAACCATCAGGATATTCGCGGCTAACGGATCAACTTGGGGCACAACCACATCACGAAGCATTGCCCTGAACAAATCACCTTCGACGGATGTAGACTCATTTTCAAAATAACGAGGTGCACCATTATGACCGCCCCGAACACCCTTGTCGTTAAATCCAGGCGTTGCGAATGGGATCAGCCCTACCCCCACGCCATTGGCAGCCATTTTGGCTTCAGACAAGATCCTCTCTAGCTGATCGAGCGCAGCTCTGGTCGACCCGTAGGATTGCAGCGTCTGGCCGTACACATCGTAGGCTGTAACAGCATCCCATTTGCGTACACTGGCCGATGAGTAGTTGCGGCCAAATATGTCATCGGCGATGATGTACAAATCAGGGAATTCGACTCGCAAGGCGGCGAGTGCATCGTAACTTGGTGTATTACGAAAATACACCCGCGTGAGGTATATAAAGACTACGGGCCGCCCCTTGATTTTCAGGTAGTTTGGATTACCGAAGCAGTTGGCAGTTAAATATCGAAAGTCGGATGAAAGATTGGAGTAATCAGGATTTGAGAAGGATCCCAACCGACCGGTTGATTCGTACAGGATAGCATACCTCAGCTCGCCAGCATATTCATGGGGCAGGATGCAGTTTCTGAGAATGTTGTCCTCGTTTGTCTGCGGTCCCCACCAGCTACACGCCCAGAAATGGATATTGGCCCGGTGACTGTAATCGATGTGCCCGGCAATCACCTCTGCGCTGGAGCTGTCGTATTCGCCGAGTTCGGCAGTTTGTTCCGGCACCAGATGCCCGCGAAGTGACTCTGATACCCGATGTGTTGCCGGACCGTACCAGGGATAGTAGTAAGCGCCTACCAGAATGCCGCCATCATACGTCCACTCCCCGCCGACGCGCGCGGTCGTAAAGCTCCAGATGTCACCTCTGTGCCAGGTAGCTCCATCAAATTCGTCGACTCGCCAATAGTGAGCCTTGCCCTGCTCAAGCGCGCCGGGAGTAAAACTCGGCGTCGACTGGAGTATTCCCTGGGCTGCGTTTTTGACATCGTCGAGATTGTCGCCGAAGTACACGCGATGTAGTTGTGCCCCAAAGCCAGGCGTCCAGTTCAGTGTCACGTCCGTATCCACCAATGAGGCGCCATCTGGTGGCGTGGGATTAGAGGCAAATGGAGAATCCTCTCTTTGCAGAAGAATCTGAATCTCAGCCTTCACCAGCGCACGGTTGTAGATGCGAACCTCATCCAACATCCCATTAAAGGGTTCGCCTACGGAGCCTATCTCTACACTGGAAGTGTTGCCCAAAACACCACCAGGTTCCTGGCTGGCAATTTCAACGCCGTCGACATACAGGCGCTGCGTGAGCCCATCCCAAATGCCTGCAATATGCTGCCACCTGCCTTCTGCGAGGACGCCACTGACCCACAGGTGTCGGAGGCTGCCGTTGGTTTTGATGTAGAAGTGTAGTGAACCATTTCCCTCCTTGCGAATCACCGCGACTTCCGGAGCCACCGTCACGTATCGCTCGATCTTACTGATTCTGAACGAATCATGCCACACCCAGGCGCACACCGTTATAGCGTTGTTACTGTAGCTGAAGTTCCCCACGTGTCCGTTACCGGCGCCGTGGAAATGCAGCGCGCCGCCCAATACCCCATTTTCCCATGTTGTATTATGCAGCGATATATCGAAGCCGTGGCCTGAAGAGTCAATAGCAGTAGTCCCGTAGCCATCGTCAAACGTCCACCAGCCGACAAGGCCTGCGTCGGAAGCTCCGGCTATGCAAGTCAGAACGAGAGGCAGGGCCAAAACAGAAGAAACGAACAACCAAGTCTTCAGATCTGCAGTGTTTGTCATTTGCTTGGGCCTTCTCCCCCCGTTTTCGATTCTCCCGAGAAAACACATCCACTCACATCGCGCGCTGCTGGTCTGGGGCCGCCGACAAGCCAAGGTTTCTCCCAGGTTTCATACCAACACAGCAGATTATACCAGAGAATTGGCCAAAAGACTATCGTTCATGACGTAATCCATGTCCGTACGGCACGGTACCGCCGTTATGACGAAAGAATCGGCAGCAAGAACGCAAAGAAACAGTCAGCGGTCAATTACTGGATTCCCACCTCAGTCTGGGATAGTCCTGGCCTTCGGGAATCCACCAGACGTCTTCGGTGCCGTTTGCGGTTTCGTCGATGAAGTCCCAGCCGGCTTCAAGGAACGTGTCGGGCGTTTGCATCTCGCCGGTGGTCTTGCCCGTTCCTCCGTAGCTGCTTGTCAGGCCGGAGGTCTCGATATCCCAGAAGCTATCGGTGACGTCGCCCCGGCTATGTCCAAGGAGCCCGCCCACATCGATATTTCCAGCTACAGTGCCCGTACTGTAACAATTGGATATACTGTCCTCGTTTCTTCCCCCCAGTCCGCCAATTTGCACGTCTCCAGTGACTGCAGCGGTGCTGTAACAGTTGTCTATTCTGCCTTTTTCATTGCAGCCCAGGAGCCCACCCAAAGAGGTATTGCCGGAGACCTCTCCGGTACTACAGCAGTTGGCCACGATACCCGCAAGACCCGGGCCCCAGCCCGAGATGCCGTTTCGCCCCACGAGGCCGCCGACATTGTTGTCACCAGCGACTGTTGAAGTGCTGTAGCAATCGATCAAGCGCCCATAGGTGTTGGCGCCCACCAAGCCGCCGACACTCCCCCATCGCCGGCCGTCGCCGTCAGAGACAATACCGCAGACGACCCCGGTGCTGTAAGAGTTGCTCACATTGCCTTGATGGTGGTTAGACCCGATGAGGCCGCCAACCGTGTCATTGACGTCACGACCGTAAACGGAACCGCTGCTGTGGCAGTTGTCCACAATGCCGTCCAGGTTCCGTCCTATGAGTCCGCCCACATCGCCGCCACCACGGACAAAGGCCGTGCTGTGGCAGTCGATTATACTGCCACGCTCGTTGTTTCCTATGAGCCCGCCCACATAACCGCTCGCCTGGATGTGTCCACTAGTGTAGCAGTTGATCACACCGCCCAGGTTGCAGCCCGCAAGGATTCCATTTTCATAATCTCCACCCACTACGTTGGCGTCCACCACGCCCAGGTTTTTGACCTGAGAGCCTTTCTGGAGCCAACCGAACAGACCGATCAGGCCTTTGCCAGAGATTGTCAGATTCTCAATAGTCTGACCATTACCGTCGAAAACGCCAGCGAACGCCGGAAGCGCGGCCGCCGACCACGTGATACCGGACAGATCGATAGA
>Ga0209536_100014389_pt1 | contig 11366 bp, 7 predicted proteins | sample DeeMarSeWOR28_12_FD_187461 | JGI IMG/M metagenome (GOLD analysis project Ga0209536, IMG submission 187461) | Marine sediment microbial communities from White Oak River estuary, North Carolina - WOR-2-8_12 (SPAdes) (version 2) | ecosystem: Environmental > Aquatic > Marine > Intertidal zone >... | reverse complement strand
ATCAGGACATCTATGAATCAACTGCCCTTGTTTACCGGATGATGTCACGGCTGGGGGATAAGGCCCCCGGATTCCTGGTTGAGAAAACGAAAATTAACGGGAAGTGGTTTACTACACCCATGGTTGGTAACATCTATAATGGCTATGATACCGTTGCCCTCTCATTTGGTGTTGAAAATATAACTGATGTGTCTATCGACATGTACCATGCTGCCGTCAAACGTATTGAAAGCTTCCTCCAGCCTGACGGCACCTGGAAACAGATCGATCCTGTAGAGATCAGTTCTCATCAGGCGCCCTGTAAGGAAGTGGTTCTCATGGGGGAGGAAGCAGATATCTACAAATTCCCCTGGATTAAAAACAACCCCCTTGATGCAGCCCAGTACATCAGTGCCGGTTCCTTTGTCATGAATGATCCCGACATTGGCAAAAACCTCGGTACCTACCGGATACACATCAAGGGTAGCCGTAAAATCGGGGCCTACTTCACCAACCAGAGCCATGGATATGCCATGATGATGCAAGCAGCCGACCGGAATGAGGAAACGGTGCCTGTTGCAATTGCGGTAGGGATTGATCCCATATCATGGATGATGAGCTCAACACGCCTGGCGGACAAGGGGGTCGATGAGTTTGCCATAGCGGGAGGGTTCCGGGGCAAGCCGGTTGAGCTGGTAAAATGTGAGACCAATGATCTTTTGGTTCCTGCCCATGCTGAATTTATCATCGAGGGTGAGATTCCCATGGAAGTGGAGGAAGAAGGCCCCTATGGAGAGATGTTTGGCTATCTGGGACGTAAGGCTTCTGCCTTTTATGTCAACATTAAAGCCATTACCCACCGTAAAAATCCCTGGGTGTTTAATATCTACACCGGTGCAGGTTCCGGCTATTTTACCATGCCCTGGAATGCGGGCAACTTCGTTCGCTTAAAGAAACTGCTGCCAAGCCTGGTGAGTCTCTATGCCCCGCCCAATGCACCGACGCTTGGCATTATCAGCATTGACAAGAAGTTTCCCGGCGAAGGATTTGAAGCGGGTATGCTTGCCCTGGGCTATCGTGAGTTCGGTTTCAGCAAAAAGGTTCTGATCATCGTGGACAAGGATGTTGACCCCGCGGACATGTCCCGCGTAATGCATTCCGTTGCAACCCGGTGGCAGCCGGTACCGGCGAGCCTGCTGATCAACAACTCCTTTCACATGCCCATTGACCCGAGCCTTAAGGATATGTTTACGAGCAGCAAAATTGTAATAGATGCCACACGCCAGCTCCCCAGCGAAGGGGGCCCTGAATCATTTCCTGAGGACTTGCAAACAGCGCTTGCTGAGAGGGCACCGGAGTCTTTTGAAGCCGTTGATAAAAAATGGGAAGAATATTTTAAATCTTAGCATGACTGCGTGTTGTAAACCGGCTTAGTTTTAGCCAAAAGCTCATTGAACAGCAACCACACCTAAAGCAATGAGTAACCCCGGTCTCTACTTTCTAGCGATTCTGCTTGTGATGAGCTGTTCCTCAATGGCAACGTCATCTGAGGTTAAAAAGACGTATAGCAACAGCACATACAAATTCACCTTTGATTATCCATCAAGCTGCGACGTAAAAGGATTGAGCACATGGGATTTTGACCTCTTACGTGAAGGGAAAAGCTTACTGCGCGGCAGTGTTGAAGATGATACAATTAAAATCTTTGTTAATGCATCCAATGAATCCAAACCACAAAAAGATATGTTTATTGCTTTTGCACGGGAGAGAGCCAGGGTAGTGTGCGGTGCTGATGGTCCTGACGGGTCAAGTTACTGTGAAACAATAAAGCGTGAAAGAGCATATACTACCCCTAACGGCTTGTATGTTCTTGAGTTCTACCTGACGTTAACCCGTGAAGATTACCTTAAGAAAACCAGTCACACCTCAACAGTGGGACCCGTCTCCCTGGTGGATATATCCCGCACAAATAAGCCCCTTGCTTTGATGCTATTTCCCGGCTATGGAAATGTAGCATCTGAATCTACTGAGCAATTAGCCCGGGAAATAATAGAAACGCTCTATGTAGGGGACGTTCCTCGAAAATAAAGAAAAAATTATTCGCCCAGTATCTTTTCCGCAAGTCCTTCCCCTAACACAAATTTCCCCCCCCCGCTCTGCAGCACTAAGAACACTTGCATGTCTTATCTTAAGGGAACGGCTCAAGCTTGATGCGCTAGACCCTCAATACCGAATTCCAAGATGGCAGATTATAGCCCGAGAATTTGATATGTGCCTGAGACGACCATCTGATAGGAGTTCTTCAATATCTACCTTAGTTATCTCCATACTGTCCTTTTATCAGGCTCATCTAAGGTGGTCAATAATTATAGTGATTATCGAGCAACGTCCCCTTATACTTTTTCCAAAGGAAATAGAAATTGTTTCTTCGACCTTGACATGTGCCGGTACGTGCGCTATGCAGTTTGTAGAGTGCATATGGTTATACCAAAAGCCAATCCCTACCTATGAGAGGATCAGCCATGGAGACAAAACAGCAGTTCACGCATGATGCACAGGAAGCGCTTAATTCGTTTCTGGCACCACACCCCCTGATCACCCATCCTCACCATAAGCGCAGGATTGCGAGATCAGTTGAACACTATCTGCTCAAGGAAAATACACAGGAAGTCACAAAAGACATGCTGGTGAAGGCCCTTGAGGAGTGCTACCCGCACAATGAACCATCCACACTGCGGCTTAAGGATCCGGGAAAAATGATGGGAGCAATCAAACAGCAGCAGGCTGTTGACAAGGAACACCCCATGGTAAAGATAGCATGCTGGCCTGCCCCCGAAGCAAAGACAGCACCTCCGGCCCAGGATGTTTTTGCCTTTTATGGAGGTTCCCGCAAAGGCGGCAATACGGATTGCATTATGGATGCAGTGCTTGAAGGCGCCCGGTCCGGGGGAGCACGTGTCGAAAAAGTCTGTTTTTGTGATAAAAACCTTTCACCCTGTACAGGATGCCTTGGCTGTCAAAACAAGGATCTGGAAAACCATTGTGTCATTAAGGATGACATGCCGTACATCTACAAACGGTTTCTTGAGTGTGATGCCTTTGTCTTCGGTTTCCCCGTCTACACCGGCCGGGAAAGTGCTCAGGCAGCCATTTTCTGTGATCGCCTGAAAGCCCTTACCGATCCCTGGAGAAAAACAACGTTTAAGCAACGGCGGGGATTGATGGTGGCGACCTGGGGCTGGCCATCGGACAGTATCTATGAAGGTCTCGTCAGTCAGATGTCAACAATACTGTTTATGTTCGGCGTTGAGGTGGTTTCGGTGGTTACCGGATCAGGTTTCTGGGATGCCTATTACAAGAAAGGGACCGCACAGCTTGATCAGGAAGGGATGGAGAAGGCCAGAGATGCGGGCAGAGGACTGACACTATAAAAAGGGGACCGTTCCCGAAGACAGGGAGAGGTGTTAAAAGATGGCGAATGAATATGGCTATGCAGGGAGTATTCTCACGGTAGATTTATCCCGGGGGAGTTTGGCAGACATTCCTACCGTAGAGTTTGTTGATAGATTCATCGGTGGCAGAGGCTTCGCTGCCAAAATCTATTGGGATGGAACATCGTGTGAGGCTGATGCATTTGATCCGCACAACCGATTGATATTCGTTAACGGTCCGCTGGCAGGATTTCCCGGACTGGCCGGTTCCCGTTGGCAGGTGTGTGGTAAATCGCCGGGTATTACCCCCGAGGCCTTTTCCTATGCTAATTTTGGGGGTAGCTGGGGTGCCTGGCTCAAATTTGCCGGTTATGATGGGGTGATCATAGAAGGCGCCTCGGATAGACCCGTCTATCTTCTCATCCAGGACGGTAAGGCTGAGATAAAAGATGCTGCCTTCCTCTGGGGCAAGGGAGCACTGGTAACACGTGCAATGCTGAAGGGAATACATGGGGAGGGCATACGGGTAGCAACAATGGGTCCCGCCGGTGATAACCGGGCAGTTATGGCCAACATTATTGCTGAAGATGATTCCTCCGGTTCCGGTGGCTTTGGAGCTGTTATGGGGGCAAAGAAGCTAAAGGCTATTGCGGTAGGGGCAGGGGAAAGAAGGTTAACCGCTGCGAATCCGGAAAAGCTGCACGGGCTGGTTCAACACATCCGGGGTTTGAAGAAGGATTCCCGGTTTATTTTTTCAGGACCCCATCGCATGTGGTCAGCATATGTCCCGGAAAACCTGAAATTGAATCCAAAATTGAAAAAGACCATGTGCTACGGATGCATAAGTGGCTGCACACGGGCCATCTATGCGGCAGAAAATGGCCAGAAGGGAAAATACCTGTGTGTCGCTGCAGTATTTTATGCCGATCCCTCCAAAAAAACGGGAGAATGGAATGATGTGCATTTCCATGCAAGCAGACTGTGCAATGACTACGGGCTTGATGTGTTTTCACTGGCGGCGATAATCGGGTGGCTTCAAAAGTGTTACCAGGCAGGCATCATAACGGAAGAACAGGTAGAGATACCCCTCTCAAAAATGGGAAGCCTCGAGTTTATAGAAACACTGGTAAAAAAAATATCTCTGCGGCAGGGGTTTGGAGATCTGCTTGCCCGGGGCGTTATAAAGGCGGCCGCTGAGCTGGGAAGTGCCGCAGAAGAGCAGCTTAAGAACTGGATCTATTATCGAACGGGGGCACCCTATCCCTATGAGCCGAGGAAATTCATCCTAACAGGGCTCTCGTTCATGACGGAACCCCGGGCCCCCATGCCCCAGCTCCATGAAATCGTTTTTCCCCTGCACCTGTGGTGGGACTGGTGTAACAAGATAGAGGGTGCTTATGTCTCGAATGATGTTCTCGTCTCTCTGTCCCGGAAATTCTTTGGCGGGGAGGATGCCCTTGATTTTTCCACTTACGAGGGCAAAGCTCTGGCAGCGAAGACCCTCCAGGATCGGGTATACGTTAAAGAGTGTCTTAACCTCTGTGATTTTGCCTGGCCCATGATGGATGTCAAGCATTCCCCGGACCACGTGGGTGACCGGAGCCTTCCCAGTAAAGTCTTTGCTGCTGTCACCGGGAGAGAAATGGGGGTAGAGGAACTCGATAGCATTGGTGAGAGAGTTTTTAATCTCCAGAGGGCACTGCTCATCAGGGAGGGACACGAAGGAAGAAAAGATGATATCCTCCCTGAGTTCGACTACACGGTTCCGCTCCCTAAAGCACCCGGTCTTAATCCGAGAAGTTCGCTCCCCGGCAAAAAGGGTGAAATTATCTATAGAGAAGGGGCGGTGGTCGACAGGGCAAAATTTGAAAAGATGAGAGATGAATACTATCAGTTGCGGGGCTGGGACCCTGCAACAGGTTTTCAGACAAAAGATACCCTGCAGAAGCTTGGTCTTGAAGAAATTATTGAACAGTTAAAAGAAAAGGTGGTTTAGCAGGCAGTGAAAAGAAGGCAGAGCCGCGTTCGACCCTGCCTTGTTAGATGGTTAATTCTTGCATGTTACCAAAAACTAATACCTACACCACTTCCCTTCCTCACAGACAGGACAGGGGTCGTTGAACTGGTTCCTGCCGAAGTCCTCCAGGAACTTTGTCACATCTGTAGCATCTACATTGGTGTCACAGTTAACGTCGCCTGTACAGGGGTAGTCATTACTGCAGGGATCGTTAAACTGATTTCTGCCAAAGTCATACAGGAACGATGTGACGTCCGTAGCATCTACATTGCCATCACAGTTAAAATCATCCTCGCAGTCACAGGCATCTCCAATGTTATTGCCTCCTGACGGATAGGTGTCTTCCTGCCCCGGGTTTGGCGTGTCCGGGCAGTTGTCACATAGATCCCCTATCTGATCACTGTCACCATCAGGCTGGGTTAGGTCATAGTCGTTGGGTGATCCATCACATGCATCCCCTATGCAATCACCATCAGCATCAGTCTGGTCCGGATTGGCATTGAGGGGGCAATTATCGCAGGCATTCCCGATGCCATCCTCGTCTCCCGTGTCATCCTGGGCAGGGTTGGCAGTGTAGAGGCAATTATCACAGATGTCTCCCACGCCATCTCCGTCTGCATCACTTTGCCCGGGGTTTCCATCATTGGGGCAGTTGTCGCAGGCATCCCCGATGTCATCACCGTCAGTATCTTCCTGTCCCGGGTTGGCAACGGTGGGGCAATTGTCTTCACTAAAGAGAAAGATTGAGCCAGAGACGGAGTCCTTATTCACGCTGGTGTCATAGATTACCGTTACTATATCCATGTGCCCATCGCCGTCGATATCATCAATATCAGGTTCACCCGGCATGCATTCAGGGTCCTCATACAAAGCGGCGCGTTTGAATGCAAGGGTTGTATCCGTTAACCCCTGCGATTCATAATAATAGACAGCCCCCTTCCCGTCACCCGATAGAACCAGATCCGGGAAGCCGTCCCCCGTAATATCGCCCGCCTTGACGCTACCGGGAGATCCCTGGGAGTAGGGCCCACCGGGTCGGTCAACAGCTAAGGGATCTGCGGAAACCGCTTCCGCATCATTCGGGTCGAGAGTAGGGTCACCGGAGTCAATGGTAATGGGGTTCCAATTTGCTGTCACTTCAGGGCTAACAGGAACATCAAAAGAAAAGACACCGGAGGGCCATATGCGGGTATTGGGAGGTTCAGGAGAGTTCACGGGTTTATAGTCCTGGTGGTTGTGGTTTGTCATGAGTATTTCTACTTCAGCATCGTTATCGATGTCTGAATAGAGGACATTGAAACCCTTTCCGACGGGATTTGATGATGTATACCAGTTCTCTATTGTATAACGGTTCCATTGCAGATTTGGATTTGCTAACATCGCTGCTTGCCCGGGGTTTTCAAACCATGCAAGCGTATCACCTCTGATGTCGCTCCCATCAGGATCTCCTTTTGGCACAAGGGTCCCCCGGGTCTGGATCAGAAACTGTGGGGCCACAACATCAGCGTCACCATCCTTGTCAACGTCAAAAAAGGATGCAAAAAAACCTCCGCCATCGCCGATCTCATAGGGGCCCGAAAATCCTGAGGGGTACGTTTCTAAATCCGTTTCCTTTTTAAACCACTCCACCCAGCGGTACTGCTCATCAGACCACTGCCAGTACCACATGTGCGCTTTCGTGGTAAGAAAGTCTTCAAGGCCATCGCCGTCTATGTCATAGAATTCGGCTGTGTGGTACGTCTCGACTCCGTAAGTACATTCACCCTCACCAACAGGATTACATGGACATTTTCCCATGTCAACAGTACCCTGAAAAATCGTCTTTTTTATCCAGTTTGCCGGATTGCTGACATCCCCCCCCTGATTTTCAAGATAGTAAATACCGGCTGGGCCGCATGTAATCCATGCTCCGAGATAATTGTCCAGGACCATTATGTCAGTATCTCCATCACCGTCCATGTCTCTCAGTAGCATATCGTTTGGAAAAGCAAAGGTATCATTAACAATGGTCTGTTTCCACGAGTCGGGGTTTGGACCTTCCCAGGTAAAGACGGCGACGGCTCCGTCAAAAATGGATAAATTAAGCGACTGCCCCATCAATGATGTGCAAACAATTTCCTTTATGCCGTCCTGATCGAGATCCCCAATAGCAACAAAACCTGCCGCTTTATAACCCGGGACATCGGGCACATGAGGAAGTGGCGTCTTGATGCCGGTTATGGTATAACGGGTAAATTTTGCAACAATTGAAGCATCTTCGGTCACCGTGACATCTGATAGCTCAACACCCATGAGAGGTGTAGCGGTGAGACTCACTATCACAACCATAATGATCAACAGAGGAGCTATTCTTTTCATTGTATCCTCCTTCAAGTGAGGTTAATGAAAAAGCCGGATTCCTTGGGATACATTATAGAAAAATCCGGCTAGCAATAGTTCTTATATGTTTTTTCCCTAAGACCGTCTTCATTGTAGGAAAAGTATAAAATTTTAATGATTTAATAGTACGGGTACGCACATATACAATTAGGTATTATACTATACTAATTGCTTTAAAGTCAACCAGTCGAAACTGTAATCGCGAGATAATCGAAACAAATAACCTACGGGAAAATACTGTAAAGAAACATTTTATCATTATATTGGTTTTGTATCCAACCAAATGATATTCTAGGGTATCATAGCACTTCTGTCCTTGTCAAGAAAGAAAATAGAAATTTTTTCAATTAACAGTAACAACTTATTTTATAATAGATTTATCATATAAAAAAGATTAAAAGTAAATTTTTTGATTAGTTTTCCATTGATGTATTGACATCTACAAAGGGGTGTGCTAAATTATTTTAGTTTTGTACCCAACTATTATAATGGTAGAGCGATGGACTATAAAAATTTCGATGAGAATGAGTCGTTGGCTATGCTCCTTGACAAATCACACAGGTCTTTGGGAACTAACCTCCAGAGGCTTTTTAAAATTTATGGTTTTGAGATAACCGTTGAGCAGTGGATGATACTGTTGGTGTTATGGAAGCAGAATGGTCGGACCCAACAGGAAATTGCTAATATAATCGGAAAGGACAAGGGAACAATTTCTCCCCAGCTTGATGGTCTGGAGAAGCGTGATCTTATTATGCGCCTCCAGGATAAGAATGATAAGCGGCGTAATGTGGTATGTCTGACCCAACAGGGTAAGGATCTGGAAAATGACCTCGTTCCCCTTGGATTTGCAAATATTAACATTGCACGGTATGGTATTCCCGAAGAGGATTTGAAAACCTGTATGGAGGTGTTGCGAAAAGTATGCAAGAATTTGGAGGAAGGAAACAGTTTAGTTAAACAAGCGGGCATACAATCTCTCAACAGAGGGAACCCATGAGATTTGATAATATGCACATTTTCGTAACCGGGGCGGGAACCGGTATCGCGGAGTATTGCGCATCGTTTTGCCTCCGAGGGTGGCCGAGTGGTTATTGCCAACCGCAACCGAGTAAACGGTGAGCGGGTTGTGCGAGAAATAAAAAAAACGAGGTGGAACTGCTCTGTACCTTCAGCCTGATGTTGCACAACCACAAGAAATTGATTTTCTCCTACAAAAGGCATGTGAGACATTTGGCCCGGTGGGTGTAGCTGTTTCAAATGCTGGGGTTAGTGAATCGGCTTCATCAGCACTTGATAGTACAGTGAAAGCATGGGACGAAGTGTATGCAATAAATGCACGGGGGTCTTTTCTGGTGTACCGTGCCTGTGCACTGAATATGATGGATAATGGTGTTAAAGGATCAATTATAACCATCTCAACACTGATGTCTCGCAGTGGTAAGTGGATGTCAGGTGCCTATGCTTCATCAAAAGCAGCGGTCATTATGGTTACCAAAACACTTGCCAAAGGTCTTGCACCAATGGGTATACGTGTTAACTGTGTTTCGCCAGGTGTAGTGGAGACAGACATCTACAATAGAGTTGAGGAGGGAATGGTGATGGAGAAGGACACTCTAGTTGACTGGTTGGTGGAACAATCAATCGAAGGCGGACAGTTGTTAATACCGGGCAAAGGGATGCCTGAAGACATTGCTGCAGCAGTTGCTTTTCTGGCTTCATAAAACGCGTCCTATGTGACTGCCCAGAACCTTAGTGCCGACGGTGGCATGGACTGGTGCTGGTAATGCCAAACAAACCATGATACCCTCGTTAACGAGGGCGACGTTCTGCAATCAGTGTACACAATTGTTACTCACAATAGAATAAACAGCATGTGGAGGAATGTACGCATGGCCCAGGAGAACAAACAAATAGCTTTTAGAGTTCATGAAGATCGCTGTATCGGATGCGGGGTCTGTGTTGATGCCTGCCCGATGAAAATACTGAAAATGGAAAATGACCTGTGCGTGATGGCAGATATTTCACGCTGTCTTGAGTGCGGCACCTGCATACGTGAATGCCCCCAGGATGCCATAGTGATTCCGGGAGTGAAACTGTCGGAGGAGAAGGAAAAAAAGACGAAAACAAAATCGGCGGACAGCAAGAGCTCACGTGAAGACGATGCTGATACTAAGTTTACCCCGATTCTGGAGCACTTAACCAGCCTTCTTAAGGAGATTAATCCTGTGCAGATATTTGAACAGGATGGTACAGACATCAAAAGCCTGAATGAATTCGATCTTGAAGGCCAGGCGTGTTATTACCGGTTGTATAAGGCGGAGAAGCTGGAAAAAATAGGTATATCACGTATGAACTTTTACGGCTCGATGGTTGCTGACGTGCTGGTCATTACTCCCGGTCAGGATTACGACATTCCCTATTATATAATGGACTGGGATGAATCGGACGAACATATTTTTTTCATTTGCGATTTGATGCCCAGCGATGATGTGGGGAGAAATCTGGATCATCTTCAGAACTATTTTTATGAGCCCCTTGAAGACCTGTACTACACCTACTCTGCCCTTCCTGGGATGAAACCGAGTGTATTTCACTGGGTGCGCGCGATTCACTCTCCCTACATAATTACCGGCACAATAGAGAAAACCAGAGACAATGTAGACCAACTATTCCAGTGTGCTGTTGATTATTTTAAGGTCTGGCTGAAGCTGTATAAAAATGCACGGCCACAGGATTCCAGTTCCGACTACATGAACCTGATTCAGGAACGACGCCGCAAAATACGTGCACTCTACAAGGAAAATGATCCTGGTGTTGGATCTCTCAATAAATTCTTAGGGGATCACATGGCTGAGGTCTCCCTGTCCATTATTGAACCCTGAAAAATGAAAGGAGAACCCCATGGCAGCAACCATAGACTTTGCCGGCCAGGCAAAAAAAAGTATGAGCCCCCTTACGCTGGTGCCAGTTGATCTTGACCCGGAACTGGCAAGGATTGACGTAGAGGGCGGTACCATTGCCCTTGATCTTTTCACAGCGGACAAGCTCGAAAAAGTTGTCTTCTGTACCATCCGGATGCATGAATCAGGGGTCGTGGAATCAACCGCCATGGCCTGGCCGGATGACAATCACCATCTCCCCATTTTATGGTGCAATCTTACTATCGTACCGGGCGTCATGAATGTTCCGATTTTCGATTTTGTTCCCCTGATGGATATTGTTGTGTGGCCCGACTATGCAAAGAATTATGTTACAGGAGTGAGTGATTTGCGTGAAAACGCGCTGGAAATGTTAGGAGAAGCAGTTACAGACAAAGCAGTGAATCTTCCGTCCCTTTCTGTTTACACCTTGTCTCCCTATCGTCTTATTGCAAAAGTAACAGATGATGGCATTAGCAAGATTCCAGAGATCATAAATGCATACGTTTCTCACTATAGTGTGCTTTGGCACAATGCTCCTGTTCTTGTCGATGAAGCTGAAAAACAATTTTATCTTAAAAAAAGGGCTGCAACGCGAAAACTGATGAAAGCAACTGATCCCGGTTATGCCTTTATGATTAA
>Ga0209536_100014388_pt1 | contig 11367 bp, 8 predicted proteins | sample DeeMarSeWOR28_12_FD_187461 | JGI IMG/M metagenome (GOLD analysis project Ga0209536, IMG submission 187461) | Marine sediment microbial communities from White Oak River estuary, North Carolina - WOR-2-8_12 (SPAdes) (version 2) | ecosystem: Environmental > Aquatic > Marine > Intertidal zone >... | reverse complement strand
CTGCCGGCGAAGGCTGCACCGATCAGGCACAGGTTGGCTGGGATGTGTGGCATGTTCCCGATGCGGTGGTTTCGCATCAATCAGGGGCGTCATTCGCCGGTAACTTGAACTACCAAAAACGCATCTATTATGCTAGCCAACGGTATTTTTTCCAAAAATACCATGGTTCTGTTGTCGCTTCTCTCTTGTCATTGGCGCAAAAAATTTACTGTTGGCGTCAATCTTGGGAGAACGCTCTTCTGTGATCATGGCATATGGTGTGTGAATCGAATCTCTTGGCCATTTCTCAAATCGTTGAATGGCCGTTTTGTGGGAACTTGTCTCTAGGGAGACTCCAGTCTGTTTCTGCTATGCAGAGGCGAGAACCAATCCGTTGTGTATGAAGCGGTTCCCCCCACGTATTCCATAGGAAAATATGTTGAAAGGCTTTTGATGCAGGGTCAGTGGACCGCCGTCGTTTCATACAGTTTTCCCCTTTCAAGACAGGGCGATTTTGACACCAAACACGAACCTCTGCTTTCGCGTTGTACCGGGCATCCATCCTTTCCACTCGTTCGAGTGAGGCATTCTGGCAGCTTTCAGGAAATGGAAAATGAAGGGCATCAACAGGCACGCTTTATGTGGTTCAGTTTACAGGGATGCACCATAGGCTTTGTAATGGTGCTTGATGTTACAGTGGTCACACTTACATATTCCGCAGCAAGCCATGAGGGAAGTCATCAAGGGAAATACCCTCTGAAAGATTCAGCAAGACGGACGTTTCTTCCCTTTGTTGAGAAGTGCGAGTAAGCACTCTTGAGTAAGTTTCCGCGAAGATATTCCTGGCAGTGACGAGTGATTATTTTGAAGCCATCATGAGTGTTGTTGATGTCGCTTGCAGTTAATGCTTCCATTGTTGATCCGTATGCGAGTGGACTAGGAGTCTATACCATTCAGCTTGTCAAGGAGTTGGAGAAGATTCGTCAAGATCTTATCGTGTATACGTCATGTTCAGAAACCTTTCAGCTTACGTCGGCGAAGAGCAGGAACATTTTTTTTCCGCTCGCGCCCGCTTATGGGAAAAAAGCTCATGTGGCCCGTCTCATTTGGACTCAAACCGTTTTGCCTGTGCGCCTGTTCAAGGACAATATCTCCCAAATTTTTTCCCCAATTCCGGAATATGTGCTGGGAACTCGTATTCCCCAAACTGTGGTAGTTCATGATCTGATCCCTCTTAAATTTCCTCAGGATTATCCTTTCCAATATCAATATTTCCGCTGGTATGTCGCTCCTCTTCTGCGAAAGGCCAAAACAATTATTACGGTCTCAGAACAATCGAAAGCCGATTTGATTGCTTACCTAAAGATTAACCCATGTCACATCAAAGTCGTTCCAGGGGGATGCAATCATGACGACTTCCACCTTCATATAGATCCTAATCAGATAAAACTGCGGTATGGTCTTCATCGATATTTGCTCTATGTCGGGAATCTTCACCCTCATAAAAATCCCGCCAGATTAATCCAGGCTTTTGCCCGTTTTGCCTCACGGGTTCCTCATCAATTAATTATTGTTGGGAAAAAAGATCCACGGTTTTACCCGTCCCTGGAAATGATTGTAGGGAAATTAGGTCTTCATGGCCGTGTGGTATTCCTGGATTATGTCAATCAAAAAGAACTTGGAGGCATTTATGCCGGAGCCGAGCTGTTCGTGTTCCCCTCTTTGTATGAGGGATTTGGGCTTCCTCTTGTGGAAGCCATGGCTTGTGGTATTCCTGTTGTTTCAGGAAACAGAGGCGCCACGGCGGAAGTGGTCGGGGATGCTGGGATTCTCGTTGACTCCCGCAGTGTGAAAGATCTGGCAGAAGCTCTGGAGTATGTTCTGACCACGCAGGGAATTCGTCAGGATCTCCGGCAGCGCGGCTTGAGACGAGCGCAACGGTTTCGTTGGGAGACAACGGCTAAACAGGTCTCTGAAATTATCGGAGGAGTGTCGCGGTGAAAGTGGCGATTGTTCATGATTGGCTGACTGGCATGCGAGGGGGGGAGCGGTGCCTCGAAGCGTTATGTGAATTATTCCCTGATGCCCCCATTTATACGCTATTTTTCGTGAAAGGCAGTGTGTCCGAGGCGATTGAGCGGCATCCAATTATTCCGAGTTATCTCAATGCAGTTCCATTTGTGAAAAGTCGGTATCGGTATTTGCTCCCTTTCTTTCCTTCAGCTATCCAGCGGTTGGATTTCCAACAGTATGATTTGGTGGTCAGTTCGAGCCATTGTGTGGCCAAGGGCATTCAAGTGCCTCAAGGAACCTGTCATATTTCCTATGTGCATACCCCCATGCGATATATCTGGGATGGGTTTGACACCTATTTTGGAAACCCAGGCTTTTGGAATGTTGGCAGATTGGGGATGGGCCTTTTTCGAACTCGACTTCAGCAGTGGGATGTGGAATCCAATGCCCATGTGACAAGTTTTATTGCCAATTCGCATAATGTGTCGGAACGAATCAGGCGACAGTATGGGAGGTCGGCTTCCGTGGTGTATCCTCCGGTAGACTGGCAGGCATTTCAGGCTTCGAAGAGCAATGAAGGCTTTTATTTGATGGTCACGGCCTTTGCACCATATAAAAAAGTCGATTTGGCCATTGAAGCCGCCAATGAACTGGGCTTTCCGTTGAAAGTTATTGGTCATGGACAGGATGAAAAACGATTAAAACAGCTGGCAGGTCCAAGTGTGGAGTTTCTCGGTTGGCAGTCGGACCATCGTGTTCGAGAATTGTACAGCCGGTGCCTGGCTGTTCTGTTTCCCGGTGAAGAAGATTTTGGTATCGTCCCTTTGGAGGCGATGTCCGCAGGGAAGCCGGTTATTGCATATGGAAAAGGTGGAGTCTTGGAAACGGTGGTTCCTCTGAATCCACTGCAGGGAATGACCATCGACATCGCTTCTGATGAGGGACCAGATCCGGAAATATATTTGCATAACCAAAGGGGAAATACCTCTGAACGGTTGGCTCAAACAGGTCAATCACCATCCGGGCCGACTGGAGTGTTTTTTTATGAACAGTCCGTTGGCGAGCTCATTAAGGCGATCCAACTGTTTAAACAGCATCTCTCTGATTTTGATCCGGATGCGATTCGCACGCATGTTGAACGGTTTGATCGCTCCCATTTTAAGCGTCGTATGCAGCAAATCATCATGTCTCGTTATGAAGAGTTTCGTCGAGTACATCCATGTTGAAGCGCCACAGTGAGTTTTTGAAAAATCTTCTGTTTCTGTCCGATTTGGTGGTGATTTGCGTGTGTTGGGTGGGCGCCTACTTCATTCGCTTTTCTGCGCCTCTTTTCCCGGTCACCAAAGGGATTCCATCCCTTGTCCCCTATCTCTGGCTTTTAATGCCTATTCTTCTTGTATGGGGGGTCAGTTTCTATTCGTTTAATCTGTATCGGCCACGACGAATGGGTTCTCATCTGGCCGAATTTGTTGATATTGCCAAGGCCAACACCCTGAGTATTTTAATTCTGGTGGCGTTGACCTTTTTTGTGAAGCCTTTTGAATTTTCCCGTTTGGTAATTGTGTATTTTTGGGTGTTGAATCTTGTGGTGTTGGGGTGCTCCCGGATGGTCTTTCGGGAAATTCTCAGGGTATTCCGGCGGATGGGATACAATCAACGACAGGTGGTCATTATTGGAGCGGGAAAACTGGGGCAGCGTGTCGGGGATACGTTGAAAATGCATCCCGAACTCGGGCTGCAGGTTCGGGGATATTTGAGCAGGAATGCGGAAAAGGTTGGACAAATTTTGGAAGGGATACCTGTTCTCGGAACCTTTGAGCAAGCCTCGGATATTTTAACGTGTCAGGTGGACATGGTGTTTTTATGTTTGCCGCCCGAAGTAGAAAGTGAAGCCGAGCGACTGATGAAAATACTGTCTGCGACCACCGCCGAAGTGAAGATCATTCCATCCATTTATGAATTTGTGACCTTGCGCGCGGAGGCGGAAATGTTTGAGGGGCTACCTATTATTACTCTGCAAGGGTCTCCCCTGTATGGCTGGAATTTGCTTCTCAAGAGGATGGTTGATGTATGCGGGGCGACCGTGGCCTTGGTTGTGGCCTCACCAATGGCTGTGGTGATTGCCATTCTCATCAAGCTCACCTCTCCAGGCCCTGTCTTCTACCGGCAAACTCGGGTAGGGCTTGATGGCAAATCGTTCGATATTATAAAAATACGAACGATGTGCATCGATGCCGAAGAGAAAACAGGTCCGATTTGGGCTCACCCTCAGGATCCACGACGGACGGTCATTGGCGCCTTTCTTCGCCGAACCAGCTTGGATGAATTCCCGCAATTCTGGAATGTCTTAAAGGGGGAAATGAGTATTGTGGGCCCGCGGCCGGAGCGACCGGAGTTCATCGAGAAATTCCGGTCCCAAATTCCTCAATATAATCTGCGCCACAAAATGAAAGCCGGGATTACCGGATGGGCGCAGATTAATGGATTGCGTGGGAACACCTGTTGGGAAAAACGCCTAGCGTATGACATGTACTACATTGAGCACTGGTCGTTATGGTTGGATGTGAAGATTATGATCATGACTCTTTGGAAGGGCTTAATCCATCGCGAAGCGTATTAACGCTTCTCCTCGATCGTTCCCTCACCGTCATTATTCGAGTAGGTTAACGACCTGTATTCCTCTTCGTGATCATTTCGTCATCTTGCATGAGGAGGGTATCCAATCCACCACTTATGCGGACTGTTGGCCGGAGCCTCCACCGGAAACTTTTTAATGGATTCCTGCCACCAATTTCATGGGGTATGACAAGCGCGAGTGGTACTGATTATTTAACTTTTGTTCCAGCAGGGATCTCGTCAGGCATATTGAGGAGCTCGAGGACCTCTTTATCTCCTGCGGCCAGCACCATGCCTTGCGACTCAATTCCCATCAGTTTCGCCGGCTTGAGATTGGCCACCACGACAATGGTTCGGCCGACCAATTCTTCGGGAGCATATTTTTTCCCGATTCCAGCTACAATCTGACGCTGTTCTGTTCCGACATCCACTTGCAGCTTAAGAAGCTTTTCAGACTTCGGAACACGTTCTGCCGCTAAGATTTTCGCGACTTTCAATTGGATTTTTTGGAAATCTTCGATGCCGATGTGTTGCGCCTCGCTGGTTCCTGGTTGGTTTGTGGCCGGTTGAGGGGTTTGCGATGGTTCCATGTTTCTGGTACTCGGGTGAATGGTTGCTGTCTTTTGTGAGCTCTTGTGTGAATTTGATGGGAGCAAATCTTTCCTGGGAAATAACGAGGGGCCTTTACGGGTTTGTCCGCTGTAGGAGTATTCTCCCCAACGAGGATATTCTCTCAATGCGGGGGTGGAGAAAGTGTCAGACAACCCGAGACGCGCCTGCATCGTTTCTGCTGTCTCCGGCATAAAGGGATACACCGCAAACGTGAGAAATCGCAAGACTTCCGCGAGATGAAACAAGACGGTGTGGAGGCGAGGTGTGTTCACGGGATCTTTGGCCAACATCCATGGAGCGGTTTTGTCGATATATTGATTGGCTGATTGGACCAGGCCCCATATGGTTTCGAGGGCGCGATTAAATTCTAAGTGGCGAAGGTACGTGTCAATGGAAGGGAAAAGGGCAGAGGCCGAATGCTGAAGTTGACGGTCTTGATCGGTTTCCTGTTGAGAGTCAGGTTGAGGGACGGTGTTGTTCGAAAAGTTGGCCAACATAGTGAGAGTCCGAGAAAGAAGATTGCCAAGATCGTTTGCTAATTCTGCGTTATACCGGCTCCCGAAGGCCGTGAGTGAAAAATCCCCATCCTGGCCGAATGGCACTTCCCGCAGGAGAAAATATCGAAACGCATCTGCCCCGAATTGTTCCACCAGGGCGTAAGGATCGACGACATTCCCTCGACTTTTCGACATCTTTTCGCCATCCACTGTCCACCAGCCATGGGCAAAGATTGATTGAGGCAGGGGAAGTTCCAGGCCCATCAACATGGTCGACCAGTAGACCGCGTGGGTCGTCAGAATATCCTTGCCGACCAGATGTATCGAGGCAGGCCAAAATTTTGAGGCGCTGGGGGTTGGAGGCAGGTATTCCAAGGCTGAAAGATAATTGACCAATGCGTCGAACCACACGTAGGCCACACAATCCCGGTCAAAGGGCAATTCGACGCCCCACGACAACCGCGATTTGGGTCGGGAAATCGACAGATCTTCAAGCGGCTTTTGCAGGAATCCCAAGACCTCATTTCTCCGGGAGTCTGGCTGAATGAAGGAGGGATTTGTCTGGATATGCTCCTTCAGGCGGTCTTGAAACCGGCTCATGCGAAAAAAATAATTTCGCTCGCTGACCTGTTCCACCGGTCGTCGGCAATCGGGACACAGGCCCTTCTCGACATCCTTTTCCGTCCAAAATCGTTCGTCGAAGGTGCAGTACCAGCCTGTGTATTCCGCCTGATAGATCAAGTCCTTATCGTAGAGGGCTTGCAGGTACCGTTGCACGATCGTCTGGTGCTGGAGATCGGTGGTGCGAATAAACCCGTTTTGTGAGATATGTAATTGCGACCAGAGATCTTTAAATTTCGGCATGAGGCGGTCGCAATGCGCTTGCGGTTCGATCCCGGCCTTGGCCGCGGCCTGTTGGACTTTTTGCCCATGTTCGTCCAAGCCGGTGAGAAAAAAGACTTCGCGCCCCCTTAATCGATAAAATCTGGCCAGGACATCGGCCGCAATGGTGGTATACGCGTGGCCGATGTGAGGCACATCGTTCACATAATAAATGGGCGTCGTGACATAAAACGTGTTGGACATGGCGATTAGATCCTCTGTTGCCTCTTAACCCTCATGAGCGAAATGAAACAGTCGCAGAACCTGGAGTTAGGCGATTGGCGGTTAGACGAATTCCTGTGAACGTGATAATTCCAATTGGTCGTGGAGGTGGAAGAAAAATTGCTCTAATCCGATTTGCATATTGACGTTGCGTTGTTGTCCCCGCTCGAGTTGGTTGAGTTCAAGAATCAACGGCAAAATAACATGAGGCGTCATGTGTTGAGCGAACCGGCGAAGAGCGGTTTCCTGGTCCTTATACAGTGTGGGAGACAAGGAATGGTCCAGGGTGAGCAACAGCAAGTCCCGGAGCCCTGACCAAAACCAATGAATCGCTTCCTGGACTTGGTTGGATTTGACCAGCCCTTCACTCATGTCCATCACCCCTGAGGCCGAAGCGGTATGTTCCCCAAATAACAGCGCCCAATATTGACGGAGTTTGACCTTCAATTCCGTCGGGTCACAAGACAAGGCTGAGCCCAGGCGGCCTTCGGAAAACGCGGCAATCAACTGCGCGTCAGTGGCTTCCATGTCCGTCCGGTTTGTGAGAAATTCATAGATGCTGGCGGAGGGAAGAGGAGCAAACCGTAGCGTAATGCAACGAGAACGAATGGTGGTCAACAGGTGCTCAGGGCGACTGGATATTAACAGAAAAAGGCAATGGTCTGGAGGATCCTCCAGCGTTTTTAGCAAGGCATTGGCGGCTTCCTGTGTCATCGAATCGGCCTGATCAATGAGGCAGACTTTATGCGACCCCATGAGAGGGCGATAAATAACCAGATGTTCAATGTCGCGAATTTGATCGATGGTAATTTTCGAATTGTGTTTTTGCGTATCTTCGGGTTGAATCAACAAAAAGTCAGGGTGGGTGGCTTGGGCAATTTGATGACATGATCGGCAGAGGCCGCAGGCATCAGGTGTCGGGGCGTCCTGTGGTGCCTCACAATGCAGATATTGGGCAAGGGCAATGGCCGTGAGTCGTTTGCCTATGGCCGGTTCTCCATGAAACAGGTAAGCATGCCCCAGATGATTGGTGGTGACGGCGGTGTGAAGCCATTTGATTGGCCGTTGATGCCCGACAATATCTCGAAACGCCATGGATCGATTCCTTTTTTGCGTGCTTGGCTTTATTTGCCGATGGACTTGAGTGTTGAATGGGCTAACCGTGTTGCCTGTACAGTCTGAATGAAGCTTGTCATCATTGAAGCGATTTGGGTTTCCAGAGTATCGGGTGATGTCCTGGCATCCAATTTTCGAATGCGTTGGGGGTTTTGTTTCGCGAGAGCGATGAATCCCCGACGTACTCGTTGATGAAAATCCAAGGATTCCTGGTCAAGTCGATTTTGGTGCTTGGATTTCTGTCGTCTGGCCAACCCTTCTTGAATGGGAAGGTCGAGTAAAAACGTAAGATGGGGAGTGAGTCCTTCGGTCGCGAATTGATGGGAATGGTTAAGAAATGTGAGGTCAATTTTTCGTCCATATCCCTGGTAGGCCAGGGTTGAATCAAAAAACCGGTCACAAAGCACAATCATTCCTTTCGCGAGAGCTGGTCGAATCACATGGGCCACATGTTGGGAACGAGCAGCCAGGATAAGGGCTGCTTCGCATACGGGGGTAATGGTCTCAATGGTGGACGTTGTTTTGGAGTGGGAAAGCAGAAGGCGACGAATGGCCTCGGCCAGTGGGGTACCCCCAGGCTCACGTGTTTCTAATACCTGATACCTCTGGCTGCGAAGGACCCTGGCCAATCGCCGACATTGGGTAGTTTTCCCACACCCTTCTGTTCCTTCGAAGGTAATAAATAACCCGGAATGCAGTTCCCGTTTTCCCTTTCCCTGATTTCTCGGTTTCATTGAAAATTTCTCAGATCGATCCTAGTCTAAGTCATTGAAATTCGCAAGAAAAGTCTTGCGGGAGTTCTGTTCTGCTTGTAAGATGTTATAGCATCGCTGTAACCTCACTCCGTTCCCTCGCATGGATCGTGTCCGCTCTCTAGAGCTGGTCAAAGGCAAGTTTTTCCCATGAATACCCTTCAGGCCTCCCTTAAACGGTATTTTTTGACAGGCCTGTTGGTGATTACGCCGATTTGGGGAACCATCCTTATTTTAAAAACCCTGTTCGTGACCGTTGATAGTATTCTTGGGACCGCGTTAGCGGACTTGGTCTTGCCGGATTATTACTTTCCTGGATTGGGTATTTTGGCATTATTGCTACTGATTTTTTCTGCCGGTATCCTGGCCACGAATTTTTTTGGAAAACGATTGGTCACCCGGTGGGAGGAATTTTTGGACCGGGTCCCTATCGTCCGAGGTATTTATGCCACATTAAAGTCGATGATGGACATTTTGTCCTTCAAACAAAGAGAAAAATATGACAAGGTGGTCATGATTCAGTTTCCCAAAAACGGTCATTATTGTTTATCGTTTGTCACTGGGGAGACTCGCCAGGAAATCCAAAGTCTGGCACCTGAGCCCCTGGTTCATGTGTTTGTCCCCACATCCCCTAATCCCACCTCCGGATATTTCCTTTTGGTTCCCGAGAGGGAAATTATTCCTGTGGATATGGGAGTGGAGGAGGCCATGAAGTTAATTGTGTCCGGTGGGTTCTATTCTCCTTCTGATAAACCATCTAGCATTGAAATTGCTAGGAAACGGGATAGAATGACGCTCAAGGATCCACCAAAAGTTCAGACTCAATAAATCCAACACATTCCAACCCGGTTATTCAAACGTGAGTGGTAAAAAAAACACTGCCGCCATAATTCTTGCCGCGGGGCAGGGGACCCGAATGAAGTCCTCTTTGCCAAAAGTTCTGCATCATGTTGCCGGACGTCCTATGCTGTGGTACGCCGCAACATTAGCTAGACAAGTAGCGACCCAGACAGTCGCTATCGTGGTTGGTCATGGGTCGGAACAGGTTCAGGCCTATTTAGAACAGGAAAAGATCAATTTTGAACCATTTGAGTTGGTTGAACAGGATAAACAATTGGGAACCGGACATGCTGTGCAACAAGCCTATCCGGTGTTCACCAGGATGGCTTCTCAGAAACCTGACCAATTCCTGATTCTCAATGGGGATACGCCCTTGTTAACGAAAGAGACCCTTGCATCGCTGGTTGACTATCACCAGGGTAAGGGGGCAACGCTTACGTTATTAACCACGGTGGTATCGGAACCCGGGGGATATGGGCGGGTTATTCGTGGTCAATCCGGAGAGGTCTGTCGAATTGTTGAGGATCGGGATGCGTCATCGGAAGAAAAAAACATTTCTGAGATTAATGTCGGGACGTATGTGGTCGAAGCCGGGTTTCTTGGGAAGGCTCTTACCCAATTGCGCCCGCAAAATGCCCAAGGGGAATATTACCTAACCGATATTATTGAAATGGCCGTTCAGCAGAGTTGTAAAGTCGTGGCATGGGCGACGGGTGATTCCTTGGAGACCACTGGTATTAACACGCGGGTGCATCTGGCTGTGGCTGAGAAAGAAATGCGCCGACGGATTTGCCAGCGCCTGATGTTAGCAGGGGTGACGATGCTGGATCCTGACCGTGTGATCATTGATGACGGGGTAAAGATTGGAAGGGATACCAAGCTGTATCCGGGGGTGATGCTTGAAGGCCAAACTGTCATCGGGGAAGGCTGTATCATTCATGGCAATTCGAGGCTGAGCAATTCGCTGGTAGGACAGGGCGTCTTGATTCAGGATTCATGTGTGCTCCAGGAAGCAGCCATAGAAGAGGGCGCGGTCATTGGTCCATTTGCGCATTTGCGGCCGGGCAGCCTCATTCACCGGAAAGCCAAGATTGGCAATTTTGTGGAACTCAAACAAACGGAAGTCGGAGAAGAGTCGAAGGTCAATCACTTGAGTTATCTTGGTGATACTTTTATTGGCCGGAATGTGAATATCGGGGCCGGGACCATTACCTGTAATTATGATGGATTTCGAAAGGCACGGACACGGATTGAGGACAATGTGTTTATTGGGAGCGATGTGCAATTAATTGCGCCGGTGACCATCGGGGAGGGGGCATTGATTGCCGCAGGGACGACCGTGACCGACAATGTGCCGGCGAACGCACTGGGAGTTTCTCGAGTGCCGCAAATCAACAAGGAAGGCGCGGCGGCCAGGCGTCGAGCCCTATTAGCCTCCTCTGCTGCTCACGCGATGACCAAGATTCATGGGGAGCCAAAAGACTTGTCATCACAACCAAGTCCCCCGCCGCAGCACAACAGGCCCGGCAGGATAGAAGTAAAACCTCAACCAAAGATGCCGTTGACAGACCAACGCCCACGCTGGTCCTTCCGCGCAAGCAACGTCCTGCTCTGCAGGCAGCTCCGCTTCGGGATCCAGAGCCTGCTCGAGCTCGGCGGCAGTTGCTCCAACGTGACCTGCAGGGTGACCTGCGCTCCCTCGCGAATGAAGATCGCACTGCCACCACCCTGGTTACCCTCGGTCGGGTTGATCCACGCCGTGGCCCGCCGAACGTCCTCGGCCGCAGCTCCGGCTCCGTCCTCTTTCTGCCCCGCGCCACCGCAGCCGACGAGCGCGA
>Ga0209536_100014387_pt1 | contig 11367 bp, 11 predicted proteins | sample DeeMarSeWOR28_12_FD_187461 | JGI IMG/M metagenome (GOLD analysis project Ga0209536, IMG submission 187461) | Marine sediment microbial communities from White Oak River estuary, North Carolina - WOR-2-8_12 (SPAdes) (version 2) | ecosystem: Environmental > Aquatic > Marine > Intertidal zone >... | reverse complement strand
GATCTCGAGGTTCTCAGGCAACTTGTTGCCGAAAAAATGGGTAAGCCCCTGGAGAATTGCACGTGAAGGGTCATCCGGAGTTGACGGGAGCTTGTATGTTTTCAGCTCCTCTTCAGAATGCAGGACAAAATCGGTAAAGGTCCCGCCGGTATCAACACCTAGGATCAGCATGATTGTGTATTGTTTTTTATATTAATATTTAAGCTTGCTGCCATGAAATTTTGGCATTCATTTACAGTTAGACTTACCTCAAAAGATTCCTTTCTTCTAAAAACTCAGCACAATATTTTACTGCCCTTGCTCCGTCAGCACAGGCAGTCAGCACCTGGTACATGTCCGAGTCCCGAACGTCCCCGGCAGCAAAAAGTCCCGGGTAAGAGGTCATGAGTTTATTATCTGTTTTCAGGTAGCCTGCGGGTGTGGTGTCAACCGGAAATTGTAATAACTTAGTATTTGTCTGCCAGCCTATCACGAGAAAAATACCGTCAACAGCTATCACTTTTTTTTCAGCATCCTGATCTCTGATCACTATCCCTTCTATTGCCTTACCCCCCTCATAATCAATGACTTCCATGCCTGGTAACAGGCTGATATTTTTTTGTTCACTGATCCGGTTCATGAGTGCAAAATCCATTTGAAACTCCTTGTTTCGACTCACCAGTAAGACTCTGTCTGCAATGCGGGCCAAAGTCAAAGCATGCCGACCTGCAGTATTGTCGTTTCCGATTACCGCCAGTGTCGAATCCCTGCCCCGGTAAAGAGGGCCATCACATAAAGAACAGAAATGTATACCTTTTAAATTAGCGTTCGGGACGTTTAATCTTTTGGGCATTCTGCCTGTAGCGATAATGGCACTTGCTGCAGTATATTTTTGAGCTTTTGTATCAGTTCCGATAAAAAACCCAACCTCACCATTAAACTGCTGCAAACGGGTCAGGGTAAATGCAGCTCCCGCCTGTTCTGCCTGCTGAAAAGCCTGAATACCAAACTGGGTGCCTGAAATCCCGCCTAGAAAACCGGGAAAACTGTCCAGGTTTTCTATCATATTGGTATTCCCGCCTGGAATATTGCCGAATACAATAACTTTTAAACCGAACCGCATCCCATAATGGGCAGCTGTTAACCCGGCAGGTCCAGTTCCAATAATCATTACATCGTAATGTGTTGTGCTCATAGTTTTTAATTTCCCAATCTAGATACTTGATCTTTAACCTCTTTAACACAATATTTGATGAGACTTTAAATCTCTTCTTGCAATCGAAACTGCCAACAAGTCAAATAGACATATCTTAATTCTTACCTATGACATCAGAGTAGTTATGAAATGATCTGTTTATCTTATAAAAATATATCCCAGAAAACAAATGACATATGAACGTATTATTTCTTTGACACCTTCCATCACAGAAACACTTTTTGCCCTGGGAGTTGCAGATCGTTTGGTCGGTGTCACCGATGCCTGTGACTATCCTCCTGAAGCAAATGCCAAATCCCATGTCTGTTCTTGGTTTGCTCCGGACATGGGCCGCATAACCGCTTTGGAGCCTGACTTGGTCCTGGGACTTTCAACAGCCCATCAGCACCTGCTACCCTTATTAATAAACAGAAATATCAGGCTGGTACTTTTCAATCCCGTCACCGTGGACCATGCGCTTTCCGATATAATTTCCCTTGGCACTTTTTTAGGGATAAACGAAAAGGCGGAATTATTGGTGCAAGATCTTAATCACAGGTTGAAAAAACTTGCCGGAAAAGTTAGGCAGATCAAGCCTCAAGAAAGATTGACCGTGTCACGGGTTCTTGACATTGAGGGTGAAAATTTGATTGTGGCCGGGCCCAAGTCGTTTCAATACGATGTGATCAAAAAGGCAGGGGGAAAAAATGTTACCACAGCCATTAATGAAGCTTATCCGACGGTTTCCTTCCAGAGTTTCAAAACATGGAACCCGGACATGATTTTCCTCTGCGGTACAGACCAGAATTACATTTCCCGACTGCAGACTGATCCCTTATGGAAGTCGCTTGCAGCAATAGAAAATGGGAAAATATACCAGTTTGCTTGTGGGCTTACATGCCGCACCGGCCCCCGAATTGTTGATATGGCCGAACTCCTGTTTCAAACGCTGTATACCTGATTCGCAAAGAATTGCGCCTGTTTTTAAACTAGTTGCAGGGGGGAGCCTCTTGTTTTTTTTCCTTCAGCCGTTCGTCTTTCTGAATGGTAATAAACCTGCCTCCACAGTCCTCGCAAGTCCGCATATACCCTTTTTCCTCCCTGTCTCCAATCCGGCAAATGATATTGAAATTCACCTGAAAGCCGTTTCGTTCACCACAGTGTGGACAAAATTTTGTTGGCATGACTGGGCACCCAGTAAATTCTGTTGCAGTAATGCTGTTATTTGCCTGTTATGGGCATTTGCATGTTTTTGTTGTGTTGTTCTTGTTGGACATTACTGGCTTGATTATCTTCTCAAATAACAAAGCGGCAAGAATTCCACCTGTGATTGGAGCAAGGACATAAACAGTCAAGAATCCCCAGCGGGAATCAGGGAATGCTGCCTCCTTCCAGCCTGCAAAATATGCAAACATTCTAGGGGACAGATCTCTTGCCGGGTTTAATCCTGCCTGTGTTAACGGTGCAATGACAGATATAATTACAGTTATGGAGAGTCCAATAAATAACGGGGAAAGTGAATCATCGGGCCGCCCTACGTTACAGCCATCTGTGAGAGAAAATATTAAGAACACCAAGGCAAAAGTGCCCACCATTTCTGCCAGGAATGCATTCATGGTTGAAACAGGGGGCACATACTCCAAACCTGGATTGGGATAGAAATCACCAAACATCATGGCGGTTTTTATTGAATACCTGCTGCCTCTGAGAATTCCATTGATACTCTCGTATTGGGAAATTGAACTTGAAAACAATATATACAATAGTGCTGCCGCCAGAAATGCCCCGGTGAATTGCCCTAAAAGATAGGATGGCAACTTTCTGGGCGCCATCCTGTCCGAAACCACCATTGCTATGCTGACTGCGGGATTGAGGTGAGCGCATGAGATATGCCTGGTGGCATAAATTGCCAGGGCAACACCAACGCCCCATAGAGCCGCAATCTGGAAAAGGCCTGTATGTGCGGAAAACAATGTTGTAACAATTACAGATCCACAGCCGAAAAATACCAGAATTAATGTACCAATAAGTTCTCCTATGAAATTAGGAATAATGTCAGAGTAATTATCACTTTTCCTCACGTTTTATAAAATCCACAATGTAGAATTGTAATTTATGATTCTGATATTCTTATTTAGTTAAAAATAACTGAAAAATATTTTTGGGTAAATCAACCAATGGTTGATTTTTTAAAACGGGGAAATAGGCAAAATTGTGAATAGTAAATGTTTTTGTGACATGATATGCAATCCGGGTTTTTCGTCCCAAGCCGTAACGCCTTTACTCTGCTTTTTCGAGGTCATTTGATATCTTGTAATCACTTGCACTGATTTTCTTTGCTTGAGAACTTATATTCTGTTTCATAAAGTTTACGTTTTGATAGTGTTGGCTTCTCCTCTTCAATGAAAAACAAAAAACTTGAAAGACATACACCATCAAGCCTATTAATGACATATATACAACGCAAAGCTATGCCAGTTTTACTCATAAGGTAGTAAAAAAATTTAAAGCACCTTCGACTGTGATGAGAACATTATTTGAACCCAGCCGTATCAGTACCATGTCCCTTTCCAACAGATTTATCCGTTCAGCAACTTGGGAAGGCATGGCAGATGATAACGGGAAATGCACACCCCGGCTTGTTGATTTGATGTCAGAACTTGCACAGGGCATGGTCGGGCTGATAATCACCGGCCACACTTATGTGCATCAAAATGGCCGTCATTCACCCTGGCAGTTGGGTATTGACAGGGATGAACTACTCCCGGGACTTGAGAGTATGACTCGAGCAGTTCACGAGTCGGGAGGAAAAATTGCGGTACAGCTTGGTTATGGCGGCGCCTACCTGTCAAAATCACGCTTACGGACCCTTTCCGGCAGAGATATCCTAGAGGCAGTTATGTCCTATGCTCAGGCAGCAATCAGAGCAAAAAAGGCCGATTTTGACGCGGTGCAGATCTTCGCGGCGCACGGTTTCCTCCTCAGCCAGTTTCTTTGTCCAAGATACAATGATCGCACGGATAGGTACGGCGGGGGCATTCAAAATCGGGCCAGAATTCTACTGGAAGTACTTGATGCCGTCCGCCAGGCCGTTGGGCCTGATTATCCGGTGCTTGTAAAACTAAATGCACAGGATTTTGTGGAAAACGGCCTTACTCTTCAGGAAGCAATCGAGATTGGCTTGATGCTTGAAGAGAGTGGCATTGATGCCATTGAACTAAGCGGCGGACTGTTAAACAATCCCAATGCCTTACGGGATAACATCAAATCCGAACAAGATGAAGCCTATTTCAAAGATGAAGCCAAAGCATTTAAAGAAAAACTCAAAATACCGCTCATTCTTGTTGGAGGTATTCGCTCTTATAATGTAGCCCGGCAGCTTATTGAACAAGGCATAGCCGACTATGTTTCCATGAGCAGGCCGTTTATCTGTGAACCCGACCTGGTCAAACGCTGGCAGTCAGGGAATTTAGCCAAAGCAGCTTGCATCTCCTGCAACAATTGTGTTGAACAGGTAAAGGCAGTTCATGGTGTTTCCTGTATCCCGCTGGTTGAATCACCGGAGAAAACTTTTTTCCCACAGCTGACGGAAACCATTCCAGCGAGCCCTCCCCATCCGCCCGGTACATGTTATCGGATTTCAATCGGATTGGAGCATGCAAATGACTTTTTCTCGCCGGTTGTCAAAATTGAAATGTTTTTTAACGGCAAGGTTCTGGAACAAGTACCCTATTTCCCTATGGCTACTGGTGATTACGAACGGGTAAGCAGTGTAATAGATGTTTTGCAGGCAAAGCAGTCAGGTGAATAAAAAATAAAGCAGTGTTTTAAAAATCAGGATCAACAAGCCCAAGTTTAATTGCAAAACGGCCAAGTTGCACAGGAGATGTTAAGCCCAGTTTCTCCATGATGTTAGCCCGGTGGGATTTTACCGTGCTAGTGCTGATGCATAAGGTTTCCGTAATCTGTTTAGTAGAAAATCCCTCTGCGATAAGCTGGAATACCTCACGTTCCCGGTTGGACAGGGTTTCATAGCGCTTTTCCCTCGTCTGCTTCTTCTGTGGGGCAAGGTAGGCATCTTCAACCTTTTGCGAAATTGAAGGACTCATTATTGTCTCATTCTTCATCGCTGCCCTGATAGCCTTTATGATATCCTGTCCGCTGGAGTCTTTCAGCAGATAACCGGAAACTCCTGTCTCCAGAAGCTGGTGAATATAATGCTCATGCGAATACATTGACAGGATCAGGATTTTGCAGTTCGGCAGGCTTTTACGCACTCTCTTGGCTGCCTCTATGCCATTCAACAGAGGCATGGCAATATCCATGATTATGATATCGGGAGCAAGTTCAAGTGCCTTGTCAACAACAGCCTGGCCGTTGACCGCCTCACCGACAACTTTCAGGTCCGTCTGCTCTTCCAGCAGCCGTGCCATGCCTTGCCTGACAATTGTATGGTCGTCGGCAAGTAGAATCCTGATTGGCCTGTTCATTTGCCTTGCTCCTCAGGTAGAGGAATTTCGATACGTATCCTGGTCCCCTTGCCCGGCCTGCCCTTGAGTTGAAAAGCACCACCCAGCAAAAGGGTCCTTTCCCGCATGCCGATCAGGCCCAGACTTCTTTTATCATGGTTTTCGATTTTCCCGTCAAATCCTATCCCGTCATCCTCAGCAGTAAAAATAAGCTTGGGATAGCTCTTGATAATTTTACAATGAAAGGTTTCAGCCCCGGAATGTTTCAGGGTGTTGGTAAGGGCCTCCTGGCTGAACCGGTAGAGTGCCGTTTCCAAATCCTTATCCATACGTCGATCAAAACCAATCATATTGAAATGTATGTCCAGGTCGGAACGGTCCTGAATTTCCTTGAAATAAAGCTTCAGCGCAGGTTCTAGTCCAAGATCGCTCAACAGGGTTGGATGCAGTCTATAGGAAAGATGTCTGATTTCAGAGGATGTCCGTACCAGCATTCTCCTGATTTCATGTAAATCACTATGCAGGTCACTCTTTTCATCCGGAACCTTCTGTTCAAGCCTGTCCAAACCCAGTTTGACTGCTGTGAGGGACTGTCCTGCCTCATCGTGGAGTTCACGGGCAATACGCCGTCGCTCTTCTTCTTGGGACTGAAATAGTTTTTGGGTTAAACGCCGCAATTCATAGCGATGCTGCCGGATTGTTTCCATCAGTTTGGCATTTTCTATTGCATTGCCGAGCAAATTACACAAGGAACCAAGCAGGTGTTGTTCCTGGAGGTTTAATATTTTTGAAGTGCGTGATTCAAATCCGAAAAAACCGACTGTTTTTCTTTTTGATGTTATGAGATAGCATGTCAGCCACTGTGAAGGTTCATTCCCAGCTGTATAGCGAACCTGGAACGATGGAAAAGATGTCTCCGGCTCAAGTTCTATCTTCTTTTGAACCAGATATTCCATCAGCATTGTATCTTTGAATTCAATCTGAGTAGGTTTTTCCCGGGTAGCTTCCGGCAAGCCGAATCCAGCTTTCATGGTCGGGGTGTTGCCTTCATCATCAAATAAAAAAATCCCGCCTTTCCGAACAGATAAAATTTTGCGAACTCTTTCCAGAGTAACCTTCAAAATATGGTCCAGGTCCATGGTAAAATTGAGTACCACTGCTACGCTGTTCAGTATGGAAAGCTCCCTGTTGCGCAGTTGAATTATTTCTTCCGCCTGCCTGCGCCTGGTAATATCCTTGATAATTCCCTCATATTCCACGCCGCCTGTTTCCGGGTTTTCATAGCGACGGCTAGAAACAAGTGCATGGATGGGCGATCCGTCGTATCTGCTTAAATCGACTTCAAAATCCTTTACATATCCCTCCCGGTTGATAAGATTGATAAATTTTTGTCTGTCCTTGATATTCTTATAAAGCTTGTTAGCCTGCCCTGTTTTCAGCAGCTCTTCCTTGGAAGGATACCCCATCATATCCACACCGGCCTGGTTAACATCCAAAATATCGCCCTCCAGTGTTGAGGTATAGATCATGTCATGGCTGCCTTCAAATATGCGCCTGTACTTTTTCTCCCGTTTGACGACTTCTTCCTGTAAAATTTTTAATTCGGTGATGTCTTTAAATATCTCAAGACCTCCCAAGACCTCTCCCTGTTTGTTCCTGAAAGCAGAGGTCGAACAGATAACAGGAATTTTCCTGCCGCCGATATCAGTAATTTCATATTCCTGGTTATGGACATCAACGCCTTCGTTAATTACCTGCCTCAGAGCATTACCCGAGCCAATACCAGTAATTTTAAATACATCGTCGCAATACATGCCGACTGCATCCTCGGCATGAAAACCGGTAATTTTTTCAGCTGCGGGATTGAAATAATTTATTCGCCAATCCTTATCAAAGGTAAAAAGACCGTCTGGAATCCTGTTTAGAATTTCGACAAAACTTTCTTCTTTCTGAAATTGCTGCTCAAAAGCTTTTCTGTTGGCATTCCGCAGCTGTTCCGAAACAAAAAATTCATATCCTTCAGGGTGCTGACTGCCCTTCTGTTTAAAATATTCACAGGAGAGACAAATGGATATTTTTTCGAAAAAATCGTCAAAAAAATAATTGCGGCAGTGGGTTTGAGGAATGAGCCAGCAGTCAACATTCTTATTGCCATGGGCATCGCAGAGAACCTTGAAGCAGTTAAAAAACTGCCAGCATTGCTGATCTTTTCCCAGGCAGCGATTAGGAGGCTGTTTTTCGTGCAACAAACTCACAATACAAATCTCCTTTAGCCTGGCAATGCGTCTCAATTGCCTTGTATTGTAAACAGCCGTCGGGGTATTCACCGCCATATACCAGATCCATGAATGCGGCTGAAACACCTCGTAACATATAACATTTCCCTGCTTCTGCTTTGCCATAGGCATCCAGATATCCTTTGGCCTCATATGAGTCATTGGCGCGAATAACCAGTTTTTTGTGCGGAACCAGTTTCTGTACTGCCAGGTCTCCCCAGCCAAAAGCTATTGCTATTGAGACAAAACAATATATTTGATCTTCCATGCGTTCAATCATGGGCTTCACTACTTCGTCCCACTCCCTGGAACTCCTGATTCCCTGGAAGGTTGCATAGCCGCATTCCTGGCCGGCAGCAACCAACAGTTTTTCAGCGAGTACGTCATTGCCCAGTTTTTTTTCAAAACCAAAAGATATCCTGTTGTAGTACTGAACAGATATCATGGATAAATACACGCCGAACAGAGGTATTATGCCTTTCTCCTCCCGGATTCTGCTGCCGTGCATAACAGCGTGTACTATTTTATCTGTATCAATGGCCATTATATTTCTACTTCAGTACGTCAGCATCACAATAAAAGTAATTCCTTCCCTTCACGGCGTTAGACTCTGGTGACTTCAAAAATACATTCCCGATCCAGGGTCATTTTACATTCAAGTTCTTCTATCCTGTAAGAGCCGCGGGGCTTTTCATATATTACCGCAAGGGCGCCGGCAATCCAGCCCCTGGAAAAAAAGCATCCCGGTGTTTCACGTTTGCCAAATTTAGCCAGCCAGCCGGTCACATGATGGCTGTGTGGGCTTACTATTCTGCCTCCTTCGGGCCCGATTTGAGAGAAATTAATTATTCCAAGCCCACAGTACTGATAGCTTGTTGAGGCAAGTTCCAGTTTAGACTTGACCGTATTAATTTTGGGAAAATGCTCCAGAAAAGAAGTTAGGCCATCGTAGCTTGATTCCTCTGCCGCCTGGTAAATAAGCAAAGAACCCTCGTTGCCGAGAGAAGACTCCAGCGTTTTCTGCAGATTCATATTGTAATGATGACAATGAAGAGCAATCGGCAGACCGGACAGAAATATTTCATGCCCCTTGCGGGCAAATTTTTCAGGCCAGTTGATGGTCATTTTGACAACCTGGATAGGGATGTTGCATGAGACGGATCACACATACTTTACTCTACTTTTCAATGCCAACCCTGGCGTGGACCCCTTTGTCATAATAATGTTTAATAGGCTTCATCTCGGTTACAAGGTCCGCTTTGTCAATGATCTCCGGCAGCGCATCCCTGCCGGTGATAACCAACTCAAGTCCTTCGGGTTTCATGTCAATAAGATCAAGAAGGTCCTGCTTGGAAAGAAGCCCGTAAGTTACCGCCACATTTCCCTCATCAATAATTATCATATCAAAACGCCCTGAGAGCATGGATGACTTGACTCTTTCAAGTCCGTAGCGGGCAGCTTCAATATCGGGAACTGAGGGTTTGCCGTTAATAAAACGGGGAAGACCGAACTGTTCCACCGTTATATGGTCTGACAACCTGCTCAAAGCATTTAATTCGCTGTATTGCCTTCCCTTTATGAACTGAGCCAGAAAAACCTGGAGTCCGGCACCGGCAGCCCTTATTGCCAGACCAAGCGCGGCTGTAGTTTTACCCTTTCCGTTGCCCGTATATATATGTGTGTATCCTTTCATCTGTCCCCGGTAGTCCTGTTATCGAATTTTCTTATTATACCTGCATCTAAAGCTAAAATTTATTCATCTCGGGGAATAATTGCCATAATAATTCGATACTTTCAAACGGGAATGATAATGTTGCCTCAGGAATTATTGAAATTGAACAGTTCCTTAAATAAGATTCTCTTCTGGAACTAAGACCAGGCTGATGCGACATGCTTCTTTCATATTACAAAATGAAAACTGAACTTCAGGTCTAACTGGTTGAGGACTACACATGAGCCTTTTATTGTTGAGGCTGAGAAATATCAGCCCTGCAGGAGTCCAATAATTCTTTCTGTTTTATATACTTTTCCCTGTGCCACGACTATTCCTTCAATTGCAAGAGCCGGACTCAGCAGCAGACCGTATTTTTCCCTCATCTCCTCCGAGAGCGTCCATCTTTTTACAACTTTTGCCTCAATACCCAGTTCGGCAACCGCTTTCCTGGCATTTTCAAGGAGTTCATTGCATTTCTTACATGGAGGTTCGAGACCGATAACTTCAATATGCATCATGACGCTTCTCCTACGCTTTTCCCCTCAGAGTCCACTGTTTCCCGCACCATATGAGGTGGATTGGGATATGCAGGGCTAAAACATTGCAGGTCATCAATTTCCTGCTTTAGCCCATACTTTTCAGTAACTGCGGCAAGAACGTTCCGGACAATTTTTTCAAGAAGTTCAGGCGAGAGCTGCACCCTTGCATTGAGTATCAGGGAACCCTTGGAGAGCATCGCCAAGGGGCCGCCGCTTACCACAGGATCTGATGACAGGTTCGTGAGATTGACCCACAGGGATTTTCCGCCACTGGTGAAAACTGACTTCAAATGGCCTATTTCCCCTTTTTCATGTTTGAAGGATTCACGGAGATCCGAAAAAAGATCCCTGACGAATTCTTCGGCTGCAAATAACTCTTCAGAAGAAATCCTGACGGCAGCATTTAACCAGCCAAGGACCGCCTCGGCCCTGGCATAACGGTCATAATCTATCTGGCTCAGCACGGTATTTGCACCGGGCCGACCGGAAAGCAGGATTTCCAGCCATTTATCAATCCCGGTCCCTTCCTTGGCGGAAATTGTAAGGATTTCCTTTTCAGGGTATTTCCCGGTTAAAACAGAAACCAGTCTTTGTGCTTCTGCTTTCGGTATAAGATCAGTCTTGTTCAAGACCAGAAGATCCGCCTCTTCCAACTGTTTCCCAAAGAGATAAGCGACTTCTTCCGGAAAGTTACTTTCGGATTCAGCCAGCAGCAGTTCACGCACCCTGTCCGGGTCTACCATGGTTGAAAAAGGGGCAAAACGAAATGCTTCGTGATAATGAATTTTTATCGGGTTTGCCACAGCTGCCACAAAATCGGTACAGCTGCCAACGGGCTCTCCCAGTAATATATCCGGTTTATGGACCAGAATTTTTTCAATATTGTCGATCAATTCTTCGAACTTGCAGCAGAAACATCCGGCCACGACCTCCTCTACCGGCACCCCGAGTTCACCCAGCATCTCCCTGACAATAACGGTATCTGCCAGGTTGTCGCTCTGGTCATTGGTAACAATCCCAACCTTTTTGCCGAGACCAAGTAGACGCTTGGCTATTCCGGCCAGGGCCGTAGTTTTGCCGGAACCGAGAAAGCCGCCTACGAAAATTAATTTTACCGGGCTGGCAACTTTTATATTTCTGGTTTTTTCCATACAATCACCTCTTCACATGCGTTTTTTCAGGTGCCAGCGCCGTT
>Ga0209536_100014386_pt1 | contig 11367 bp, 14 predicted proteins | sample DeeMarSeWOR28_12_FD_187461 | JGI IMG/M metagenome (GOLD analysis project Ga0209536, IMG submission 187461) | Marine sediment microbial communities from White Oak River estuary, North Carolina - WOR-2-8_12 (SPAdes) (version 2) | ecosystem: Environmental > Aquatic > Marine > Intertidal zone >... | reverse complement strand
TGTATCTACTTTTAAGTTTAAAGCCAAAACTTGTTTGGTTTGGGGGGTTAAATTTAATCCTTTTACATTTCAAACCCTCAACCCCCTATCGCCCCTGAGAGTCCTCATCACACATTGACAGACGGACAGATTTCCCCCCAATATACATAAAAAATTTATACACATATTTGGTCCAACTTTCTTGATCCTATCTGTCGCTAAATGTGAATGATATTCAGCAATAATTGAAATTGTAAAAGTTGCGGTTTTAAGATTTGGGTTTGTTGTGCAAAAATTTCTTTAAAAAAAAGAGTGTAACAGGATTTTAGGTAGTGATTGTTCTTATTGAAAAACCATAATTCTTAAATTATTTATTATCCATATATTATGTTGGGGGAAAGAGACAAAGTACATAATTCTTCAGCGCCTCAAATCTCTTGAAAATTCATGAAATAACACGAGGCAAAAAGGCAAGGCATCAAACTTACAATAATAGCATTAAATGCATTGCGATCAATTAATCTCAATAATCTAACGAAAAGTAAACTCTTTCCCCCTTCCTTTTTGGTTATTGGAATAGAAGGGCATGTAAACAATTAAAGGTTTAACATGCCCATAAAAGGAAACTCAAGGAAAGGGCTGATCTTTCCATCGAATAAGATTTTCTTCACATTTTTTCTTTATGTCTAAATCTTCTGTTTTCTTTTTTAATGCTTCTACAAATTCAATACGTTTGTTCACTGCTTTAATTTCCGCAGTTTCATAGTAGAGTTTTCCTTCGATGAAGTCCTTCATTTGCTGAGTTTTCTGTATAATAAATCCAGCATCATCAACTGGATCATCAAGAGCTTTCAAATTGAACCAAATTGCTGCATCTTCTTCTCGAAGCTGACTTAATCCAGATATTTGTCGAATAACCCTAATGTATGTCTGTACAAAATCACAATATCCAGCAGAAGAAATCAGATCTAAAGCTTTTCCAACTTTTTTGATAAAATCATTACTTCCATCGATTTGTGTTTCATGCTTGTATCCGTTATTGATTAGTTCTCTGGCTTGGTTAACTTCTTCTTTGGTGTAAATTCTTTCAGGAAAATCCATTTTGTTTCATGTTCTCCTTTTAATATAAGAAAAAATTAAGTTAGCATCTTATAGATCTTGAGGTTTTTTCCTCCGGAGACATATTCAACCATCTTGCGTTTCTCTAACTCCTTCAGGAAAGTTTTTGCTAAACTTAATCGAATGTTAAGGCGTGAAGCTACCACTGAAGGGGTAAGTACTTTGGCTCCTTTTAGCTCACCCAGCACTTTTTTACTTTCGATATCCGGTAGCGTTAATCCTAAGCTTTTTTTTGCAGTAGGCTGTGAATCCGTTTTTTCTTTCTTTTTTGGCTCTTTCGGTGCTTTGGTCTTAGCCATTTGAGTTAATGATTTGTTCTTTTTTCCTCCACCCAATGTATCTTCACCATCTTTTTCAAGAAGATTCGCCCCTTATAGCCTTTCTCCTGTTACATTATTTCACCGATTGATTTTTTATTCAATTTCTTCCATTCTGCCAAAGGAGTACCCATTTTTTCTTCAACTTTGGGTCGATGAATAGAATTCATGGTACAAAATGGAATTATTCTTCCATCAGGTACCGCATAATGAATGCAGCATCTTTGAACTCTTTCAAGATCAAAGTTGTAAGGATCCATGAAATGCATTGATGAGACCATTAGCATTTTTCTATGTAATTTTCCAAGAGATTCATAGCTACCGCTTTTTAAAATAGGCAATAAATATTTTCGTAATAAACCAAATTTTATGTGCCTTAGTGTTCCTATTAAGCGTAGTTTAGCTTTTTTCTTGTTACCTTTTTTTGCTTCTTCATAGATTTTTTCCATGCTTTTAATGAATTTGTCAACGTTGCCATACCTGTTAATTGGAATCATATCGTCACCTTCGATAAAGACGTAGGTTGCCATTCCACAGTGGGGGTGAGCTGTAAATTCAACATAGTTTTTATCTTTCAAGACGCTAACTGCACGAGATATAGGTACTACAGTCGGTACAGGGTAGAAGTCTGAAACTTTTATTTTACCTTCTGTCTGTTCTTCAACTTTTTTCATAAAGTCGGGGATAGTTATTCTCATTTTTTCACGCTCATCTTCGGCAATTCGGCCACAGATGGAGACTGGTTGTACGTTTACACATCTGATTATGTCAAAATTCTTTACTGCGAATCGGATTATGTCTCCGATTTGATGATCATTCACACCTTTAACTAGCGTTACTACAAGTACAATACTTAGTCCTGCTTTACGGCAGTTTTCAATTGCTTTCATTTTAATATCTAGTAAATCTACTCCACGGGTGAATTTGTAAACATCAGAAGTTAATCCATCAAATTGCAAATAGATAGTGCTTAATCCTGCTTCCACTAATCCATTTGCGAAGTCAACATCTTGGGCTAATCTTAATCCATTCGTATTAACTTCTACATGGTGAAAGCCTAATTCTTTGGCCTTTTTTATGAGTTCAAAAAGGTCTTTTCGGATTGTTGGTTCTCCACCCGAGAATTGTAGAGCAGGGGGTGCTACGGGTTGGTTATTTCGGAGATTTTCAAGCATCTCAATGATTTGTTGTTTTGTAGGTTCATATACGTATCCAGCTGTTGCTGCGTTAGCAAAACAGACAGGACATGTGAGGTTACATCTGTTAGTAATGTCGATTATTGCAAGACCAGTATGGGATTTATGCTCTGGACATATTCCACAGTCTAATGGACAGCCTAGTTTTGTTTCGGTACGAGGGTTTGCTAATCCTGTACCTTCTGCTCTTAATTTTTCTGCTCTTTGATATTGCTCATAATCTGACCAGTATAATTCAGTAAATTTTCCATGGTCGGGGCATGTTTTTTCGATAAATACCTTATTATCTTCTTCAAAGATGTTTGCTTCTAGAACTTGAAGGCATTCAGGACATAGTGATTTTGTATGTTTTATTACTGGCAAATTGACACCACTCTTAGGGGTAATAATTTTTATGTGCATAGAGATAATATATGAAGGTTTCCAAACGTTTCATAAGGTGAATCGGGTTGTCATCTACAGTTAGTGAAGACGCAAAAAAAGTGCTTCATGAAGTAGGTTTAACTGAATACGAAACTAAAGCTTATTTAATTCTGCTTGAACGCGGTGTGATGACTGCCAGTGAGGTTAGTGAGTATGGTGGAATTCCATATTCCAAAGTTTATGAAACATTAAATTCTCTAGAAAAAAAAGGATGGGTTGAAGCCGAACGTGGTCGTCCAACTCGTTACTTTCCAAAGGCTCCATCTGAGGCTCTTGAAGCAGCTAGATTACGATTAGAAGATATGGTAAACAGTTGGAAACATATTGTGTTGGGTGAACTTCAACCTCTCTATGAGAAGCGTGAGTTAATGGAGAAACCTGACATCTGGATATTGAGAGGAGAATTTAGTGTAATGGCAAAATTACGAGAGATGCTTGATGCCGTTAAGAGTGAGTTATTGATTGCAGTTCCTGATTTTGCAAAGGGTTTTGTTGATGCTTCTGTATCCATTTTAGGACACGTTCGTGACAATGGAGTTAATGTAAAGATAATGGTTACCGGTGATTGGAACGAAAAGGAACTTGCTTTATTGGGAAGTGCTCGTTTACGAGATAACCTGTTTGGTGGGGGAGTTATCGTTGACGGAAAAGAAGCACTATTGTTTTTAGGAGAGGCAGATACCCAACGTAGTTATTCCGGATTGTTAGTAATATGGAGCAACCATATAGGGCTAGTAAAATTCGCTAAAGAATACTTCGAATTACTTTGGAACACAGCCAAACCCACATAGCTACTTATTTTAGGAAAATCAACTTTTTAAGCTATTACATTTTAATAAAGAATTGATTATTAATTTAAGATTTTGATTGGATTATAATTAAAACAGTATTTTTTTGGCTAGGTTCAGATTATCTGTTATTCCTTTTTATGTTTGTTATTATCTTAAAGGATAGTTGAGTGTGTTTATTTTGGGCAAGATGGATAGTCAGCGTGGTCAGCGTTTAACTTTAAGGTGTAGTGCATGTAGGCGCCCTTTGGGGATATTTTATAATAAAAAAAGTGTTTCTTGTTTAGCAAAATTAATTGTTCTTGACGGATCAGTTCATAAAACAAAAAATGATACCCATAAAATTCATATTACCTGTAAATGCGGCGAAAAAAATGTCTTCGAGAACCAAACTTCCACAATTACCAAACAAGGTTGGAAACGTATAAAGCGATAGAAAATGAATTAGATATAAAAAGTACCTTATTCAAATGAAAGAATAATTTTTTCAAAAATCTTATTCTTTGAAGAATCTCCTAATGTCCATAAGCTCTTTCATTGTATTAAGAGTAAACCACATACCATGATAGGTATATCCTTGAAGCATCTTTTTATCAGCCAAACGTTGCATTGCAGTGAACTCAAAATCACCATTATTAGGAAACAGAGTCTCTACAACATTCCTTTTAAAAACATAATGTCCAGTACTAACATAGAAATCAAGAGTTTCCCGTTGCTGAAAACGTATAACATCAATCCCATTATCCAAAGTAACCTTTCCAAACGGAATCTGAGGTTTAGCTAACAATACTCCTGCTCCCTTTCCAGCATAATCAAATAATTGGTTTGGATCGTAAAAAACAAGATCATCAACATTCATAACATAAGCTACTTTTCCTTTTATTTGACTAAACGCTTTTTTGGTAGCACCACCAGTTCCTAAATTATCGTCCTCTAATGAATAGGCAACAGGCAGGTTTGTAAGGTCCGATCTATTTGATGCTACAACAATATTATCAAAGTCGTGAGATCGAAGCCACTCGATCTGATGATCAATCAAAGTATGTTTGTTTATTTTCAATAGAGGCTTGGGAATCCAAGTTTCAGGTTTTAGTCTCCACCCTTCTCCACCAGCTAAAATAATTGCTTCTTTCATTAATTTCACCCCGAGTGCTTAATTATCAATTGTTTTTACTCCAAGATATAAGTTTAGTATGAACAAATTGTGAATCTTTATAAATACCCACATGTAGTATCTGGTCAATGATTAACAGGATGTGAATATGTGCCATCTCACGGTTCGTTATCTAAGGCGGGTAAAGTCAGATCTATAACTCCAAAACTCGAAGCAAGAGAGCGTCATTCTACAGCCCCACGAGTTAATAATCAGAGTGCATACTACAAACGATTTGTATTAAATAGGGAAAGTGGACAATACTCGCCAGGTCAAAGACACAGAAAAAAGCGCAGATAAAATTAACATTATTATCAAACCCGATAATAAATTCTGTATTTTTTATTTCTAATATTTTCACAAAACCTTTTATCATCTAATTACTAGACGGTCTGTAGATGACAATATGGTTCTTCCAGCTAAAATTTTTGAAATAAAAGAGGAAAGCAACTTTGGTTTGATTGCCCAGAAGCTAAAAGATTTTCATGAAGTAGAAAATTATGAAATAAACGATGGAAAAACCATACCTCTTGCAACTGAAATATTAAGTCTGACCCTAAAGGAAAATCTTATTTCAGGGATTTTTAGTGCCGATTTTATGCAAACTTATTATTACAAACGTAATTTAATAGAATCACCAGTAACTGAGGAAGCACACTTTTGGTTTACTCGGTTTGAGAAACGCACTTTTCTTATTGTCGTTGCGCCTTCTGTAGCTCGTGGAGTTAAAAAATTATTATCGAATCACGTTGCAAATAGGCTTAGTAAAATTATTTTTATTACGCCGCGAGTTATTGTGGAAACCAAAATTCCACATGAGACACTTAAAACGTTGCATGAATCGAATCCAAAAGCTACTCGCCTCATATGGTTTGATCAAGTTGACATTCCTGGAGTCGAAAAACTATGTCTAGCTGGGTCTGAGTTAGTTGATAGTCAACTCTATTTAGACTATTTGGCTCATGGGCAGATTTGGTATGTTGTTTTTGAAGCACAAAAACGTGGACTTACTATGGGGATAACAAGAAATAGTGTTGTAACACTCTTCAGTAAAAGCTCAAAAGAAGACCTAATTAATTATCTTCGTGAAGACTTACTAAAACTAGTTGAATAAATAAATTTTTATCGCATATTATACGCCTTGTCACGCCATCTTTGGTTCCAGCTTTTCCATCCTGTTTTCACAAGTTGTTCTCTTAAATGAGGTTTTTCAGCAACCCATTCCAAAAAAGTATTGAAACTTCGTTTTCCATCTAATCGCTCAAACTCTATTCCGACCTCTTTGCACCATGCGGCAAAACTGCGTTCAACCATTTCTTGAAGTTCCCCTGTAACTTCAACTTCCTCTACTCTGAATCCTTGATTTCTAATATATTTTCTTATGCTTGAAAGTACATATCCTGAGCAGATTTTGAACGTGGTTTCCTCATCAGGTTTCATGACTTCTACGATCTCTTGGGCTATTTTTATTGCGTCTTCAAGATATTGTTTATTTTGGAAGTTAGGAGGCTGAAAAGATGTAATGGGGATTCGGCGGTCCATATATCTGTGGTCTGGAAGTTTTAAGGCGCCAATTACTACACCTAAAATAAGGTCACCCCAACCAGAATCGTCAATTAAAATCTCTTTGGTGTACAGGAATCTATCCATTTCTTAGGCCTACCTGAATAAGAATAATCTATTAAAAAGAATAAGAGGGGTAAACTGTAAAAAAGTTGTCTATGTCAACAATTTTACTTGTTTACTTTGCAAATTGGTAGAACTGTTCTGTTATATATTTCGTTTAAGACTTCGGCAATTCCTGTGTAGATAGCACTTGCTCCACAGATTATTCCTTCTATTCCTGTGATAATAAGTAAATCAGAGTTTCCAGTTAGTCTTACAGCTGTTAATAAGAAGAACAATACAACCAAACTTGCAAACACAAATTGTATTGCTCGATTAGCTTTTAGTGTACCAAAGAACATAAGAAGCGTAAACATTCCCCACATGAAGAAATATGCTGCCATTGCTGTATTGTCAGGAAGAATTGCGGCTGGAGACAGAAGGGTGAAGTTGGGGAGTAATAACAGAATAACCAGAGACCACCAGAATAAGCCATAAGACGTGAAAGCAAGAGTACCAAATGTGTTACCTTTTTTGAATTCCATTATTCCAGCAAACACTTGAGCTAGTCCACCATAAACTAAGCCCATGGCTAGTATCATGCTGCCTAATGGGTATAGACCTGCATTGTGTATATTTAGAAGTACTGTTGTCATTCCAAAACCTAATAGCCCCAGAGGAGCTGGATTTGCTTTATCGGCCATTTATCATTCAACTCTCAATTGGATTTTTCATTAACTAAGTATTGAAGCATATAAACTTTCGTCAAAACTAACAAATATTTAGTTAATTGAAAAAATCATTTACGGCTACTCATAAAAGACTGTTATCGAATATAGATTAGATCAAGTATGAGACTAGGTGACTTAGGTGAAGCAGAGACGTCGGTATAGACGCGGATATCCAGTTGCGATTCTTGTAGGTTTTGAGGAAAATTATGCAGTATTGTGGAATGTTTTCAGTTGCATTGTAAAACAGTCTATAAAGTTAAAGCTTGAAGGGAAAAGAACTGATGAAAAAATGCTTTACAATTTTCACCAATCAGTAGTTAAGGCATTGAAACAATTGATCAAAGAAGGAATAAAAAGCATCGTTTTAACTGCACCGCAAAAAACAAATTACACATCAGAATTTATTACACATCTCCAAAAACATCACCGATACTTAACTAATGATAAAAATCCAAACAGAGCGAGTTTTGCTGAGCTCGAAGGTTCCGCTAATAACCTTGTTGCTGTAGGTGAATTAGTAAAATCCAAAAAATTTACAGATCTCCTTGTTAAAACAACCTCGGAAGAAGCCGATCATATAATTGGAATCTTAGAAAAATCTCTTCACGTAAACAAAAAATACGATTCGATTCTGTATACCCTAAAAGAAATCGAAAATAAGGTATTTGATAAAGAGAAAAATGATGAAAAGGGAACAGACTATCTATTGCTAACTGACAAGTACCTCTCTGAAAATAGGAGCAAAAACAGGATTCACAGATTAATGCAGATCGCAAATAACAAAAATGTTAAAACAAGAATAATCGACGTAGAAAGTTCAGCAGGGAGCAGAATCAGCCAATTCAGTGGAATAGTTTTCTTTTCTACTTCATCTTCAAATTGATAATTGATTAACGACTTATCATACTTAATCGATAAGCATTGCTTTTATTAGTGTTACATCTTCTAATGGTTTATCTTCTGAGTTTGTAGAAACTTTTCCAATTTGGTCAACAACATCCATTCCTTGGATTATCGTCCCAAAAACTGGGTGCCCAGATATCCCCATTTCAGGATTTGCTTTATCGAGATAATTGTTATCAACAAGATTAATGAAGAATTGACTACTTCCTGTATTGGCACCTCGATTTGCCATAGCTATAGTGCCTCTATTATTCAGATTATTATCAGATAAAAGACCTTCATCTAAAATTGTTGGAATATTTGGGTCTCCTAAACCAGTTCCAGTAGGATCCCCACCTTGAATCATAAAATCAGCAATTACTCTATGAAAAATTGTGTTATCATATACACCATCTAAAATTAGATTTTTAAAATTCTCTGTTGTTATTGGTCTATCATCACGTAACTGAATTGTAATGTTTCCCATACTTGTTTCAAAAAGAACTTTCATTTGGGGTAATTCATTCTCCTCTTTATTTATACTATCGTTATTTAACATTACATATCCTACTATAATTAATGCAACAACTGCCAACAAAGCTATTATCAATATTAGTTTTGTGTTACTACCTTTCTTTTTTCGAGGTTTGCGTTTACGTGATCTACTTGGACTCATATCAGAGAATTATAACATACTTTAATTTAAATTCTCAGTAAATTATAAGTGATCCATAGAGTGGAGTCTCCTAATTTATTTCAAGAAATGATTAATTTTACAAAATCATTTGGTTCTACCAACCATTTGGATTCATCCCAATTGCCTAGACCCCATAGTGCATATTTTTCTCTACAAAGCCTAAGATTCAATGGCGGTAGTTCCTTAAATTTTTCTGTATATAATTTCAAAGCTGCAGCTTCTTGACTTTCCGCCTCAATTTTGGTAAATAATTGTTGCCACGTAATCTCATATTCATCTAATTTAATGACTTCATGTATTTTGCAGAAAAAAATTGTCTTACGTAAAGTCTGGGTGCTTTTATTTTTAGTATTGCTTTCCAAGTTTATACCATGCCATATTCTCTGAAATCTTCTTCGAAGATCTTTTGTTTCACCAATATACAACAAGCCTTTAGTGTCTGATTCATTTAATCGATTAATAGTAACAGGTTTCCCACCTTTTGTCCATCTTAAGAAATAGATTCCAGGTTTTCTATCGATTTGGGGAAATTCTTTAAGAGCTAGTTCTTGTAGATTCTTCCAAATGATATTCATCTAAATCAACTCTTTTTGTAACTACTTGTCAAGCTGTGTTATTAGAATCGGAACATCAGTAATCGAAGATGCTAAATAATGTGCACCCGCGTAAATTAACTCTTCTTTGGTAGAAATTCCGGTTGTCATTCCTACTGTTAATACATTAAGTTGTAAAGCGGCGGACACATCTTTAACGCTGTCTCCAACTAACACACACTCATGAGACTTAATCTCTAAAGCATTCAATGCCGCTTCTAAATGGATAGGATTCGGTTTAACTACAGAAACGGACTCTCGCGGGATTACAGCATCAAAATATGGTTGAAGTTTAAAACGGCTCAGAATATAGTTTGTTGCTTTCTCCCCACTTATAGTGCATAAAGCAATTTTTAATTTCATTTCTCGTAAAGTTTTTAGGGTTTCAATTGTACCCGGAAAAATTTTGGTTTCCTTTGCCGCATCCAACTCGAAACTTTCCACAATAGAAAATATCTTTTTTTTGATTTCTGCGAAATTTTTATCCTTATGTCCTTTGTTTGTCAGATATTTTTTTATTCTTACTAACATGTCAAAGGCGGTTTCGTTCATTGAGAATAACGATTTAGGGAAATCTTGTGTCATTAGGTATTTTATGATTTCTGCTCTGCAAGTGTTAACGTTGAGTGTAAATGGTATTAGAGTACCGTCAAGATCAAAGATTATTGCTTTTATCATTAGGTTAATAATTGTAGATTAGATTATTATGTGTTCATACAGATAATTCGAGTTTAAATCAGGCGAACCGACGAAGCTTTGAATGTGAGATAAACTTCTGATCCTAAATTTAGATTCATTTCAATTAACGATTTTTTTGTTATTTGAATAATGAACTTCTTTCCTGCGTCAACAGTTAATCTTACAGTGTGTTTCAGGTCTGTTATTCCAATTATTGTCCCCTTGAAAACATTTCTTGCACTTGAAATTAGCGGTTTGATTGAAATGATTATATCTTCAGGTCTTACATGAACAGTAACGTCTCCAGACTGGTAGAATGATGCCTCAATTTGCAGATTTTTATCAACTTGGATCATTGATATCCCTTCTTTGATTGAAGAAAATCCTGAAAAAACATTTTCTAAACGCGCAAAACTAATTAAATTTTTATTTGATTCCTCAAAAATTGTTTGTTTAGGTCCAATCTGTTTAACGGTTCCATTATCAATTATTACGATGTACTGGCTAACTGATTCGGCTTGATACATATTATGAGTCGCCAATACAATAGTTGTTTTCTTTTCTCGATTAACTCGCTGAATTATTTCTTCAATTATTGAAACATTCTTTGGATCAAGATTAACTGTTGGTTCATCTAACAATAATAGTTCTCTGTCTAATACTAAGGCACGGGCCAAGGAGACTCGCTGCTGTTCTCCGCCAGATAACTTTTTGGCTTTACGATTTTCAAACCCTTCCAATCTTACAAATGCTAAAGTTTCTCCAATTTTATTTTTGACTTCTTCTTTAGAAAGATTTTCATTAAGTTGTAATCCAAATGCAATATTGTTATAAACCGTCGTGTCAAAGAAGACTGACTTTTGAAAAACTAACGTGGCTTTTTGCCGTAATATATTTAGTTCATTGTCTGCTATTTTTTTATTTTTATAAAGAATATTACCACGTGTACTGTTTTCTAAGCCAGCAAGTATTCGAAGAAGAGTTGTTTTTCCTGATCCGCTGGGTCCTAAAAGTGTTGTAATTTTTCCTTTTAAAATACTCAGATTTACATCTTGGAGCGCGATTAATTTTCCAAAAGATTTCCAGATATCTTGAACCTCAATAATTGTTGAAATCTTTATCGCCTCCTTAAATAATTTAGAAATAAACTCACGACAAAAACTATTAGAACTAAAATAAAACCTAAAGCAAGACTAAATGAGATTT
>Ga0209536_100014385_pt1 | contig 11368 bp, 10 predicted proteins | sample DeeMarSeWOR28_12_FD_187461 | JGI IMG/M metagenome (GOLD analysis project Ga0209536, IMG submission 187461) | Marine sediment microbial communities from White Oak River estuary, North Carolina - WOR-2-8_12 (SPAdes) (version 2) | ecosystem: Environmental > Aquatic > Marine > Intertidal zone >... | reverse complement strand
AGTTACCATATCTGCTAAATTCTCGTAGAGTAGTGGTTTAACATCTTTCAAACCACCATTTGCTAAAGACCAAGTTCCCCATTTCTGGAATCCAACTCTGAGGAAATTTAATGGGAAGATAATAACAGGAGTTAATATGATTGCTCCTACTTTTCTCCCAGGTCTACTTGGTGTAACGTACACCAATGCAATCATTAAAGCAAAGAACAGAATGCCTGAGCTGACAACGTTCGTAATGAAAACATTATCAACATTCAGATTTTTGAATGTTGAAATATACCAAAACGTGTTATACGTTCCATAACCTGTATCATTACGAAGAGCTCCAAAAGACATAGCAATAGTGTCTGTTAATGAACCTATTTGATAATTTAAAGCTGGAATGAATCCAATACCAATGAATATCACAGCAATTCCTGCAAAAACACCAAATGTTTTCTTGAAAAATGACCAATCATTTTTCTCAATCTCTTCTTTCGGATAAAAATTCTTTTGGGTAATTTCTTCAACTCGAGTTGGAACCTTATCCTTCGTTTCAGATTCTTCATAAATAGTAATTTTATCCAAGTAGTATGCTCTACCTTGAATACGCCAAGTTACTCTCTTTAAACCATCAACCAAAGCGTCTATCCATGCGCCAAAAGTTGATACAATTCGTACACCAGTTCGCTCAATTACTAAGGTAAATATTACAATGCCAATAAATCCAAAAACCTTACTCAGCATATCATGAGCATAAAAGAAGGCTTTATCAGCATCGCCCCATTTCTTGTAGAGAAATTCAGTAAACCAGAAATGGAATGCTACTCTGAATGTGTTTCCAATGTGCATCATAAGTAGGTTTGTGACATGAGCAATAGTTTTGTTTTGCCATTTTGCTGGAGTAATAAATATTAAAGTCATAAGTAGTGCACCAGCTTCCATGCCTGTACAGGCTCTAATAATAAGCAATGTTCGGGGATAAGTTGGCATTCTTAATCCTGGGAAATAAGGTTGACCAAAATAAACATTTGAATTTGTTAATGGATCGGGATCAATCCTCTGGAAAAAGCCAATGGTAAATTCACTCGTATCCATTCCAAAAACTGAATCTAATAACCAAACTGAATTATCCCTTACCAAAATTTCTAAGAATTCAAACGCACCAATCCAATCCAATACAAAGTATAGGAAGAACATTAATGCAATAAATGCCGGGAAAGTTTTCAAGAAGAAATTCAATCGTTCTCGAGAAGTATTAGGGTACCAAGATACATTACTCATGGTTATCAAACCTTATATTGTATTTTTAGCAATTATTTAAAATTATTTGCTTTGCTTTTCTAAGGTTAAGCTATTGATAAATTAATTTAGATATCTGCCAATATTTCTGAAATATCTATTTAGCGTTTGCTTTCTTGCATCCATTTTTTTATTGTTTGTTGACCTAAACCGGTGATTTTCCAAAAATTACGTCGTTCTCTTTTTTCAATTAAGACAACGTTTTCTTTAAGCATATTTTTAAGATGATAAGCAACTGAACCATAGTTGGAACCAATTCCATCAGTGATTTCTGTAGTTGTATAGAATTTTGTTGAATCATTGTATAGGAATTGAAGAATCAAATTCCGCATTTTTAATCCTATCCGAGTATTCCTTTTCTTTCTTAGAATTGCTTCTGATCGTTCTATTTTTTCTTTTGGCAAAACTACCCAACCAGCTTATAATAAAATTTCTAGGTAATTATTATGTGTGTTAAATTTCCTAATTAATTATTCCTATTAGCATTTTTAAGAAAGTGGATACAATAGTACAGTTTTTAAAGAAGCTTTGAACAAATCGTGCAATGAACATTCATATGCTGCAGGTAGGTTCTATTGAATAAAACAAACGAAGATATCAAAATCATTAGAGGTAATGGCGGAATTCAATTCGAAAGTTTCACAAGAAGTGCCACTATCAGAAGTCCTCTTGAGAATTTTGAAGTTGTCGAACAAAAAATCGAATTTAGAAAAGATCCATTAATCGATCATTGGTCTAGAATAAATAAGCTTCGTGCAGATCGAGTTAAGCAAGCTAGTGCTCCAAATGAAAATTTTGAAAGCAATCTTCAATTAGTAGTTGAAAATTCTGCAAAGAAATGCTTTTTCTGTCCTGAAAATATTACTAAATCCACTCCTAAGTTTTCAGATGAGCTGGGAATAGGTGAGAGAATTACTGTTGGTGATTTCAATTTGTTTCCAAATCTCTTTGTCTTCTCTCAACATCATGCTGTTGGTACACTAGGTAGTGAGCATTTTACTCCGCTTAACAAATTTACTGTTAAAATTTGGGAAGAAGCATTACTAGGTTCAATCAAGTATTTCAGTGCCGTTCATCGCTTAGATAAAGATGTGAAATATCCGTCAATAAACTTTAATTATCTACCTCCGTCAGCTTCCTCAATAATTCATCCTCATATACAAATAATTCAAGACATAAAAGCTACAAAATTAACAGAGAAATTCCTCCATAAAAGTAAGCAATACTTAGAGAAGAATAAAAGTAATTATTGGTTAGACTTGATAGCATCTGAAAAGAAAATAGGTGATCGCTTCATAGCCGAAAATGATTTCATGACATGGTTGGCAACTTATTCTCCTTTTGGTAAAAATGAATTAACTGGAATAATTACTAAACCAATTACTGATATTACTACGTTTTCAAAAGAAGATTCAAAACAATTAGCAGCTGGTTTAGCTAAAGCATTTAAGGCGCTTTATTCTGCACGAGGGGCAACTTCAGTAAATATGGCTATATATTTAGGTCCGATAGGAGAAGATAGATCTGATGATTATAGAATTAATTTAAAGATTGTCAGTCGACCTGACCTACTACCAAATTATACCGGAGATATTGGATTCATGGAATTGCTTCACTACGAACCAATCGCTGCTGCAAATCCTGAAAGCATTGCAGAAACTGTGAAAAAATATTTTTAAGCAATATTGAGAGAACAGAAATTTTAGCATATTTGTTTTCTCAGTAAAATATATTTTATAGCAATAGAACAACCTTTTTTTACTTAAATCTCAGTCTTTTTAATATCATTTCACAAAAGATATATAACAAATGATACCTTTGGAGTTTGATAAACGAGTCATTTATCAAATTTCACTTACTGATAGATTTAGATTAAGATATCTGGAGATAAAAAGGTTTGAGTTTCCTTAGAAGATTAATTAGCGCCGATAAAAGAAGAGGAATAGATGGCGGACCAGCAAAACAACATGTTGCTATCATTGGATTAGATGCAGCCGGAAAGACAACAATAATGAAGAGAATCCTCCGTTCGGAGTACACACTTTCTAAACCAACCTTCGGAGTAAATATTGAGGTTTATAGATATCGAACTCTAGAATTCGTAGTTTGGGACCTTGGTGGACATGCTCCAATTAGAAAAACGTTATGGAAGAAATTCGTAACTAAAGCACAAGTTATTGTATTTGTTGTAGATGCAGCAGATAAGAAGCGTTTTGGTCTTGCTAAGGATGTGTTCTATGAATCGCTTGAAAATACAGAACCTGATGCCCCTATTCTTTTCCTAGCAAATAAATCCGATAAAGAAGATGCAGCATCCTCAGTTGAGGTTATGGAAGCCTTAGAACTTCAAAAAATGACTCGATCAGATAGAGATTTCAATATGTTTCGTTGTTCAGCCCTTACAGGTGAGGGACTTTTCAATGCTTGGGATTGGTTAGTAGATATTGTAGCAAAAGACAAACACGTACCAACCTGGCATGTGAAAATCTTCTCCGCTGTAGCTTTCGATTCTAATGGCAAGGAATTAGATCAAGCAATTTTTGGAAATCCCACTCAACAAGCAAAAATTGCTACAGCTTATAGGGAATCCATAAAAGAGACAGAAAGATTTGCGAAACAAATGAGAGATTATAAGGAAGCAGTAACTGTACTAGAAATTATGGAAGAATTTCAATTAGTTATCACAAAAAATCATCTATTCGTTATAGGTATTCTTATTGATGTAAATGATCCTGTTAGTAGAGTGCTAACAATTGCTAGTCGTATTTTTGAAACAATAGAGATGGATTATTTGAAAGGTCAACCTGTTTCATTAGAAAAAGTGATTTCAAATTATTTCCCACTAGATGCTATCTCATGAAATCACAATTTACAACCATTTTCCAAATTTTTAATTTAAGACTTACAAACCGATAATCATATATAAACTGGAGTTTCTAAAGTATAGTAAAAATTGCTAATACTAAAGCGATTTCTGCACTTGAAGGGATAGAATTATATGAAGAATGCAAGAAAATCAATTGAAGCTTTTTCAACATACTTACAGAAGAAAGAACACACTATACCATGGGTACTTCTAATGGGAGAAAAAGGTTCAGGGAAAACAACTTTACTTTATTACCTACTTTCATCTAATAGAGACAAAGTCTTTCCAGATACAGCATTAAATTGGATAGATATATCCTATGGAACTGAATGGTTTAAATTAATAGATTTAGGCAAAGAAATTTTAACAGATGAAAAAGTTACAGAGTATTTCTTATCTATAGCTGATGGCATTGTTTATGTGATAAATGGAGAATCTGAGGAATCACTCAAGAATTCTACAGAAAGATTCCATAATATTGTCGATAAAATACCTTCTAATGTACCTTTACTTATTATGATCAACAAGAGAGATCCTGAAAGAAAGATAAATCTAAGTCAAGTATTAAGTTACTATGATCTTGGAAAAATATCTTCTCCAAATGATCCACGATCTTTCCATTTTGAAATATGTACTATTATGACTGGTGAAGGCATTTACCGAGCTTTTGATTGGTTTGTGTCAAAGCTAATGGCTTATGAAGGTTATCATGAGACAGTAAGTGTTCATAGGGTTCTTATTTATGATGTAAACGGATTGCTTGATTTCGATGCACAATTCTCTGATGTTACAGATAGAGAACAAGATGCAGTGCTTATTACTGGTTTGCTTTCTGCCCTTAATTCCATGACAAGAACACTATTTAAAGAATCGAGTTTCTTGGATGTTGTAACAGTAGGAGATTACTCTATGGTACTTGTTTCAAGTAAACAGAAAATCTGCTGTTTATTTGTTGAGCGAGGAGGAGCTATAGGAAAAGCAAAACAAATAGCAGAAATGATCCTTGACATTTATCTTGAGGAAGGAGAAAATGGTCGTCTAGCAATTGAGACCATTGTTGAGGAAAGTAAGTATAAGGATGAGGATATATCCATTTAGCAATTTTTATTAATTTAAATATAGGATATTGTTAATACATAAAAATCGAGTAAATCAAAATTAAACATTGCACGCTCTCAAAAAAAAGAAAAGACTCAAAACAAGGATGAAAAGAAATGTCTAGTATGGAATCAAAAAAAGATTATTTATTGGGTATTGTGTTTGTGACCTTTGAAGATACAGGTCCATCAGTTATCTTTAACGATACTGACCTCACAGAAGAACAAACATTAACGTTAGCTGTTGAAGGCATGACAATTGTTGGATTAGACGAGGGATCACAAGGAATAACAATGAAGGAAAAGAAAGCACAAGTATTTGATACCATGGATGACAAACGGTCATTCGGACCTCTCCCTGTTCCAGATGCGCCTAATCTTCGTGCAATGGCAATTACTTTTGATGTGGAATCAATAGAATCAGCTGATCATAGAATAATGGAATTTGGTCGAAAGTGTATTTTATTCCTTTTATTCAATGAGGACTATACGCGTGAAATTTTAGATGCCTATGGTCTAATAAAACCGTACTTCTCTGTAATTGTTCGAGATATAACAACTGAAAATGATTTGACAGACGCAAATTTGCAAGACATGTCCCGAAAAATGGGTTTGCTCTTCTCGGGTAAACTTCCTAGAATCTTTACTTTAATGGATGATGGTTCACCAAAAGAATTAATTGGAAAGAAGATTCCAGCATCAGATGTTTTCTTGGTTGCTGATAGAAACAAGAGTACCTTATCAATTCTCTTCTATCATCCAGATCCCACTGTTTGGAGAAGAAGACAAATCTATAAAAGTGCTTCTGAATTGAATTCAAGTGTTTTCAAGAACAAACTAAAAGTAATATCTGTTACTGAAATTGCAGAGATGTCCAAGATACTTGATAGACTAAATGTTTCTATTGAAAAAATTCATTGAATTAAAGTAAAGCAACCTAGCTTTTCTCTATTTATCTATTCTTCTTCTTGGTAATGTAGAAAAGAATAGCTTTATATTAAATGTTACATTTTAATGATTTGTTAGAACAAAAGCATTAGGGGCACTACATTTGTCAAAGATAATTGCTAAGGTTGTATTTGGTGGGGATGGTGGTGTAGGCAAAACTACTCTAATACAACGTTATCTAACAGGAGAATTCATAGATACAACCAAATTAACAATAGGTGTAGGGTTCCATATCCACCAGATGAGTTATCAAGGTAGAGATATTTCTTTGAGCGTTTGGGATTGTGGGGGTCAAGAGCAATTCAAACAAATGGGTATTTTTGATAACTATTTCCGAGGGGCCTTAGTCGCCGTTTTAATGTTTGATCTTACTAGATCATTATCCATTGGTGGTCTTGATACTTGGTATAAATTTGTTGACAAAAATATAAAAACTGATTTAATCATTGTTGGCGGAAAAAGTGATCTACCGAGAGATCCACTCCTCGCTGACGATGTTATTGAAGGAACCATAAAGAAATTTAATGCAAAAAGATACATTGAAACTTCATCAGCAAATGGTCTCGGAGTAGATTTAGTTTTTAATGAAATTGCACGAATATCATTAGATAAAATTCCCGATTTATATTAGAGATTATATTTCTCAACTAGTTTTTGAATTCGATTAATGACTTTGGGTATAGCCTTTTCAACTTCTTCGGAAAGAAGAATGCCAAATCCAGAAATATTTTTCACTTGAATGCCAATAATCATTATTTCTTCAGGCAGAGTAAAATCCCTTAAAGCAAATGCCAACTTAAGTGCTGCTAGTGCATCAAAACCATGTGTAGAGCTTAAACCTTTGATTTCTGGTAGTATTTTGTCCTTAATTACGAATTCAATAATTTCTCCAGGTTTTAGATGTTCGATATCTACAGCATCAATAATTATAGCATATGACCATCCATCAAGTGCAAGGGCAATATCTATTCCACCTGTTCCTAAATCTGTAATCCTAACATTATCAGGAAAAGAGTTTTTTTCCAGTTCTTGTATGATTCTAATTGCAATACCATCATCTAGACGAGTTAAGTTTCCAATCCCGATAATGTGTAGTGATTTTCTTTTTGGCATTGAGAATCTTACCTCAAATACTGGGTGTTTGCGTTTGCAATTTCACCATTCGCTTAAAGATGAGATTAATTATAAAACTAACAGCTTTCATAACTCCAACGAAAACCAATCCCCAAACCATGAAATTTGTTATGAAAGTTAACCAATTTGTATTCCCAACTTCCATTGTATAAATCGATAATGCTGAAATAACATTATTTGTTGAATGAACAAAAATAGCAGATTCAATGCCATATTTCACAAAAGCATAGCTCAGAAAAATACCTGAAGCAGTTGCTTGTACAATTTTCCAAGCCTCCCACCCTCCTGTCCATTTCTCCCAATGAGCAAATCCAAAAATTAAAGAGGATATGCCAACTAAAATCCATTCAGGATAACCTATTGTTTTATATTTACCTCGAATTGCTAGAAAGATATCATAGATTTTTAATTTGCTCTTATTTGCTGGTGATGAACCTAATTCTACCTTTTCTTTTTGTTGTAAAATATACCGAATGAGAACCACAAAAATCATCGGCACACCTATTAGGATTAATCTAAAACTGATTTCCTCGAAAATTCCAGCCCAAGCAACTTCAGCTATAGCTATAAATGGATCTTCCGCAATTGGTTCTGTATCTGCAGGTGGAATAAAAGGAGTTAATATGAGAATGATAATTATCGAAGCTAACATAGTTGCTCCTAATAATTCTAATGATTTAATTAATTCTATATTTTTTATTCTGTAAAAGATATTTGGCATAATTCCTTTTTTAGCTTCTATAGGATTTATCTTCATTAAACGAAGTTCTTGTTGAGGTCCAAGTTTTTGAGTTTCACTTTCTTTAATTTCGACTGCTTCATACTCGTCACTAATTTCATTTTTTTCTCGTTTTCTTTCTAAAATATATTTCACAAGTGTTGGGATAGTCATCAGTAAAATACAACCGAAGTAGATGAAGAATAATAGAAGGTAAAGATTCAATTTTGTTAAACCAATTGGTACGAGAAAAGCACCAAACAACCAGAATAAACCATTTGTTAAACCAATATCATTTGGGTTATAGAATATCCAACCTAAAGTTGAAGTAATGGTAAGAATTGCAAATAATGCTGAGAAAGTTAGAAACATAAATCTTAGAATACGATACAAACCTCTCCAAGCATCACCATCAATTTTGTAAATAAGTAAAGATATCCCTGAAGTTAGGAAAATAGCAATAGGTGGTATGAAAAAGCCAATTATTAAACCATAGTAAGAGGCAGTAGTTATTTCGGCATTAAGTTCGCCAATTATTTCTCCGAGAAAATCACCACTAATTAGGAAAAGCATCAAGAAGAAAGTAATAAGAGTGCCTATACCCAATACTAATGAAATTATACCAAAAACAGTTCCTATTGTGTTTCTTGTTTCAAGCTTTCGTTTTCTTTCTTGTTCTCTAAGTCTTTCTTGAACTTCTGGAGGAAGTTGATGAATAGGTTTAGGGAAAAATTGTGGTTTGGAAATAAAATCACCAGATTGTTGAGGAGTAGTTGAATGAGTTATTGATTGATGCCCTCTTTGTCTTACTTCTTGAGTAAGTCTCATTGGTGCACCACAATAACTACAATATGAGTTGTAAACAGGCACCTCTTCTCCACATCTGTTGCATTTAACTTTATCAACAAAATGATGACCACAGTAATTACAGAAAAGATTTGTTTGAGGATTTTTCTCATTGCAATTTGTACAGATGATTTGTTCTTGTTCTGTTTCAGAGTCTATTTCTTCATTGTTTGTATTGTTGTTTTCCTCTTCCATATGTAAAACACCAAATTTTATGCACTTTCTTCTCCTAACTATAGTAGTAATTATGTAGCTCAGATTTTAAACAATTGCATTCTTTTTCTTATGATTATTGTTTAGCTGTTTTTAAAGAAATTTTATTGAAGATAAATTAGTTACTGAAAATTTCTGTATGAAGCAATCCACAAATGATAGGTTGAGAAGATTCAATGAAAAAAATCACAGGTATCCTACTTGATTTTGATGGCGTTTTATCTTCTATTGTTGTTAGATTAGGGTGGCCTTTTTATCATGCGTTAAAGAAAGTGAAACCTGAAGCAAAAAAAATGGAAATACTCTATTCGCTCAATGATATTATGAATATGTACTTACAAGAAGAAAACCGAAATTTGTTTTATGTCCCAAAAATGGTTATTAAAATAAGCAGAAATTTGAAACTAGATTACTTCCAGATGTTTAGGTTTGTTGTTTATCTTCTCATTTTGATTAGAAAAAATAATAACAATGTTGCTCCAGAAGAACAAGCTGATGATGTGTTGAAATTTGTTACGAGTAAATATAAAACAGCAATAATTACTCATGCTGAAAGAGAAGTTATTCAGACTGCTCATGATAAATTCAAGCATTTGAAAGATATTGATGTCATCATTACACAACAAGACATGAAGTATACTAAACCTCATCCGGAAGGATTGAACAAAGCTATGAATTCTCTTGGATTAAAACCTGATGAAACAATCTTTGTAGGTGATTTGCCACACGATATTCAAGCAGGAAAAAGAGCAGGTACAATGACTTGTGCTGTAGTTAATTTTAAAGGAGCTGAAAAAGGCAAAAGAGAAGTTCTGAAACGGTTCAATCCAGATTTCATTATAGATCATGTTAGGGAATTACCGTTACTTCTAAGGAAATTAGAAAATAAAACTATTCTAGGCTAAATCAATGAGAATCATGAAACAAGTTTCGGAATATCAATTACAAATACAGAGCCTTTTGCTTTATCAACATTTTTTCTATCCTTTACTGATACATATCCATTAAAACTTTCAATGATTGCTTTTACAAGAGTTAAGCCAAATCCAGAGCCATGTATAGTTCCTTTACTTCTTGCATATCTATCAAACAAGTATTTTTTCATTTCCTCACCAATACCCGGACCATTGTCCATAAATTCTATTCGCCAGTAACCATCGAAATCCTCAGAAGTAGTTATATTTATATCAATAATGACTTCATCATTTCGATCATACATAACAGAATTATCTAAAATATTGTAAAAAGCATCTCGTAGTAATTCATTTCCAAGAGTGAAGTACTTCTTTGATTTTAAATTATGTTTTATCGTAATCTTTCTAGTATCAAATTTATCATGGATTGATTCCATGGCTTTTTCTAAAGCAACATTAATATCAAAAGTAATGAGTTCATAGCCTTTTCTTCTTATTCTAAAGAATTTATCCATATTTGCTATTAATTCAGCAATTCGGAGAATTTCAATTCGACTCTTTCTTTGTTTAATTATTGAATCTGCGGGATTAGATTCGACTTTTATCAACGATAAATCAATCTGTGATAATGCATCTTGACAAAGATTAAGAACATCATGGAACAATAAATCACTATAGAATTCTAATTCACCTTTCTCTTGCCGTAATGTATTCACTAATTGTTTTAAATCACTCAAAGGTTCTAAAACTAGAATATAACCAGCTTTTTCTTCATAAGAAACTGGTGATATTTGAATTCTGAAAGGTATAGGCATTCTATCTTTGCGGATACAAGTAATTTCACCTACAAAATTCCTCCGAGTTATGAATATTTTATTCATTTCACTGATTAATTCTTTTGCAGCATCTTTTGTTTGGAAAAGTATGCTAATATCCTCACCAGAAATTTCATTTAATGGATAGTGTAGAACTTTCTCAACAGCATGGTTTACCCAAATAATCTTTTGCTGAGCAACATTCATGATGAGTGATTCACTGTTATTCATAATTGACTTAAAGAAATCTATTGCATCCATTGATGACTCATTGCTTTCTTGTTCTTGCTCTAAAAAGAATAGAAGAATACCTTTTGATAAATTGTTTCTATCATTAACATAACCTTGAATTCTTACATATTTCTCTACATTATTCTTGGTTTTAAGAAAACTTTGATGAAATATCTTGTGTCGGTTGTGGACGGTGTATAAACAACTGTCCGGTTAACCTCGATATCCGTTCAATATTAAAGCGTCTGCTTGAAGCGAAAGTATAATATTTACAATGAGCGTGAATCCATATAAACCATATCCTG
>Ga0209536_100014384_pt1 | contig 11369 bp, 7 predicted proteins | sample DeeMarSeWOR28_12_FD_187461 | JGI IMG/M metagenome (GOLD analysis project Ga0209536, IMG submission 187461) | Marine sediment microbial communities from White Oak River estuary, North Carolina - WOR-2-8_12 (SPAdes) (version 2) | ecosystem: Environmental > Aquatic > Marine > Intertidal zone >... | reverse complement strand
CAAGAATAAGGCAGATGGCACCGACCACGCCTGGAAAAACAGTACCGGGATTCCAGAGTTCAAAAAACAGGCCATAAATACCGAGCATCATGAGGATATATGCAATATTGGGATCGGAGGGTGCGGTTGCCAGCATGACCCGCCCTGCGATATTCCGTAACGGATCTGTAATGGTATCAATTTCGTTCCTGATATCTTCGTAAGCAGTCCATTGCAAGCCATCATCCGACCACAGGATAATACCGGCACCCTGCCCATCAAGATTTCTCTGTGTTCCAACCATCAGGCGACCGCTGGCGGTCATGGCAATATCAGACGGCGCATATGGAACGGTTTCCCCGGGTATGTCCGGAAGCACCTGCTCCCAGCTGATGCCGTCATCGGTCGAACGGAACAATCCATCGGAGGGTTGGCTCAAGTGATCCTGTCCTTTATACACACCTGAGACTGCCGCTACATATAAAACACTCTGATCATCTTCAGTCCGGATGAGGATATCATTCACATAGGCGAACTGGCCATTTGTGTTGAGCCAGGTTTGTCCCCCGTCTTCTGATTTCAACAATCCCTGGCCCAATCCGGATGATTCCCGGTAAATGGTCACCGCAGTGGGTCCCTCGCCAGTCCCAACATACATGATATCAGGATACTTCGGATCAAATGCGATACAGCTGATGGACAGGTTTTCCAGGAAGTCATTTACAGGTTGCCATGAACTGGCGGCCGTATAAATGTCGTTATTATACCATAATCCGCCGGTTACAGCCCCGGCCCAGACTTTACTGGTGTCCGGGTCGGAAGGATCAAACACCAGAGTTCGCGTGCGACCTCCGATATTGGAAGCCAGTTCTTCCCACTCCAGGGCGACCAGATCGGTATAAAAATTTTTTTCCTGGTCCCTCTCCTTTAAAATTCTGCGCGCATGGATCAGGCGGTCTTTTGGTATGGTAAAATTGGATGGATCCATGGTTTCAAAATAATCCTGCAAATGGGCCAGTTCGGGATGCCCCTGATGAGGTGTGGTCTGACGATCTGCATTCCCAAAAAATTGCCGGTACTCCTGCTGAAGAAGTCGTTCATAGGATTCCCTATGGGGAAGACCATCCTGCTTCAGAACACTCAACAGGAGCAGGCTCACCCCCAGTCTACCATATTTTAAAATCGTGAATGGTTTGGGTTTCATTGGTATCAATAAATAATCACCATTTACGAATTTAGCTCTTTTTTAAGAAAGTGTGCTGTGTGACTCTCGGAACTCTTGATGATCTGTTCAGGAGTGCCATTGGCCACAATGGTTCCACCGTTGCCCCCACCTTCCAGTCCAAGATCAATAATATGATCGGCCATTTTAATGACATCCATATTATGTTCGATAACAATCACCGTATTCCCACGTTGTACCAATCGGTCCAGGACCTGAAGCAGCACCCTGACATCTTCAAAATGCAGTCCGGTGGTGGGTTCATCCAGAATATAAAGTGTTTTTCCGGTATCTTTTTTTGAGAGTTCTGCGGCCAGTTTTACACGCTGGGACTCCCCCCCTGAGAGGGTGGTGGAAGGTTGCCCAAGCCGGATGTAACCGAGTCCGACGTCCTTCAAAATTCTTAATTTCTGATTCAGCGAGGGTATGTTCTCAAAAATATCGGCTGCCTGATTGATGGTCATGTCCAATACCTGGCTGATTGATTTTCCCTTGTATTGAACCGCCAGAGTTTCATTATTGTAACGTTTTCCATTGCACTCATCACATAAAACATAGACATCCGGAAGAAAATTCATTTCAATGGTTTTCAGACCGGCTCCCTGACAGGTTTCACAGCGTCCTCCCTTTACATTAAACGAAAATCGCCCCGCTTTATATCCACGAATTTTGGCTTCCGGGGTCTGCTCAAAAAGCTTCCGGATATCCGAGAAGAGCCCGGTGTAAGTTGCCGGGTTCGATCTGGGTGTCCGCCCGAGGGGTGATTGGTCCACCTCAATCACTTTATCGAGGTACTCCACACCAGAAACAGACCGGTAGGGTAGTGGATCTTTGAGGGACTTATAAAAATGACGGCTTAAGATCGGGTGAAGGGTTTGATTGACCAAGGATGATTTTCCACTACCGGATACCCCCGTAACACAAATGAATAATCCCAGAGGAAAGCGAACATCAATATTTTTAAGATTATGGCCTCTGGCTCCTTTCAGAACCAAAAATGAACCATTGGCTGTACGGCGTTCAGTGGGCACCTGAATGGTTTTCCTGCCATTCAGATAGTCTGCCGTCAAGGAATCGGATCTTTTAACGTGTTCAACCGATCCTTCTGCCACGACTTTCCCGCCATGACGACCTGCGAAAGGTCCCATATCCACAATGTGATCGGCGGACGTGATCATTTCTTTATCATGTTCTACCACAATAATGGAATTACCAGAGTCCCTGAGTTTTCGAAGAGAATTGATAAGTCGCTTATTATCTCGCTGATGCAATCCAATACTGGGTTCATCCAGGATATAGAGGACATTGACCAGTTGTGAACCGATTTGTGTGGCCAGCCGGATTCTCTGACTTTCACCACCGGATAAGGAGCGTGTGGGTCGATCCAGGGAGAGGTATACCAGGCCGACATCCAATAAAAAACGCAGCCGGTTCCGGATCTCTTTCAGGAGATCACTGGCAATCAGGTTCTGTTTCCGTGTCAGGTATTTTTCAAGACCACTCAGCCACGATGCCAGCTCTCTCATGTCCATGGCCGATAATTCGCCAATATGTTTATCGTGTAACCTGAAATGCAAGGATTCTTTTTTCAGCCGGTATCCCTGACATACAGAACATGGAACATACTTAATGAACTGGCTGGGTTTTTTCCGTGGTGCATCCCCGTTGTTCAGGCTCTCCTGGTTGGTAATGTAATTTGCAACCCCCTCAAAACTAAGAAAGTAGTTTGAGGATATTCCCAGGGAGGAGTTCTTCAGCATGAAGGTTTCATCGGATCCATTCAGGATGATATTCATGGCTTCATGGGGAATATTTTTTACAGGTGTATTTAGATCAAAGTCATATTTTTGTCCAATCGACTCCAGTTGCCAGAATATCAAGCTGTTTTTATAAGGTCCCAGCGGCATGATCCCACCCTTCCTGATGCTCAGTGACGGGTCTGGCACAATTTTCTTAATATCCACCTCCGGTACCACACCCAGACCATTACACTCAGGACATGCACCCTGGGGGGAATTAAAGGAAAAGGTATGTGGTGCTGGTTCGTTGTATGATACTCCGGTGGTTGGACACATCAATTGCCGGCTGAAATACCGGGGCTCAGCATCCCCTTTTTCAAGGATCATCAGTATGCCCTGGCCGTGTTTGAGGGCAAGTTGGATGGATGTCCTCAAACGTTTCCGGTCGTCTTCCGAAACCGTCAGTTTATCAATCACGATCTCAATGAAATGGGTTTTATATCGATCCACTTTCAGACCGTGGGTTATTTCCCTGATGGCTCCATTGATCCGGACATGCAGGAATCCTTTTTTCCGGATCTGTTCAAAAAGTTCTTTATAATGTCCTTTCCGTCCCTTCACGACGGGTGCCAGCAAGTATATACTCTTCCCCTGGAAATCTTTGATAACCAGGTCCAGGATCTGATCATCAGTATAGCGGACCATGGGCTCTCCCGTATTGAAGGAGTAGGCGATACCAGCCCTGGCATACAACAGACGAAGAAAATCATATATTTCGGTAATGGTACCGACGGTAGATCTTGGATTCCGTATGGTTGTTTTCTGTTCGATGGCGATCACCGGGCTCAGACCGGTGATCCGGTCCACATCCGGACGCTCCATCCCCCCCAGAAATTGCCTGGCATATGCAGAAAGGGTTTCCATATAACGCCGTTGCCCTTCCGCATAGATGGTGTCGAAGGCCAGGGATGATTTACCACTTCCACTCAGACCGGTAATCACAATCAGCCGGTTTCTCGGGATTAACACATCAATATCTTTCAGGTTGTGTACCCGGGCCCCGAACACACTTAGGAATTTTTCACCGTTAGCGGTCCGCTTCAATTTTTCAGCCTCTATTGCCATGTATCATGTCTGAATTACGCAGGATGTGCAAATCAATAATGCCCCTTCACTTCCGGGATTTTAATCAGAAAGTGCTGCCGGCTGCATTTGGTAGACAGATGACCTGAAACCTTTTTCAGGTATATCAATTTCGTATATTTTATGCGTTTTCTTTGTCAGGTACGTTTCTCGCAACCAGGGATTAAAATATTTCAACAATTTATAATTCATGCCAAAATGTTCTGCAAAAGCGACCATGGAATGGATGGTTGTATCAACAGTGACCTTATTTGTATTGATGGGTGGATAAAGATCCTCGGCTCGGAAATGAAATCCATATTTTCCAGGGTCACTGAGTATCAGTTTCAGTGCCAATAATCGGTATAAATACCGGGCCGTTTCTTCGTTCAACAAGAGATCATAATAATTCTGATTTTCCTGCCGCTCAACCTGGGTGTCAAGACCCCGCTTGCCATTATTATAGGAAGCAGCCACCATGGCCCAATTACCATAACTTTCATATGATTTCTTAAAGTAGCGGCAGGCTGCCCGAGTCGATTTCTCGATATGATATCGTTCATCAACCTCCTTACTGATTTCAAGGCCATACTCCCTGGCAGTGCCCTCCATAAATTGCCAGAAGCCCACTGCTCCGACCGGGGAAATCGCATGGGTCAAGCCACTTTCGGCCAGTGCAATATATTTAAAATCATCCGGGATATTATTTTTTCTCAGAATATTTTCGATCATTGGGAAATACCGGTTGGCACGTTTAATAAACAGCAAAGTCTGTGATTGCCAGTATGTATTCACCAGTAATTCCCGATCCAGGCTTTCCCTGACATCAAAATAATCAATGGGCACCGGTTCACCCGCAAATGATAGTTCTTCGGGAATGTTCAGAGCAAAAATTGAATAATTCCTGTTGAATAATTCCTGGAATGCATCGTCCAGACCTCTTTTTGATGAAATAAATCCAATAAGAACAAGACCCAGTATAAATGATCCGAGGATAAAATAGGTTACAGAATTTCTAAATGGAGACATCTTCATATGATATATTTTTTCTGGTGCAGTATATCATTATACGTGAATCTGCAAAAGTAGTTTTTTTCATGGACATTTGGGAACCTTGAGACCATATCCGGCACAAAATAAAAACCATAAAATGATTTTATGGTTCATGTGCCAAATTCCTGTTCCCTGATATGGATCAGCGAATTTTAAAAGTATACATTCATTCCGGAATACACACCGAAGTAATAGGGATGGGTTTTGGTGGTACTGGATGAATTTATCGAGTTCAGGAAATATCTGAAAGTGGGCTCAAGATTCAGCGACCATTTGGGATTCAGATTATATTCAAAACCCACACCAAGCGATCCGGTGAAATTAAATTTCTGAAGCCGGGTGGTTTCACCCAGGCTGACTTTCTGCCCTTGATGAAACAGGTATACTTCATTATCTATCAAAAAATTGGTACCAACCCCGCTCACCACATGGATCCCAACTTTCTTATCCAGTACTTTGTATTTCACCAGCAACGGGATTTCCAGGAAATCGAACGATTGGGTCAGGTCAGCCAGAAATGATTCATAATCATCAAATTCGGGCATGGATGAAAGTCCCCCGGAATTTAATTCTCCGGATGGCAGGATGTAATCTGCAAGGTAATGCGGATAATCGGCGGAGGAAATTTGCCCCATGGAGGTTTTAAACGGATAGGGAATATTTTCCCGTAGTATCCCTGTTTGCAGGATACTTCCGGTTTCAACGTTTTGATAAAATATCACATCATTGTATGATTGACCGCTCCTGGTAAAATGAATCCCGGTTACAAAGGATAATCGATCATACTTCCTGAATATGGCACTGAGCCCCCCTGTAAATCCATAGGTGGGATTTTCTTTTTTGTAATAAAATTCATTGCTGGCTCCCACATCAGAGACACGCACATGTCGGAATGCGTATAATGGAGACACACTACCTCCCAGACCCCATTTTGTGTTTCGTTCTTCCCGTATGGGTGGCATTTTTAGATGGGCATCCATCTCATCCTCCGGAATCAAACCCTGTCCGTAAAACCGGGCATGCAAGGCAGCCATTAATACCGATTCGCTAACATCCAGGTTTCGATCTTTAGTGGCTGCTTGAATCAGGGGCCTGGTATGGGAATCGTTAAGCGTATTCAACTTTACCAGTTCACTGCCTTGTTTAAAAAAGGTTTCGGGGACGATCTCCGTCTCCGTCATCCTGGTCATATCTGCTGAGCCATCGGATTCCGATGATCTGGCCGTCCCATCTGAAATATTCGCAGATTCATTCGCACGAACAGAAAGGGGATCTTCAAGGGTATTTATCTTCTGGTCTGAGCTGTCGCTGGCGATACCGTCATCCAGCTTGCGGTTATTCATGATCCATAATGAAGATCCCGCCAACATGAGTATGGCTACGGTTGCAGCCACTCGCCGGAATGTCCATGATAACGGTTTTACGGCGATGTGCCCCTCAATCCCACTCCATGATTCGGCCGGCGGAATGACCGTTATATCCTTCAGCCCATCACGAAACACACCATCGATATGTTGCTGGTTATTTTGCATTTCCCATTTTTCCCATCCAGTTGGATGGCGTTCTTGTTTTTATTTTCTCCTGTAATATGACCCTGGCTCTTGACAAGTTCGATTTTGAAGTCCCAACCGAGATCTTCAATTTCTTGCTAATCTCAACATGTGAATATCCTTCAATGGCATAGAGGTTGAATACCATTCGGTATTGAGGCGATAACTCCTGGATCATCTGAAGTAACTCTTGCGCCGAGAGTTCTGAAATGATCTTCTCAGAAAGATTGATCGTTGGAAGTTCAATGGGATCCTCAACCGGAACGAGGTTCACTTTCCCGCGAAAACGTTCCAGCGCTGTGTTGATAAAAATCTTTCGAACCCAGCCCTCAAACGAACCTTTCCCTTTAAATTGCTTTAGCTTCCGGAATACTTTAATAAATCCTTCCTGAAGTATGTCCTTCGCTTCTTCTGAATCATTGGAATACTGCAGACATACACCATACATTTTCGGTGAAAATCTATCATACAGCTGTTTCTGAGCCAATGGATCTCCCGAAATGCAGCCTTCAATCAACTCCTGAATGTCCTGTCCCAATCTGTTTCCGTTCTATTTCGCAATATGACGTAAAATTTAAGGAAAAAAACGACAGGACAAAGCGCATTGAAAGAAATTTTCAAAGAACCATGCAATTCATTGATGATTACTTTTAATAAAAGGTTGCGTTGATGCGGCACCGGACATTGACAGAATGCAGTCCCGGACCCATCCGGACGCCAATAATACCCACCAGGAATATCCTAACATATTGATCAATTGATATTTAGATTCCTGAGTCGCGGATATGTTAAAAAATCTGAAAATCGACTCTGACGGGTATAAATTGTTTTTTAAAATGAATCTAAATCGAATAGATTGTGATCCAGGTTCTATAACTGGCACAAATTTTGAGCAAAAGTCAAAGTGTGCGGCACACACGACCACATGTTTTTTTAGGCCAAATAACAGTCCATTATTAACCAACCTGATTCTGATTACTATGAACTCGAAAATTATTTTTATTCTGGTAATGGTACCGTTTTTCCTGGCAGGCAGCTGTCAGAAAGAGACCGTGCCCCAAGGGTTTGTTGATATTCCACTCGATCAAACATCCAAATCACTGCTGCAGGCTGATAAAATATTCTCATTTGATATGTTAAAAGCCATAGAGCAGGCAGAAGATGACCAGACCAATTACATGATCTCTCCGCTGAGCATCACCCTGGCCCTTGCCATGACCCTGAATGGGGCAGATGGAACAACCAAAGAGGCCATTGAAGACGTATTACATGTAAACGGTTTAAGTATTGAGGAGATCAATAAATCCTATGAGAAACTCATTATCGCTCTACTCTCCATTGATCCTGAAGTGGTGATGGAGATCGCAAATTCCATATGGTACAGGAACACATTTTCGGTGCTGCCTGATTTTCTGGATATCAATCAAACATATTTCAATGCCGAGGTGAGTGCACTTGACTTCACAGATCCGAATGCGAAAAGCCAGATCAATCAATGGGTTTCAGATAAAACCCATGAAAAAATAACGGAAATAGTGGACCGTATAGAACCCGATGACATCATGTTCCTTATTAATGCCATTTATTTCAAGGGCATCTGGACGTATCAGTTCGAAGAACAGAATACCGCCAATCGTCCGTTCTATCAGGCAGACGGATCCGTGTTGGGAGAGGTTCCCACCATGCAGATTAAAGGTGATTTCAAATATGGCCGTACCGACACCTATGAGGTGCTTGAATTGCCTTATGGAACAGGTAACTACAGTATGCTTGTATTAATTCCTGGCACTGGTTTTTCCTGCAACGATCTGATCCAGGAGATGGACCAGACCTCCTGGGATGCTTTATTGAACAACTTATATGTGAGAAACGAGCTGGAGGTGTATCTTCCGAAGTTTAAGTTTGAATATGAAAAAGAACTCAAGGATATACTGGCCAACCTGGGTATGGGAGTGGCGTTTACAACCGGGGCCAATTTCAGCAAGATCCATCCTACAGCTCCGTTGGCCATTACAGCGGTAAAGCACAAAACATTCGTGGAAGTTAATGAAGAGGGAACGGAAGCAGCTGCGGTTACATCGGTGACCGTATCGTTAACAAGCATTCAGCCACCCAATGAATTCAGGGCAGATCATCCATTTCTTTTTGCCATTCGGGAAAATTCAACCGGGGCTATTATGTTTATCGGTAAAGTGGCAGACCCAACTAAATAGGGCAACCATGAAAGGCACGTATTTAAACATCAGCGTGGCATCGATCCTGATCGCCATTTGGAGTTTCACCGGATGTTCTGAGAAAATCATGGAACCTCAGGAATACTATGGTATTGTTGTGGATTATACCGGGTTTGACGGATGTGGCTTTGTTATCGAACTGGATAACGGCAGCAGGTTGGAGCCTGTTCAAATGGCGGACACCGGTTTCACCTTCCGAGACGGTCAGAGAGTGGCTCTGACTTTTACTGCGGTCAACCTGGCCAGTATTTGTATGGTGGGACAAACAGTCCGCATTGAATCGATACGGGAAGTGGGATGTATTCCCATCCAGGACCTCCCCATTTCATTCCGTTTGGAAGATCTTCCAAACGATCCATTCACCATCAATTCCACAACCATTGTTGATGATTGTCTGGAAATCCATCTTTCCTATTCTGGAGGTTGTGAAATCCATCAATTTACTGCATTTCAGTTACCTGTTTGGTGTGGCACCCCACCCATTCCTCCACCCATGCTGGTATTGTGCCATGAAGACCGTGATGATCCGTGTGATGCCTATATCAATGAGACCATTTCCATTGATCTGACCTCACTCCGGAAAGCCGGAGCACATGCAACCCAATTTATACTCACCCTGAATTATGATGGGGCCAGTTACCAGAAAACACTGACCTATAAATATTAGGTGAAAAAAAGCGGGATGATGGTCCCGCTTTTTTTACACATGCAATTTTTTAAAGAATTGTACAAACTTGTTGTGAGGTACCGAGACACAGATCCTTGAAAAGTCTGCAACTTCTTCTTTTTTATCTTTTGTAAAAAACCCCAATCCCACACTCCCTATGTAATGATCAAGCAGGTCTTTTTCAGATCTGTTTACAATAACAAAAATACCCATGGGTATGGAATCCTGATAAAACTCTTCTGCAAGAATCCCGTGGTCTTGCAGATACTGGATATTGAGCTCAATATCATGCACCGTGCTGAGCCTGAAATCATCTACGGCTTTTTTTCCTGCAGGGGAGGACAATAATTCAAACACCAGTTCCTGGGCAAATCCATTGATACCATTATTGGCATAAAGAATCCGTATGCCCAGTTCACTGTTAAAGTCAGAATTCATAGAATGAATAAATGCCAGCCGCTGACCACTCAGACCCACAGACTTGCTAAAACTTTCTACAACAATCACATTTTCGAAATTGGCCAATTGGCTGAACATCGGATCGGAGCGATCATAAAACACCCGCCGGTATGGACTGTCGAAAATAACCACAGCACCCTTTTGATCGAGTTTTCGCACTGTTTCCAATATCTCCTTATCATGGTATTTATTACCCACCGGATTATTGGGATCACAAATGATCACAGCCGTATTTTTAAATCCGCCTTTGATATCATTCAAATGTGCCAGGCTGGTATACGTTTCATTTCCGAGCTGACGAATGATGGAAATATTCCGGTAGGCACCCCAATAAAATTGGGGTAGTAAAATCCGGTCGATGGCCAGGGTCTGAAATACCAGGTCCAAACCACCCATACCTCCGGCCGAAATAGTGATGTTTTCAGGTTTGGTTTGATTATGAAAATAGGTTTCGTTAATGGCATTTTTCAGTTTGGGGAACCCGGAGTTGGGAGGATATACCTGGATGGTATTCGAGTTAAAATCGATCTGCTTCACGACATCATTGAGCTCAATATTGCATACGGCATTGACCCCACGGTTCAAAAACAGGTATTCCTGTCCGGTTTCCTCACTCAGTTTCTTAATTTTTTCCCCGATACCAACGATCGCTGAAAAACGGGCTCCACTCTGATTGATTTTCATCTGCTCCTAAAATATTATGAATAAATAATTGGGTTGGGTGTTCTTGATCCATCCTGCTTGATATACGAGGATATAATTATATGTGTATGACCTCATCAAAAGCCGCTGCAGCCGCCTCCATAATGGCTTCAGACATGGTCGGATGGGGATGTACTGATTTTATCATTTCGTGTCCGGTGGTTTCAAGATTTCTGGCCACCACCAGTTCGGCGATCATTTCAGTTACATTGGCTCCAATCATATGACCTCCTAAAAGCTCCCCGTATTTGGCATCAAAAATAAGTTTTACAAAGCCATCTTTATGACCGGCTGCATTGGCTTTACCAGACGCTGTAAATGGAAACTTGCCCACCTTGACCTCATATCCTTCCTCTTTGGCTTGTTTCTCAGTTAAACCTACTGAGGCCACTTCCGGCGAAGTGTATGTACAGGCCGGGAGGTTTCCGTAATCGATGGGTTGGGGAGTTTCACCGAAAATCTTCTCCACACAGACGATGCCTTCCGCTGAAGCAACATGCGCCAGAGCCGGTCCATGTACAATATCCCCAATAGCATAGACCCCGGCCACCGAAGTCTGGTAGAATTCATTGACTTTGACTTTACCATTTTCCAATTCAATACCCAGCGCTTCAATACCGATATTTTCAAGATTGGGTGTGA
>Ga0209536_100014383_pt1 | contig 11369 bp, 12 predicted proteins | sample DeeMarSeWOR28_12_FD_187461 | JGI IMG/M metagenome (GOLD analysis project Ga0209536, IMG submission 187461) | Marine sediment microbial communities from White Oak River estuary, North Carolina - WOR-2-8_12 (SPAdes) (version 2) | ecosystem: Environmental > Aquatic > Marine > Intertidal zone >... | reverse complement strand
ATTGCCGACCACAACAAGATCAGGCTGGTCCGCTAAATTCTCAGCACTGTAGCCGTTTTTTATTTCAATATTGCAGGATGCCAGAAAATCACTCATGGGAGGATAGACATTTTCATCAGACCCGGTGACAACATAACCGGATTCTTTCAACATGCCGGCAAGTGAACCCATGCCGGTGCCGCAGACCCCCATGATATGAATGTGGCGGACATGTTCGGGAAAGCGATTGAGTGTAGGAAGCAGGTTCACAGATACAAAAAAGTATGGTTTGGCCGATTATTCACGTGTCGAGGCTGGCGGTAGGGTAAAATAAAGATAATTTAAAATATTCAGAAATGCTCATGAATGAATCGGGTCAGGAGCGTACGGCATCGTGTACGGTTTTGTATATGTTTTTAAAGGTTTCATCGAAATTAGCCGGGATCAATCGTCCTACTTCAATGAATTTTACGACAACTTCCTTGGTTACCTTGAGAATCGCCTCATCACTGACTGGGCGACTTCCCGGTTCAGCAGGGTTCTCCTCTTTAATTTTCTGTTTTGCAGCAGTCATAATATATGCCCGATCAAAGAATGAGAAGAAAAGCCTCTGAGGCAAGAAGAAGGCCAATTCTAGATTTGCCCGCAGAGGCTTATCCTTTGAGAAAAACCTATAAAGCCCTCCCCAAAGTCTTTTTAATAAGAATATTGCACCTGGAGCAAGGTTATCCAGAACGCTTTTGATAATCGGACTTAAATGTAATCGAATGGAGTCTCCCTTGTAAAGTTTTTCTTGCCCACATGCCGGGGTTGCACATGAAGACCGATGTGAAAGACATGCCGGGTTTTATTAAACAACAGGAGTAGATACATCCTTGTAATTATGGCTCCTGCCATTTTAAATAGTCCAATTCCTTTTAATAAATTAGAAATTTTAGTTTATTCCAGATTCATTTGACAGTTTATAACAAATTTTATAAAAAATATGGAAGTTGCTTTGAACAATGCAAAAAGACAGTTGTTGATAAAGTTTTCTTATCAAATCAGGATCATTTTAATTTTTGGAAGCAGTTGTTGAGTTTTTAGAAAGTTGGGTCAATAGTTTTCTGGAAAATTGATTTTCTGCAGTTTGCGTCTTCGGCACCTGGCCCTTTCTGATTCGGGGAAAAGACCAATGAGATGCAAACATTTTTGTAATTTTGCCGCACTCGAGGTACTGCCTTTGCGGGTCCGCTGATTCCCCAAAAGCCTTCTATATCCAGCTTTTGAGTCGCAGTAAACCAATCGGCTATGGACTCATGCCAGAGCTCATCAGCGTTGGTATGGTGATTGCATTATTATTTAAAGATATTAATATAATTAAACAGAAAGTTTTTCAATTACAGCAGATAAATCCTTGTATGAGACAAACCAAGATTCCTGAAACCCAGCAGTTAATTCCCTCATTCGTCACTTTACTTCATGCGGACCCCACCAGTTGTCAACATGACGATGTCAGAAGCACATAGGTCTGCATAACTGAAACTTAGAGTAAAGTGGCTTCGTAATATAAAAGATCTATCATGACAAAACACTCCAGAATGACCCCGAAAAAAAAGGGCAAATCCGCATCATTACCTGACCAGAATTCCCAGAATTTTCAGTCTAAGAAACTTCGGCGCGTACCCCTTTGGCAGGCTCTGGTTCTGCCTATAGCAGCTATCCTGATCTTTTTCCTTCTCCTCGAAGGGGGGTTGGCCCTGTTTGGCGTAAAACAAGGGCTGCAGACTGAAGATCCCTTTGTCGGTTTTGCTTCTAATGTCCCTTTGTTCGTTCCTTCCTCAGGACCAACGGGCAAGCAGATACTTACCACTGCGTCCAACAAACTGAACTTTTTCAACCCGCAAAGTTTTACGCGTGAAAAACCTCCGGGAACCTTTCGGATTTTTTGCCTCGGTGGATCGACCACCTATGGCCGTCCCTACAATGACATGACCTCCTTTTCCGGGTGGCTTCGCGAATTGCTTCTGGTCGCTGCCAGGAATAAAAACTGGGAGGTGATTAATGCCGGAGGCATAAGCTACGCCAGCTATCGGGTAGCTCACCTGATGGAGGAGCTGGTCCAATATCAACCGGATCTTTTCATTATTTATACTGGTCACAATGAATTCCTTGAAGCAAGGACTTACAGACAATTAAGGGATATACCGCCTGTGGTCCGGTCAACCGTATCTCTGCTAGCCCGCACCCGCACATGGTCAATGATGACTGCGGCTTTAGAGAGCATGGGAATTCATTCCCAACCTGGAGCAGAAGGTCGTGAAAGGCTTCGCGGGGAGGTGAACGCCATACTTGATCGATCCGCTGGACTGAATTTATACACCCGCGACGATTCCCTTCGTAAGAAAATTCTCGAGCATTACCGGGTCAGCCTGGAACGCATGGTGGCACTGGCCCGATCTGCTGGTGCGCAGGTCATCTTCGTTACACCAGCATCTAATCTAAAGGACTGTTCCCCTTTTAAAAGCGAACATACACAAGATCTTGATCAGGTGTCCCGGCAGAAATCGGGACAAATGCTGTTTCAAGCCAAGGACCTGATCCGGCATGAAAGGTGGGCTGAAGCACTCAGCTTGCTGGAAAAGGCTGTTGCCCTCGATCCACGCCATGCAGAACTGCATTATCTCCGCGGCAAGGTCTTGCTGGCCCAGGGCAACTTCGACGAAGCCGAAATAGCCTTCCATCTGGCTCGCGACGAGGATGTTTGCCCATTGCGGGCTCTAACGCCGATGCGCAGGATCGTCACTGAAATTGCCAGGGAGGAGGGGGTTGGTCTGGTTGACTATGTCGACCTGCTCGAAGGGCGCATGCAGGAAACACAAGGCTATCCCATCCCTGGAGAGGAGCTTTTCCTCGATCATGTCCACCCCACAATTGAAGGGCACAAAATATTGGCTGTCGCTTTGGTGCAGGCAATGATCAACCAGGGGTTTGTGCAGCCTGGGACCGGTTGGGGAGATGAGGCGATTGCAACGGTTGCCGCAAAAATCGAAGGCAGAATTGACCAGCGCGTTCATGGCCAGGCATTGGCTAATCTCGCTAGAGTGCTCCTTTGGGCCGGTAAAACCGATGATGCCGAACGACTTGCCAGGCAGGCATTGGCCATGGCTGGAGAAGATAAACAAATTTCAAAGGACGCCGAGACCATCCTAGTGAAGGTTTATCAGAAACAGGGAGATAAAGAACGTGCACTTCTGCTCCTGTATTCGGCTATCGAGAAGACTCCTGGAGCTATTGAACTTCGTTATATACTCGGCATGGCGCTGCTTGAGGATGGGCCTTTCATGCAGCTGGAAGAAGCGGCGGCGAACCTTCTGCTGGTCTGTCAACAGATGCCCTTCGACGATCTGGCATACCAATTTTTTGGACTGGCCATGGCCAAGCGAGACCGTATGAATGTCGCCTATGCCAGCTTTCAGGAAGCGCTGCGCATTAATCCGGAAAATCTCGTTGTGCAAAAAGCCTTGGCCCAATTTCCCCAGATTCCAGAAAGCCAGACCCTTGGTCCGCAGGCAATCAATATTGTACTCGATGTTTATCCTTCTCTTGCACCGCGCAAGCTGGTGCAGGTGCGGCGCAACTCCGGTAATCGTTCAGTACCAGACGGCATTGAAGTGGAATTTCACGAGAATGGCCGTCTCAAGCGTTTCCTGGACATTGATGACGGGTTGCCAAATGGATTTGAAATCACCTGGGATAAGGATGGCCGGGTGCTTTCGCGTACGAAATTTAGGCACGGCAAAGCAGTTGATTTAAAAGACTGATTTTTCTCATCGGGTAAGTACATTTCTAATGTAGAAAAGATAAGGGATAAAAGCATTAAACCATATTAGAATTTTCTGGTGTAAGAAAATATATTTCTTATTAATCATTGGCAATATCCGCCAAATTACCTCATTGACTCGAGGCGGGTAAATAAAGAATAACTGGTAACCACTTTATTGAAGGACTTATTATATGGAATTTCTGAAAGATCTCTGGGGATTTTTGAAGGTGCGGAAGAAATTCTGGCTGCTGCCGATCATACTTTTCATGCTGCTGTTTGGAGTATTGATCGTGTTAACCAGTGGATCAGCCATTGCTCCCTTTATCTATGCCATTTTTTAAAAAGGACGTCGGTTCATGTCTGAAACAGTCCTGGGTCTCTCCGCATTTTATCATGACAGTGCCGCGGCCCTTGTGGTAGATGGGGATATCGTAGCCGCTGCCCACGAGGAGAGGTTTTCCCGCCAAAAACATGATTCCGCATTTCCCCGCCATGCTATTGCTTACGTACTGGATGAGGCGGGGTTGGAACTAAGAGATATAACGGCCGTCTCATTCTATGATAAACCATACCTAAAATTCGAGCGGCTTCTCGAAACCTATCACAGCTTTGCTCCCCGTGGATTGAAAAGTTTCCTGTCGGCCATTCCTGTATGGATAAAGGAAAAGCTCTTTATGCGCCAAATGTTGCGGGAAGAGTTCGAAAAACTCGGCTGGCCAAATCCCAAACTTCTCTTTCCCGAGCATCATCTTTCCCATGCCGCCAGTGCCTTCTATCCGTCGCCATTCTCCGAAGCGGCCATCCTTACCCTTGACGGCGTCGGTGAATGGGCCACATGCACTATTGGAATGGGTAAAGAGAACAGGATCGAGATTCTGCGGGAACTTGATTTCCCCCATTCCCTTGGCCTGCTCTATTCGGCCTTTACCTACTACTGTGGTTTTAAGGTCAACAGCGGCGAATACAAGCTGATGGGGCTGGCTCCCTATGGAACACCCGGCTCTTCACAGGTTGAAAAGTGGAAGGGTCTGATTCTCTCGGAAATGGTAGATCTGCGCCGGGACGGTTCCTTTCTCCTGAACATGGATTATTTCAATTACGCCACTGGCCTTACCATGTGTGTGGACGGAAAATGGGAAAAGCTCTTCGGCCTTCCACGCCGGAAATCAGAAACCGAGTTGAACCAGTACTACATGGATCTTGCCCTGGCCATTCAGGAGATTACCGAGGAGATTGTACTGCAGCTGGCCAAAACTGCCCAGGAATTCACGAAAAGCGACTATCTGGTCATGGCCGGAGGAGTAGCCCTTAATTGTGTGGCCAACGGCAAACTCTTGCGGTCAGGGCTGTTTAAGGATATCTGGATTCAACCTGCCAGCGGTGATGCGGGTGGGGCACTGGGAGCTGCCCTGGCCGGCTGGCACCTCCACCTCGACAAACCTAAAAAAAATGTCGGTCTGGATTCCATGAAAGGAACGCTGCTTGGACCGGAATACAGCGCCAGGGATATTCTCAAGGTGGCCCGGCGCTACAAGGCTCCGTACCAGGTTTACGATGACTACGATACTCTCTGCCGGGATGTCGTCATCCTTTTAGAAGCGGGACAGGTAGTCGGCTGGTTCCAGGGACGCATGGAATACGGGCCAAGAGCATTGGGGAACCGTAGCATCCTGGGAGATGCCCGACGCCCCGAAATGCAGAAAAAACTCAACCTGAAGATAAAATACCGGGAAGGTTTCCGGCCTTTTGCCCCTTCGGTTCTTGAGGAATGCATTTCTGAATTCTTCGAACTAGATCGGCCGTCCCCCTATATGCTTCTGGTAGCCCAGGTTCGGGAAGAGAGGCGAAAGCCACTCCCTGAAGAGTACCATACTCTTCCCATTTATGATCGGCTTTACCATCTCAGATCCGATGTGCCAGCCATCACTCACATTGATTATTCGGCCCGGATCCAGTCAGTGAGCAAGGAAGTTAACCCTCGATACTGGCAGCTGATCGATACCTTCCGGCAGCGCACAGGTTATGGCGTGATTGTTAATACAAGCTTCAACGTCAGGGGAGAACCTATTGTCTGTACACCGGAAGATGCTTACCGCTGTTTCATGGGAACCCAGATGGACTACCTGGTCATGGGGGATTTCCTGTTCAAGAAAGAAGAGCAGCCACAATATGAGGACCGGGATTACTGGAAACAAAAGTATGAACTGGATTAAGAGCAAACTGTAGAATGACGAATAACGGACAGCGTAACGATGGACACAAGAATTACGAATAAAAAGAATGCTGGAATAAAGAAATACAAATGAAGGAAGAGAAATATGATTTGGAAGAGCGACTTATCGATTTTGTGGTACGTGTGATTTCATTGACAGAATCACTTCCCAAAACTCCTGTGGGGCGGCATATTTCAGGTCAGCTTATTCGCAGTGTAACTTCTCCTGCACCCAATTATGGCGAAGCCCAGGACGCTGAATCGCGCGCTGATTTTGTGCATAAACTTAAGATAGTGCTTAAAGAGTTAAGGGAAACACGTGTTTGGTTGCTGATGATCCAATGTGCTGAACTAATCAAACCTATTAGCAAACTTGAGGCGCTGGTTCAGGGGGTTAACGAGTTGATTCTTCCCCTTCGTTCTTCTACGGTTCATAATTCTCCGGTTCTCTTTTTAGAGGTTTTAAGCAATGCAATTTAACGTCGAAAAAATCACTGTTGAAAAGTGCAAAGATTCAGGCCTGGCCCTGGTTCTTATCTGTCTGATCTGCTACCAGGTATGGAAACTGGAAATACTCTTGCTGTTGGCAGTCATTTTTTTGCTCGTGTCCATGACGTATCCACTTATTTTTCAATCATTCGCAAGATTCTGGTTTGCACTGAGCACCGGGCTGGGCACAGTTGTTTCGAAAGTTCTATTGACCCTGCTCTTTTTTGTGATCGTTCTGCCAATCGGCATGGTGAGAAGGGGGCTGGGCAAGGATTCCATGCGGATCAAAAGCTGGAAGCAAGGGAATGAATCGGTTTTTCGCGTGCGAGACCACAGGTTTTCGGCCAAAGATCTGGAACATCCCTATTAAGTTAGGGCAGCTATCTAAGCAGAATATGGGAATCTCCGAAAAATATTTGTGTACAGAGCTGAAAAACGAAAAAGCAAAGACGCCAGATTCATCCTCTGGCGCCTGGATGTGCTCTAATTCATATCTCAAAATCACATCTGGTGGCATGAGTCACAGGCATCGGCTACGCTGAAGGCTGCAGACCCGTCATGACAGGCACCACAGGCTTTACCCTTCTCCATGTCTTCCATGGTCGCCTTGTTCGCGCCGCGTGCGGCCCTGAAGAGGTCGGGATGACATTCGTCGCAGCCAAAATTCTCAATGTGGGTTGAGTGCGAGAATGTGACATCACCGGCGTCTTTTTCCTTGTAAACAATGTTGCCGGCATGGCAGGTGACGCAGTTGCCTGTAACGTTGAACGCATTCTTCCCGTTGTGGCAGGCTCCGCAGGATTTGCCTTGCTCCATGGCTTTCATGTTGACATGGTTGCTGTTGCTCTTCTTTATGAAGAGTATAGGGTGACATGTGTTACAGCGCGTGCCATGTACATTATGGGTAAAAAGAACCTTGCCGACGTTCTCTGTCTGCAGGTAGACTTTGTCCACGATCTCCCCCATACCCTCCATACCAACTGCGTGCAGAAAGGAAGGCATGGCGACCATCATTATAATAATCATTAATAACCTGCATTTTGACATATAATTACTCCCTGGGCGATTTTTGTGGACATTACATGAGTTTTTCCCGAAAGGCTAACATTTTCTCTGTCCTGACATAAAGGCTTGCATGAGTTGGCGCCTTTCCCCCTAGAATGAACAGGCTATATTAATGACTATTTTTCCGTAGATGGCCCAGAGATAAAATTCAGCGTATTACTCTGAGTCCGGCTAAAATGATAATAAATCAGGTTGGCCATTAATGGTTCTCACTTTGCACAAGTGGTTTTCGTAGGGCGGTCATTATAACGGCCAGGATAACCTTAACCATGTAATATGCTCCATACAGGCCGGCAATGGAAGAGTCACCCCCCTTGCGCGAACGCATCACAGTAGACTCCTCTTCGATGCGGAAATTGTTCCGGCCCAGCAGGATGACCGCTTCTGGTTCGGGATAATCCACGGAATAATACCGGGACAGAAAATCAATGGCCCTTCGGTTATACACGCGAAAGCCTGAGGTGTTATCGGTGATCTTCTGGCCGATGAGCAGGGAATTGAGCACTTGGAAGATTCGGATGCCTATCCTGCGGACAAAAGTGGAGCGGAATCCTCCATCCTTCTGTAAAAAGCGGGACCCGATCACCATGTCGGCCCCGCGAGCTTCAAGCGCTGCCAGCAGTTTTGGAATCTCAGTAGCCAGATGTTGACCATCACCATCAAACTGAACGGCGAACCGGTAACCATTCAGGCTGGCATATTTGAAGCCGGTCTGCACTGCCCCGCCGATGCCCAGATTTTTGGGCAAATCAATGACGCGGGCCCTGCCGGTGTTCAGGGCCATTTGTGAAGTTTTGTCAGTGGAGCCATCATTGACCACCAGGATGTCCAGAGCCAGGTCGAGCCCTTTCAGGTCCTCGATGACCTGGACAATGTTTTCGCTTTCGTTATATGCCGGTACGATGGCCAGCGTGTCACCTTCTTTCGGACAGGCTTCAAGTCTTCCCAACCCCATCTCCTGGATGAGCTCGTTGTTCTGTTCAGACAGGCGGGTGATGACCACGGAAAGATGGATGAGCATAAGAAAGGCGAAACCGGTAGTCATCAGCATCAGAACACTTGGTGGATAGGCGACGCCAACCAGGTTGCCTATACGGTCGATAGCATAACGGTCGATCGACATATAGATGAGAAAAAGACTCATGGTAAACCAGAGAAGAGAGTATTCCTCCTTCATCCTTCTTTTTTTCACCAGGTTAAAGATGAAGAAAAAGATAAAAAGGCTGAAAAGGATGGAGAAAAACTGAATTCTGTCAAAGGCGAATAGATTTGTCATCCCTTATTCATACCTCACGGCATTGTTTTCATTCAATCATGGTCGAGCAGCTCTCTGAAAGTAATCCGGTAACGCCTCAAAAGTTGAGAAAATTGCTGCATAGTGAGCCGCCTTATTTTTTTTAACTGTCTCCGTTTGTGAAGCATTCGCCCTAATCCTCCTACGCCGTCACGAATGCCCTTCAACATTGCCTTGATAAGTGCTCCCCGAGTAGAGCTGACAAGAAACTCCCTTCCAGTTCCGGTCCCTGTCATAACAGTGCGCACTTGTTCGAAGTAACGCCAGAGCGAGTAAAAGGGCAGTACAACAAGGTGTCTTATTGGAAAATTCTTCCATACCATCCAGTAATGATTGCGTTCTACCAAATATACCTTGAAAGGGGAAAGTATTCCACCGGTCTGGGAGTATTTATGATAGACAACCGCCTGGGTTGCCGCCACCGCCTCCCAGCCGGACAATCTCCCTCGCAATCCAAGATCTGAATCCTCGGCGTAGGCAAAGAAATCATCGTCGAAGAAACCGGTTTCATCGAGCATTTTTCTTTTGTAGAGTGCTACACAGGCACTGGGAAAAAGAATTTTCTCAATGTGTTGCAAACGGAGGGTTGACCAGCGCCTATTGCGGAACCGTCCCCGAGACATACCGTCTCGGCAAATTCCCATGCCTATGGAATCAATGATATCCGGATCGAAAAATGAACAAATACGGCATCCAATCATTCCGGCCCGGGGATGGTCATCAGCAGCCTGGACAAGGGTTTCCAGCCAGCCAGGCTCGGCCCGGGTGTCATTATTCAAGGTGACGATGTAATCGCCCTGCGCGTGCTCCAGACCGAGGTTGTTGCCGGTGGCAAAGCCGGTGTTTTCCTGCAAGGGAACGAGACGGACCCAAGGGTAGCAACTGCGGACGAAATCCACTGAACAGTCGGCAGAGCCGTTGTCCACAAGGATAACCTCGAAATCATCGAAGGTCTGGACCGCAAGACTGTCAAGGCAGTCCGGCAGATGAGCTAGGCCGTTCCAGTTAATGATGATGATGGAAATGTGAGGTGAAACTGGACGTACAACTGTCATTTTTATCTGTTAAATTATGTTCTCGGAATTTGACCGTGGATGTGTCTCGTGTATTTTTTTGAAGATTGCCTCCAGGCAATCTCCAATTTTTTCCCACCGGTAACTCCCCAACACTTTGTCACGAGCAGTCGCGCCCATTTTTCTGCGCATATCAACATCCTTTACCAGCATTTCAATACTATACACGAGATCAAGCGGGTCACCCGTACGGACAATTAACCCGTTTCTTCCTTGATCAATCATACTGGAAGGCCCTGGCAGGTCCGATACAATAACAGGGATTCCCGATGCCATTGCCTCTAATACCACAAGTGGAAAAGCTTCGGAATGCGTGGAGGGAAGAACAAGAAAATCGCCAAGATTGTAATATGCAGGCAGAAATTCCTTGGGTGACTGCGGACCGGTAAAGATTACATGTTCTTCGAGGTTCAAATCCCGAACCTGGGCCCTGTATTTTTCTTCACCGTAAGATCCTCCGATAACCAGGAGGACGATATTCTGCTTTTTAATTTGTGCAATGGCGTTAATGAGCAGATGAAGTCCCTTGAAGGGCTGCAGGTTACCAACAAAGAGGATAACTGTTTTATCACGAAGGCCGTACTGTTTGACTAGTAACTGATCTTTGGCCCGCGGTCGGAATAAGTTTGTATCAACGCCGTTTGGCAGTTCAATTACTTTAGTCCAATCGATGAAACGGGAAACCTTGGAACTTTGCAAATGCTCAAGGGACAGAGCACCAATTACTTCTGCTCTTTGGATAATCCGTTTGGAAAGAAAAGGTTCGTATACTCCCAACAAGATTTTCTTGAGAAAGGTATTGCCCCAGACATCCATATGGTATGTAAGAAAGTATCGTATTCTTCGCAATACAGCAGCAAGGTAAACATATTCGGCCCCACCGAAAAACGGATAATGTACATGCACAACATCAAAATTTTTCAGGTACCATGTTAGTTGTGGTACCATGCCTCCATCTCCGTATTTAAGGGGGGTGCGAAGACGGACTATCTTAAAATTGCCTGGATCTTCATTATAAATTAATCGGTCATGGTCTAGGGTGAAAATGGTGACTTCATGGCCCCTTTGGGCCAGTTCCAAAGAGTTATGATAACATACATATCCCATTCCACCATGGTAAGGAGGAAAAGTGGCAATAACCTGTGCAATCCTCATGTTGTCAGCACTCCTAACAAGGATTGATTCTCCGCAGTAAAATATGGAAATAAGGATACCAATTTAACAAAAAAGCAACCAGCCAATGTTTCTGATGAGCCCGACATAGAAAAAACCATTTCTGATAATGTCGACACGCTTTCCGATAAAACCACGCTCGTCAAGATCGATGAACGCAGATAACATTTCTCTGGTTGAGTCATCAACATCAGTCTGATATCTGTGAGTGAGCGAGGAAATCCAATGAGGCACCGATTATAATTTCAGCCCGTTTTACAAGCAGAGGAAAAACAAACC
>Ga0209536_100014381_pt1 | contig 11370 bp, 10 predicted proteins | sample DeeMarSeWOR28_12_FD_187461 | JGI IMG/M metagenome (GOLD analysis project Ga0209536, IMG submission 187461) | Marine sediment microbial communities from White Oak River estuary, North Carolina - WOR-2-8_12 (SPAdes) (version 2) | ecosystem: Environmental > Aquatic > Marine > Intertidal zone >... | reverse complement strand
AATTGATTGACGCTTGAGGGTGTTCATTCCTGTGCACAACCATCCCTATATCATGGAGGTAGGTTGATGCAAGGACAATTAGACGAGCATCGTCTATGTCACCAATTCCTTCTGCAACAACATTTGGTTGAAAGGTGTCTTCAAGGATGTCAAAGACTTTCAATGCATTCCAAGTGGCAACTTCAGCATGCGTTGGACCATGATCTGTGTAACCCAGACGAGAAACAGCCATCCGATTCGCAGTACGAAGATAAGACTGGACTTTGGGAGATCCGCTCAAGTATTGATACATTTCAAGAGCGCGGGACTCTCCGTTTAATAGATCTCGTGCTCGAATGCTCTCCCGTTGGAATTCTTCGCTACTATTCATCATAAACTACCTTCAGGGGACATTTTTTGTCCACCTTTTGTTTGATAAGAGTTGCTAACTGGCACACTAGAGGATCTTTTTACAATTTTGAGGAAGAGCGGGAGGTCAGCAGTTTGTTTTCTGCTTAGACCTCTCCGGCTTCCTCCTGTAATGACAAGAGGATGCGGTCGCTTGCACTTGTTGCCTTCTGGATTGTTTTCAGATAGTCCTGTCTTGACTTCTCGAATGCTGCACGACTAATTCTCTGCTTCTTCTTACGAAGTAGGAGTTGACGTAAGCCAGCCTTTGCACCCTCAATTCGTTCATCTTGGAGTTCAAGCTGTCCTACAATCTCGCGATACTTTGACCCATGACTGATCATTTCTTCCCTTAGTCTAGGTAGTTGGTCATCAATCACTTCGATTTGTTGCTTCACGTCTCGCTCTCGAATCATATACTCTCTTTTCTTCACTTTGCCTCTTCTTCTAGCTGCATCGAGTTTCTCCAAGTCCATATTTAGGGCTGTTTTTCTGGAATAGAGATTAGCAAACTCTCTGAGTAGTTCAGGAGGCGCACCTACTTGCTTGGGTTGAGAATCTATTATGTCATCATCATCCTGAGGACCTGTGACCTCTTCAGGCAATTCCACCTTCCTGAGGACAACATAGATGAGTCCAACAAAACCAATCATTATTGAGATAATTGCGGGTCGTGCAAGGACTCCGGATGTTGTTTGATAAACAATGTTAAACAAGAAGGGATTTTCGTGGGTTCTGTTGTACACTGAGTAGCTTAGTGTCATGTCGAATATTCCATAGATGAGACGATAACCTTCAGTTGCTTCAGTCAGTGAAACAGAGGGGGCCATAACAACTTCAACTAAATGGTCGCGAATGAGGATTTCATTCACTGTAGCCATTGGTGGTTCAAGTTCATTACCATTTGGACTTGCTTCTTGGTAAGCACTTGTCTGAACTATATATTCAACAATGAAGGAGTATTGGTATCCCGATCGAAGGCCACCACCAAATCGGTCTGCCCCAAGATTGATGGTGAGAGTTGTGGTTTCATTGAAATCTTCGGTGTTAACTAGTCTCTGAGCTTGTGCGAGTATACCAACTTCATCATAGATTTTGACATTTTTAGAATAGGCTGGAAGTAAGAATTGAAAGGTGTACAATGGACTAGAGCCGGTGTTGTCAAGACTGATTGTTTCCTTATAGGAGAGCCAACCCCATGCATCTACTGTGATTCTTGTGATACGGTCAGCCACTACATGTGTGTTGAAGAGTCTAAGAAGGCTGGTGAAATTCGTCAATGTGAATGGAGCGAGGTTGCTCTCGACAGAATCAGGAATATCCTCACCAGGAGCTAGTGAACCTCCTTGTTCAAAAGCCAATGCAAACTCTGCATTGCGGATGACATAGGGGAGAACTGGATACCTCAGGAATTCAAGTTTGTACTCCCATTCATCAGGATCTGACAAAAAGAACAGTGACGATGTCCATGTTCTTGTTTCGAATCCGTATTGCTCTTGGAATCCGATAGGCTCTTCAAAGTAGACTCTCCAATGCATCATTCCACCAGTATTTTTGAGTCGAACAATATAGAGTTCCTCGTATTCAGAGTCCTCACCGCTAATTGACATAATGCCGTACTCATATTCCTCTGGCATGTAGATATCAAAGGAATTAATCGGAGCTGAACCATTGTTGATGATTGTGTAGCTATCGTCCACTCTGGCCCCGTAGTGATCAACAGGAACAAAGACTCTTTTTACGTCCACTTTCATTCCTAGATATGGAATATAGGGCCTATCTATTGTGATATTCACAGATTTTACCGAGGTCGCATTGGAAAAATCAGTTGCATTTACTGTGATGACATGATCTCCCTCATCATATTCTGACAGGTCCAGACTAACTTCCCATAGACCTGTGTTGAATCTGTAACCCAGATCACCCCAATCGAGATCATCAATTCGATAAGATGCTCGAGTGACCCAATCGTCTGTGGCATTGAGCTGTATCTTTACAACCCATTCCAAAATTGCATCAGCTTCTGGATTCTCGATAATCAGTATGGGTGGTGAGTTCGGTTCGACGGTTATCCTAGCTGGTTCAGTCCAGTATGTGTGTTGAACTGGAAGTCCGTTTAATTCTTCACTATTGCCAAACATGAAGACAAACGGGTATTGAATATCAGTGCTATTGAACAATGGAATATCATCAACATCTGTGCTGTTCAATAGAATCGCATATTCAAGCTGTGTGAATGTACCGTTATCTGACCCAGCTGCTTGGAGTATTCTTGACTGGTCGGAATCAGGAAGATGTTGGTAAGTACTTGTGCCATGCTCATCGCTATATGTAATCTGGCTCTGATCAGCAGGGTTTGCAGTCCTCTCGGTTCCGCTTCTGTATATTCTCTGCAGTTCGATATCGTAGATCAGGTCCTTTCCGTAAAGTTCGTGGGTTGACTGAGTATACGCCTGATCTGCAGGAATCATGAAGTGCCGGACCTCCCCAATTCTCATTCCAAGAATTGCGTCTTTGTACATCTGAAGTGCAGACAGTGTGTCTAGAGGTTCTACTGAACTAATATCTGGATAGTCAGCCTCTTGGATTACTGTTCCGTTCCGCAACTTTAAGACATAGTGGACAGATACTGCATCGGTGGATTGCACCCTCCAGTAATCAGCATGGGGTGTACCAGGAGCATATCCGACTATCACATCACTGTTATTCAGACCAGCACTGGTGAACTCATCCGTATAATTCTGCCACGCAAAACCAATCCAGCCTGATGTCTTTGCTTCAAGACCAACATATAGTACTGTGCCATTGTGTTCCAGGTAGGCAGTTACCCCGGTCAGCGGATCTGTGTAGGTGAATGCATATTCAGTCGGGTCTATTATACCATCAGTAGTCCCGTAGTAATCATCAACATAGGGGATTGTCAGATTAGTCGTAGGCCCAGCCAAATTAAATCCGAAATTCTTGTCTTGAGCCAAGTAATTTGGTTCCAAAGTTTCTGAGATGGGGCTTGCAGCCATTAGACTGCTCGATATAAACAAAGCGAGCAGCAGTAGGGTTCCTATCTTTCTGTTCAACAGGCTCAATACGATTCACCGTTATTTCATCGGGGTTTGAGTCCAGCGGTTTCAGATTCCACTAGACGGGGATTGGTCGCTCGAGCTTCTGGTTTGTTATTATAGATTTCGGATGTTGAAAGCATGCACAAATGATTCAAAATCGCCCGAAAAGGTCAAAACTGAAACGATGTGCAGTCATGCACTGGATGTGGACCTGTTGATCTCAGTCCTTATTGCCGTACTAGCAGCATTTGTGGTTGTAATCTTATTCATGCCTAGAACAATCAAGATGCTTCGTGAAACGGGGATGAGTGGGATCGATGTACACAAACCTGAGAGGCCAGAAGTCCCTAAGGGTGGAGGATTCGTAGTCCTCTTCGCCATCGCCTTTGGACTGCTGTTGGTCATGGGTATCACTACATTTCAAGAGCAGGCAGAGGTTCGTGAGGGGTTACTTGCAGCGTTAGTTTCGATTCTTATGGCGGGTTTCATTGGACTCCTCGACGATACTTTCGATTTCAAGATTAGAACAAAGATTGTGCTTCCAATGGTGGCTTCTATTCCGATGGTTGCGATGAGTGTGGGAAATCCAACAATGTCTATTCCATTCATTGGTACAATCAATTTTGGACCATTCTATGCTCTTCTCATTGTTCCTCTCATGATGACCTTCATTGTAGATTCTACCAATATGTACGGGGGTATGAATGGTCTCGAAGCGGGTCTTAGTGGCATCAACTCATCAGCGATCATTCTCTATGTCCTTCTATCTCCCTATGTTAATGGTCATATGATTACAACTGCTCAAATGGACGCAGGACTGGTTGCTGGAGCATTATTTGGTGCATCAGTCGCATTTCTTATCTTCAACTGGTTTCCAGCCAAGGTTCTTCCAGGCGATGTTGGTAGACTGCCGCTTGGAGCTGCAATGGCTTCAGCCTTGATTTTAGGTAACATGGACAGACTAGCAATCATAATGTATATGCCCTTTTTACTCAACTTTCTGCTCTACATATTATATCGTGTGTATGTCAAAAGAAAGGGAATCGAATATGCAAAGTTTGCAAAACCAAGAGAAGATGGAACTCTTGAGGTGGTCGGACCGTTCACGCTGTATTGGATATTACCTCACTTTTCTAAGAGAATAACCGAGAAACGAAATGTCCTGTTGCTACTACTTCTCCAAGCACTTGTAGCATATGGAGCTGTGGCATTTCTCCTCATTGTATATCCACTTGGAACTGGCCTATTTTAGAGAATCTTCCTTGAGAGGTATGTATCAACAACATAATCCATACCGAACCTGCTGAAGGCCTGTTGTTCGGCCTTAGTCCGAATCTTCTTGAACTGCTGAATGTGGTTTTGCCACTCAGGTTCGCTATACCGAACATCATGAGAAAGTTCGTCGAGGCGCTTGAGATCTGTATCATTCATAGGTTCTGTTGGAAGTGAATAATTGACAATGTCTTCGGGAGTTACACCAATCCACTTCGCATCAGGAATTGTTAGACCCTTGATGTGAGCGCTGTTCGCGCTACCACTAGTGATGACTTTAGCGATATGCATCCCCCAGGGATCACCATCCGTGAATATGTAAACAGGCAATCCAAGAGAAACATGCAAGTTTCTCATGAGCCGTCTTGTCGACCGAGGAGGTTGGCCACCTAGCTGCACGAGTACTGCATTGAACCGTTTCCACGCTTTGGTTTCAATCAATCGGGAGAACATACCTCCAGACTCTACAGCCAGCACAATCTCAGCATTTGACTTGAGCGGTTCTGCGGTCATCAAAGCAGGACCAACGGGCAACCCATCAGGACTAACAGTTAGGTCAATCTCTCGCCCCTCATATCCAGAGACCGTGTATCGCATAACTACCTCACCGTATATCGAGGAGTGTTCTTCAGGGTAGATACCGAAGTTTTCACGAGGGAGTCCGGTAAGACACTCGAGATCTGTAACAATCCTGTCTGATTCCGACTGGTCAGAGAATTCAACACCAAAGGCTTCTGAGGAGTAGTATAGGTCTCTAAGAGAGCTGGTTCTGGATGCTCGAAGGAGTTCCTTGGCGAAAGATGCGACCCATGTAAGCTGTGCAAAGCGTTTCACATGTTTTACATTACTTGAGTCCCGTATGCTCTGTGAAGAGCCAAGAACATATTGAGTGGAGTTTTCATCGTATACTATATTGCTAGTTCGTCGGTCTGGAATCTCAAGCACAGGGTATCTTTTCTCACGTATTGCTTGAACTATCTTTTTACCAAGCAACGAGAGAGTTTCTATGGCCGGCTCTGGTTCATTCATCTGAATCCACCTCAAAAAGCTGTTTCACAAGACTGTCAGTAGAGGGAATCTCAGTATAACCAGCCAGTGCTGCGCTGAACCTAGCTATCTGTCGAAATGACTTTGAGTACTCTCTCATCTTCTTTGTTTCTCGGACGCTCCGTCTTGATTTAGCATTGATTTTCCCAAGCTTTCTTCCAAGGTCTTTGAAAAGTTGGTATGCCTCATTTTCAATCTCTGGAATAGATGCAAGCGACTGTTTTCCAGCAGCTTTGAAGGGGATCTTAGTTGAACATAGGTGGATAAACAATGCAACAGGTTCTGATTGGGAGATACTATATCTCGACCAATTCACTCTCTTCAGAACCCTTGTAAAGACATCATTACTTGAATCATATAGAAGAGGGACCCTATTCACAAATCTATACAAGGTTGGGATGTCAGACCGAGGAAATTCATCCCCCGTGGCAAGGACCGCCTCGATCACAAAAGGATTACCTTGCCATTCGTTTACACCGCGCCATGCATATTCAGTCTGTTTCACATTGAAGACAGAGGTAGTAGCATTCAGAAATTCACCTTTTCCAATAGTGCTGAGACATTTACTATCAGGACGTTCGAACCCATCAAATTTCCTTAGTGCCCGTGCTAGTATGGCCAGTTCATCTCTCGTGAGTTCTGAAATGATATGGTCTGGTTTCATATTCATGAACTGAAGAAAACGTGCAGATGACCTACGACCTATCTTCTGAAATGAACTGCAAAGAAAGTCATCAAGATTCTTTTCTCCATGCTTTGAAATAAGCCTACGGAGGACTTCCATATCGACTGAACGAGGATGAGGCTTTGATGGTGTGATTGGCTCTGGAAGAGTCTTTGACCAACCACCAGAGTCCAAATGAGTTTCATCATCAATTTTCAAAGTGAATGTAGCGTGAGGTGTAGACACCGTGGAAAGACGGAGGTACTCGATGATTCGGTCTTGTGCTCGTTTCAGGTCACCTTTAAGTTGGACAATGACCGTGGTTCCAATCTCTATACGGTGAAGTTCTTCCTTGCTCTCAACGATAGGAAGATTGTTCTCGACGTCCACGAGCAATCGGTAGAGAAGTCCATTGGAATTTTGAGTTCTTGTGTGAACAATAACAGGGGAATCCGTGGTGATCTGACCATACAAGACAGCCATAGTGACGCCCAAACCAAATGTTCCTCGTTTCTGTTGTAGTGAATATTTACTTCCATAGAGTACTCGACCAAAAGATTGGGGTACATGTTCTGGAGGAACTCCAGTGCCATTGTCTGAAACTTTGACAGTAATTATGTCGGATTTCACATTTTGGATTTCAATTGCTACCAAAGGATATGTTCGCGCATCGTCGCATGAGTCTAAGCTGTTTTCAACCAATTCACGTACCGTGGAATAGACAGCTTGTGTAGGATTACCAAAACCAGCCATTTGTCGATTCCTGTAGAAGAATTCAGCTGGCGAGATACTTTCAAAGCTGGTATCCCTGGATTTGAGATGACTCATGCTACTCATGTATGAAGGAACGTAGTAGTCATATTAGACGAGGTATTACAGGTATCATAGGTCGGTTTCTTCCCATAATTCAGCTCTTTGCCGATTCATGTCTCTTCGCATCTTCTCCAAACGAGAATAGACTGCACTATGTGGAGCTCCTGCTATGAGCATGTCAATAGCTCTTCTTGCATAGTCTAAGCCCGGGCTCATTCCTATCACTGATACTGTCTTTCCATAGATAGAGATTTTGGTTTCTGTGGTCTGTTCAATGACTCGTCTTGTGCGACCATTCTCTCCGATAATACGACCAGCAACCCGTTTCATCTGGCTCTGAGAAGACCCAACAACCTCGCGTAGAGAGATTACTAGAAGCTGCATATCATCATCAATGAGAGAGAGTGCGTTTTTGGGACTGAATCCCCTAGCCATAGCTCGGATAATATCACGAGCCTTCCAGGCTAGGACAGGGTCCTCAGTTTCTTCGGGTGCAGTTATTGTCACAACTCCCTCAGAGTTGACATCTATCTTGACGTTTGCGAGTTGCTCAACGCGACGTCTGACTTTACCATTTCGACCTACAATCACACCTACTCGATCTTCTGGCACTTTGATTGTTTCATGATAAAGCATTCACGGTTCACCAACTGAGACAATATGTTTTGCAATGACTTCCGGTTTTTCTGTATCTACACCTAATTTCCTAAAGTAATGGATTATGTTTTGAATGTCACGGAATAGATACTTTTTCGCATAGTCATGACCAATCAGAACAGCCTGAGACACATCAATGAACACTGGTTTTCCTAGCCAGAGTATGTTATACTCGGAAAGATCTGCATGCACCAAACCCGCTTTCGTGTAGCCAGTTTCAATCATGCGAATGATCTGATTGAATGTCTTGACAGGGGAAGGTATCTCTATGTTTTTGATGAGGGGTGCAGGCAGATTGTTTTTCACGTCGCCAATGAACTCCATGACCAGCACGTTGCGTTCGATATCTATCGGTTTTGGAACGCGGACTCCTGCCTCGTTGTATCTCTTGAGGTTCTTGTATTCCTTTGTCGCCCACTGAGGAATCAAAGATCGACTTCGACGTTTCACTCTCTTGAACCGAGGGTCTCCGAGGATGTACTCAAGCATGAAATCAGTTTCAGCTGTAGAAACACGGTAGATTTTCACAGCGACTGGTTTACCATTAGCATCCTCTCCGCGGTAAACATTAGCCTCCTTTCCGGTGCTAATGGCACCATGAAGTGCACGTATGGTGCCCTTGTTCAGGAGCTTGTAGAGCGTCTTGAGCGTTGGAGCGTCAATTACACCCTCAACTACTTTGAACTCGTCATCGTCTTTACGCCGTTTTTGTTTGCGGCGGTCGAGTTCCGAGATTATCTTCTCGTGTTGTTCATCAGCTCTCTTCAATATCGGATGCCTTCCTAAATACTACTGATATGAAATCATGTGAGGTAAGATACTGTTCTCAAAAAAGGATTGACTTCACATCAGAACATCTTCAGAATACCTTTTTTCTGTAGCCAGTCTATCTCATTACCTCGGTAACGATAGACAACATCACATTTCTCATCACTCTGAAAATCCCAAGGTGTGATAAGGACTGTATCACCAATTCGCATCCAGACTCTCTTCTTCATCCTGCCTGGAATCCGACCTATACGGATGTTCTGATCTTCACACCTAACTCGAACTCTATCAAACCCAAGCATCTGAATGATGATTCCAAACATTTCTCCATCATCACGTCTAGGGGTCCTTACTCTGAGTGGTTCATCAGGGCCTGTGCCTTGTTGCGGTCGTCTGCCGCCTCCTTTTCTTCGGGACAAAGTATTCCTCCGGTCAATCGCTGGACTAAGGCGTCCTGTAGCGACTATTGCAGGATTCCGGAGGAGGCCATTTAAGCGTACCGAAACCCCAAACTAATCCATGGGGAGTAGGTAAAACTCTTCGTCGATTATCAGTCCGTATACTGAGGTCCCTACTTCAACATCTTCATCAAGCAGCGACTCGTCGATTTCGGTAATAACAAAGGTTTCCGAGTCCATGATTTGGACAGGTTGACCATAGACCCGTGTTGTGACCATAAACTCGCGCCGTTCATCCTTAGAAGTCAGGTATTCAAGTGTACGCCACTTGGAACTCTTTGGATTCATTGTAAACCGCTGTCTTTGAACCAAATCAAAACAAGTGAGACCACTTTTACTCATCGCCAGGACTTGGCAAGGATTACCAAGAACCTTCACAAAGTCACCTATACCAAACCGGTGTAGTCGAATCAAGATAGTTGTACGAAACTTGTCTTTACCACCCTTATCTTGGCCCACTAGTTTGTAATTCTGTTTTCGCTGGGCAAGATATCTAGATTCGAGAACATCTGCAATGGAGCGACATAGATGCTCAGAGCCAATTTGAAAATCTATTCCATATTTATCGCTACTAATTTTCGTCACAAAGGCTTTGTCGTCAAATCCGTATTGAGCAATTGTCATCTCTGTCACAGTATCGACAATATCATCCTCTTCCGCTTCTGTGAGTTGTCGTCCATCTGCACGAATCTGAAGCGTTGCTTCATAATAACCCCCACTCTTCATACCACAGGTATCGCATGTGCCGTAGGAGAACCTGATTTCTATATTATACTCCTCTTCGTGTGAAGGTAGATTCTCATGAGATTTTCCAAGAGCTCTCAAGATAATATGTAGAACCCTGTCTAGTCGTTTCTCTTCCTCAATCTCAATTTCGATTCCATGAACAAGGGGTTTGACTTCGTTATCTAGAAGAATATCTACCTGATGAGGCCAGAGATCATCTGAGTCTGCGGCCTCAAATGACAGTTTTTTCCACCCGCCTGGTATCTTCACTGAACCACAACTTTTACAGCTGAGTAGTGTCAGTGGTGTTTTGACCTCAATCAATGGATGTTCTTTGTCATAACATTTAGCACAGAGACCATCCAAGACCGCAGGTTCTCCACATTGATAACAGGGGGCTTTCAATTGAACCAACCTGAGTTTGTGATACAAATTTGCTTAAAACGTGGACTATTAGGTACAGGCTGTAACGAATCGTTTAAGTTAGCTATAATTCGACCAGAAAGTAACGGGTGAAACATAATTGAGCACACAGAAGATTGCAGTCACTGCTGATATGGACATGGGGCTTGACAGCCCTCTAAGTGGTCACTTTGGCCATTGCAAAGCATTCATTGTTTCTACAGTTGAAGATGGTGAAATTGTCGGGGTAGAAACAGTACCTAATACTGGTCACTCTAGTTGTGCAGAGCCTGTAAACCGACTTGTCAGTCTAGGAGTTGATGTTCTCATCACAATGGGCATGGGTATGAGACCATTCATGCATGCACAACAAGTAGGCCTTACAGTTGTTCGAAGCGGAAACACTACCGTGGGTGATGCAATCAAGACTTACCTTAAAGGCGTGGGCGATTTAATGAACCGTGATGATCTCTGCGGGGGCGGCGGCGGAGGTTGTCAGCACTAGAGCTTGACCCATTGAGCGTGTGGATGTCCTTCAATATACAAAACGGCCTGCTCATGAACTAGACCCGCGTTCATTGCAGCCTCTACAGTTTTCTTCCCAACCATATTGGCGATTGTGGCTTTCTCGAGATGTTGCAAGCACAGCTTCAGGTCTACAAGGTCACCACCATAGAATTCCTCACTGACCTTGAACCTCAAGTCACCCTGTTTCAGTGTCTTTCCCAAGAGACTCTTATCGCACATTGCTACAACATAGTGTTCGTGGGTTTCGCTCACTCGCATGTAGACTTGCACCATTCTTAGGGCCCCTCCATCACTAGACTGGTCTAATAGCTGTTCGAGCTCCGCAAGCAGTACAATTCAGATAATATGCATGACCATCTTTCTGAATATCAGTATCAGGACGAGTGCAGACTGGGCATAAGACATAGGAATCAATGTATCGATTGAGAACTTCATCAACTTGCTCTTGATTGAACTTGCCATTGAACAGAGCATTACTACCCTCTATGTTCCCTGCTGTCCCAAGCTGTTGAGCTACAAACTTCAAGACCTCTTTCCCAGGGCGGTGTAGGATATTAATAATCTCTTGAAAGTTCTGCCAAATACTTCT